>Ga0209777_10000556_pt1 | contig 60342 bp, 53 predicted proteins | sample FrelakmetHBP12HB_FD_187147 | JGI IMG/M metagenome (GOLD analysis project Ga0209777, IMG submission 187147) | Freshwater lake sediment microbial communities from the University of Notre Dame, USA, for methane emissions studies -HBP12 HB (SPAdes)... | ecosystem: Environmental > Aquatic >...
TCGATAAGCGCCCAGGTCAATCCCGCCGCAGCCGTTGCCGTGTTGGTTGTGATAAAGGCATTTGCCGCCAGCTCGTTGGCCGCCAGGGCGCTTCCGGCGTTGAATCCGAACCAGCCGAACCACAGAAGAGCTGCCCCCAAAACGGTAAAGGGCAGGTTATGCGGCCGGAAGGGCTGCTCCTGATAGCCGATTCTCTTACCGATGAGCAACGCCATGACCAGCGCCGATACGCCGGAGCTGGTATGGACGACGATGCCGCCGGCAAAATCGAGGGCGCCCAAATTCTTGAGCCAGCCTCCCATTCCCCAAACCCAGTGACCTAAAGGATCATAGACAAAGGTGGCCCAAAGAATTGTGAAAAGAAGAAAAGCGGAAAATTTGATGCGTTCCGCGAAGGCGCCGACAATCAACGCAGGTGTGATGACGGCAAACATACACTGAAAGATCATAAAGACGCTATGTGGAATCGTCGCGGCATAATCAGCATTGGGCTGGCCCCCCACACCTCTCAGTCCTACCCAGTCGAAACCCCCGATGATGCCATGACCTGTATCCGGGCCAAATGTTAGAGAGTATCCATACAGGATCCACTGTAAGCTGATGACGCACAAGATGATGAAGCACTGCATCAACAGGGAAAGAACGTTTTTCCTACGCACCAGGCCGCCATAGAAGAAGGCCAGTGCCGGCACGGTCATAAGCAAAACCAGCGCTGACGATGCCAATACCCATGCTGTATCGCCCGAATTCATGATAGGTACCTCCTCATTGCTAAAATCCGTTTCAACCTATGCAATAGCAAATAAGATGCCATGCAGAAAAGATCTTGATTATATTGACGAATATATGGTTTAAGTGGCGGTGGACAGGAAACAAATGAACAATTTTGTATTGTATTAATCTGAGTTAGACAAAAATGTAATCACCGCGCTCGCAAATAACCGGATCTCTTTTTTGTTTGACACAAAGGCCATGTCACACTAATAATGACGCCAATATTTTTTGATAGCTGGAGGCTTCGTGGCAAGGGCTGATGAGGGACTTCCATTCCTGCTTCGCTATGAAAATGTTGCGAATTACAGGAATGGCGAGGTTTGGATTTTGGACAGGCGAAATTATCCTGCAAAAGAAGAGTTCGTCCGCTGCAGGGATTATCGAGAGGTTGCCCAAGCGATCGCGGGCATGGTTACGCAGAGTGGAGGACCTTGGCTTGCGGCTGCTTACGGAATGGTAAGTGCCGCGAGAGGGGTGCGCAATCTTTCTCACGAAAGGGCGAAGGAGGAGCTGAAGCGTGCGGGAGACGTGCTGATTTACGCACGGCCAACCACATCTGCAAATATGAAGACCCACATCATGCGAATTCTCAAGGAAGCAGCGGACGCCATTGACCGGGGGGAAGATGCAGAATCGGCTACGCATGCATATGTACAGAAAAATCTGGAAAACCGCTACCGCAATTCACGTCAGATTGCGACATATGCCGTCGATTTGATGCCGGACCAGGCAAGCATACTTACCCAGTGTTACGCAGAAACTCTCATCGGGTTTGTACTGCTGGTCTCGCAGGAGAAGGGCAAGAAGGTATCTTTGATCTGTCCGGAGACCAGGCCGTATCTACAAGGGGCCAGATTGACAGCCAGTGTGGCCTGTGACATGGGTGTGCCGGTGACGGTTATTACCGACAATATGCCTGCATACATCCTGTCAAAAGGGATGGCACAGGCATTCATGTCCGCTGCAGACATAATCACACTGGATGGTTACGTTGTGAATAAGATAGGCACCTTTCAGATAGCTCTGGCGGCCCATTTTTACAATGTGCCTTTCTATGCCCTGGGGACGCCTTCTGCGGCGAATCCTGACATATCGAAAGTGGAGGTTGAGGAAAGAGACCCCGAGGAAACGGTGCACGCCATGGGAATCCGCACGGCTAAATCCGGTGTGAAAGGCTATTATCCTGCTTTTGATATCACGCCCCCACGATTGATACGCGCTGTGGTTACGCCGAAGGGTGTTTTCCCCCCATCCGGCTTGAAGGCATATTTTTCATAGATAGGATCCGGGAGAGGTTTGTATGTTATACGAGGAAGCGCGGAAGGCCATACTTAAATGCGTCCTAAGGCTTTATCAGGAAGGCCTTGTTCAGTTGAATTCGGGTAACGTCAGCGTCCGTGTTTCTGACGAACATCTTGTTATTACGCCGACGGGGATATCCTACGATGACATGTCGGAAGAAAATCTCGTTGTGATTGATCTCAATGGCAGCCAAGTTGAGGGTAGACACAAACCCTCTTCCGAAACGCCCATGCATACCACCGTATATAAAAATATAAGCGAAGTGAGGGCCATTGCGCATACGCACTCGCCTTACGCGCTCGCCTTTGCGACAGTGGGAAAAAGCATTCCCATCATCAGCACCGAAGGACTGGCTGTGCGCGGGCCCATACCGGTTGCTGATTATGCATGTCCGGGTACGGAGGCACAGGGCTGGGCTGCGATTAAGGCAATGAAGGGACCGCCTTATGTAACGGGAACACTGCTCAAGAACCACGGCGTACTCGTTACGGGGGCAAACCTCTCCCATGCATATTCGATAGCTTGTCGAATCGAAATGGCGGCAAAGGTTTTTTTCCTGGCCCTGCAGATAGGAGAACCCGATATCCTAACTGACGACCAGATTAAGGAGATCAGACGCGTATATTTAAAAAAATAGAGGAATGTGTCCTTATCTCTTGCGAGGTTAGTCCTAATGTTAGATTTTTTCAAGATGAGCGGCAGCGGAAATGATTTCATCCTGATTGACAACAGGGATCAGTCTCTAGCCGTTAGCAACATCGCGGAATTTGTAAGAACCGTATGCGAGCGGAAGGTATCAGTGGGCGCGGATGGATTGATCATTATCGAAAGTTCCCAGCGCGCTGATTTCCGTTGGCGGTTTTTCAACGCCGACGGGAGCGAAGTGGATATGTGCGGTAATGGCGCCAGATGCGCCGCCAGATTCGCTTATATCAGAGCGATCGCAAAAGAAAAAATGTCCTTCGAGACCGGGGCAGGCATCATTGAAGCCGAAGTCAGAGGGGATACGGTAAAAGTAAGATTAACGGAGCCGCACGGCATGAAGGCCAATATTTCGGTTATGATCGATGGAAAACCGATTGAGCTCCACTTCGTCAATACAGGGGTCCCTCATGCCGTTCTCTTCGTTCATGATCTGGACAGATACGATGTATTTAACACGGGCAGGAAGATTCGCTACCATAAGGAATTCCAGCCCGAGGGCACGAACGCGAACTTCATGGAAGTAATAGACGGACACACCATCAGGATCAGGACGTATGAGAGAGGCGTGGAAGATGAAACCCTCGCCTGCGGAACAGGAGCGATCGCATCTGTCCTAATATCCTCCTCGCGGGGACTGGTGGAATCGCCAGTTGATGTGAAAGTGAAAAGCGGAGAGACATTAAAGATATATTTTCGTAAAACGGGCCATGGATTTGAGGATATTTATCTTGAAGGAAAAGCCAATGTGGTTTATGAAGGGCGCATCTGGGACGAGGCTTACACGCGCTCACAGGCTTAGATAGAGAAAACCGGAGGTGTTTCGCTTTGCAGATTGCCGACCGACTGAAGAAGATTCCGCCTTACCTTTTTGTGGAGCTGAGAAAAAAGATTAACAAAGCGAAGGCCGAGGGCATTGACGTCATAAGTCTGGCTATCGGAGATCCCGTGGAACCAACGCCGGACACAATCATCGATGAGCTTTGCAAGAAGGCGCGAGACCCAGAAAATCACCGATACCCGACGGATGAAGAGAAAGGCATGTTGGCTTTCCGGCAGGAGATTGCACGGTGGTATAGTACGCGATATGGGGTGACTCTCGATCCGGCAAGTGAAATCCTCGGCCTCATCGGATCAAAAGAAGGCTGCCATCACTTCGTTCTGGGCTGCATAAATCCCGGCGATACCGTGCTGATGACCGATCCCGGATATCCGGCCTACCGGGCAAGCATCCTGATGGGTGGCGGTGATCCTTATAACGTGCCGATTCTGGCAGAGAATAGATATCTCCCTGTCTTGGAAGACATCCCTACGGACGTCGCAAAAAAGGCGCGGGGAATATTCCTCAACTATCCCAATAATCCCACTGGCGCCTGTGCAACAAGGGAGTTCTTCAATCGCCTGGTGGAATTTGCCAAGCGGTTTGACATCGCAGTCTGTTATGATAATCCCTATGGTGAAATCCTCTTTGATGGACAGGAGCGCCTGAGTTTCCTCATGGCCAGCGGTGCCAGGGACGTAGGGGTTGAGTTAAATTCTCTTTCCAAACTCTTCAATATGACGGGCTGGCGGATCGGAATGGCGGTCGGCAACGTCGATATAATTTCCGCCATGAGCAAGGTTAAAGAGAACACCGATTCAGGCATCTTTAATCCCATCCAGTACGCGGGGCTCCATGCCCTAAAATACGAAGCAAAGAACATAGACCGCATGCTCAATATCTACGGACGGCGGCGGGAAATGGTGCTCGAAACACTAAGGCGCATCGGGATAGTCTTTGATGCTCCCAAGGGGACATTCTATTTATGGGTACCCGTGCCACGGGGCATGAAATCCATCGAATTCACGAACCTGCTATTTGATAAAGCAGCCATTGTCGTTGCGGCGGGTACGGCATATGGCCAGCATGGTGAAGGGTATATCAGGATATCCCTCACGGTGCCGGATGCTAGACTAAAGGAGGCAATGGAGCGGATGAAGCGGGTATTGGCCTGATATGGCCTAAACATTTCCTTCCGACCATATCATTTGTAATCGTAGGTGGATTTTTCAGTATTACTTTAGTCATAGGTGATGGTTTTTTGTTTTTTCATTTTTCACGCTGCATTCATTTTTGCCGCCCATCCTTGCCATTATCCGGACGGATTATTAAGTGCGTGTAATCCGCTTCTGGAGGGCTTTTTTAAAATTCTCGAGTGCTTCCTTTTATCATTGACATGTCAATATCTTTATCCTATATTTAGCCCCCATTAAAAAACGAAAAGGCGTCAGGCGGTTAATAGGCCTCCTACGCACATGAGAATATCATATCTGCTATTTGAGCCCAGATCGCCAAAGCGAATAATGAAAAACCGAAAAAAATTAAATAAGGTACGATAAAAGAAACCCTTCATGAAGAATAAACTGTCTTACGATGAGTTGACGCTAGAACTCAAGGAACTCGAAAAAATAACCTCCGACAATAGGCGACTGGAAGAAGTTTATCGCTCGGTAGTAGAGTCTACGAGCGATTCCATATATATGGTGGACAAAGAATGCCGATATCTCTTCATGAACAATCATCACTTGTCAAGGCTCGGCTTACCGGCTAAACAGATCATAGGTAAACGCTACAGCGAGTTTCACTCTTCGGAACAGGAAGAAGTATTTGCAGAAGCGGTTAATAGGGTATTTTCAACTGGCGCGTCCATCCAGCACGAGCACAGGAGTCAGAGAGACAAGAGATATTTTCTCCGGACATTCAGCCCTGTAAAAGATAGCAGCCCCAATGGAGAGATAACATGCGTCGTCATCATTTCCAAGGACATAACCGAGCATAAGCTGGCTGAGGAGACAATAAGGGAAAACGAGCAAAAATATAGGACTATTATTGAAAACATTGAAGACGGCTACCACGAGCTTGATTTTTCCGGCAATATAGTTTTTTTTAATGATACCCTATTAAAAATGCTGGGATATTCGCGTGATGAATTTGCAAGAATGAATTACCGCAATCTCACTGATGAGGAAACGACCCGTAAGGTGTTACAGGTCTGCGACGATGTTTACAGAACGGGAAAACCAGCCAGAGGCGTTGAGATAGAGGTAATAAAGAAAGATGGAACCATGATAGTGGTTGAGATATCCGTATCGCTGATCCTGGATTCAAGAGGTCACGAACTAGGGTTCCGGAATCTCATGCGCGACGTAACTGGACGTAAGAAGTCAGAAGAAACAATCAGACAATTAGCTTATCATGACGCCCTTACAGGACTACCCAACCGTCTTTTGTTCACAGACCGTCTTAACATGGCAATAACCAGGGCCAAACGCAACAGGCAATACCTGGCCGTGATGATGCTCGATCTCGATTATTTCAAGGACATCAATGACACACTGGGCCATCACATGGGAGACAGGCTGTTACAGGCCGTGGGCTCTCGTCTGACGGAACTCTTGCGAAAAGGTGACACCATAGCCCGCATGGGCGGTGATGAGTTTCTGATTTTATTGCCGGAAATCAATAATGTGGGAGTTACCACGACGATAGCGCAGAAGATCGTCGAATCCTTCCAGAGTTCTTTTACAATTGATGACCGTAAACTTCATATTACGACAAGCATCGGAATTGCAATTTACCCGGACGCTTCGGATGACGTCGAGACCTTGATCAAGCATGCAGATATTGCAATGTATAGTGCTAAAGGATCAGGCCGGAATAACTATCATTTGTTTACTCCGGAAATGATCGTTAAAGCCTCGTCGTAACTTTTAGCTATATTCCGACCATTCTGCAAAAAACATCTGTTCAGTAGGGAAAAAACTGTATAGTCAATCCGTAAAAGCAATTCTCTTTACGAGGAAGGGCTGCATTATTCGGGTGAATTTCTTGCCGTAACTGATACGGAAGAGCAAGAAAATATGGAGGAATGTCAGTAAGGCGGAATGTATTGAGCCTTCCTTCGGATCATGAACCGCTGTACCTTATCCCCCTGGGACATACGAGGAAATAAGAAAGTCCCATGGCAGAAGAGCATCTTAGGGAGCGTCAGAAATGCCACTCGATGTGGATGCAATCGGTAAAAAGATAGGTCCTCTGACCAAGGATTATACGTGGAAAGATGTCATCCTATATGCTCTCGGTATAGGAGCGGGATTCCATGAGATTGACTACGCGTACGAAAAAAGGCTCAAGGTCATTCCTACCTTTTCTATTGCCATGATATTCGATTTCTTCCGGGAAGTGGCGGCTGCCTCCCGTATCAATATTGCCGGCGTCCTCCATGTTGGGCAGGATATTATCTTTCACAACCCGATCCCGCCCTCAGGAACCTTGGCGACGGAAGGGATGATCACCAATTACTATGACAAAGGGGCTAAAGGGGCTCTGGTCATGGCCCAAAGCGAGACATCTAATTCTACCAGGGAAAAACTGTTCACCAGCGTCATCACGCTGTTTGGCCGACTGGATGGCGGCTTCGGCGGCAAGAATGCACCGCATGAGACTCTTGACTTCCCGGGCAGAGAGCCGGACTTCATCGTAGTGGCGACCCCGTCGCCGGATCAGCCGCTCTTATACAGACTCTCTGGTGACACATTCGGGCTTCACGTAGATGCTGAATTCGCGAAGATGGTCGGTTTCGAAAGGCCGATTATGCACGGACTCTGCACATACGGTTTCGCCTGTCGCGCCCTGATGACGAGCCTGACACCAGATGAGCCGGAAAAGGTCCGGCGTCTTGCTTGCCGTTTCTTGCAGGCCCTCTATCCCGGTGAGCCCATCAAGACATTGATCTGGAGAACTAAAGAGGGCGTCGCGGTATGGCGGACTATAAATGCCAACACCGGAGATATTGTAATCGACAGGGGTTTATTTGAATATGGTGAAATCCCCTCGGCAGGAGAGGGGGCGCGGGAACACGAGCATTTGAATCATCTTATGGGGGATAATCTCCCAACCTCCCGGACAAAGGAGGATAGACCGGCTGTGGATGCCGAGATAGGAGAACTTTCCATGGTAAAAGCTATTTTTGAAAAGATGCCCAGTATCTTCAACACCGAAGCAGCGAAAGGTGTAGATGCAACATTCCAGTTTAACATAACGGGCGAAGGAGGAGGTGACTGGTACGCGGAGGTAAAAGCAGGGACGTGCAAGGTGGAAGCCGGTGTACATCCGAATCCCACCACCACCATAAAGATGGATGCGGCGGATTTCGTCGATATGATAAATGGAAAATTGTCGGCTATGCAGGCCTTCACATCAGGCAAGCTCAAAATCGGCGGAGACATTATGAAGTCACAACTCATTACTAGGCTGTTCAAATTTTGAAAGATTAGCAACCGTCTCAAGATGATTAGTTCATTCCCCGGGAGATTCATGACTGCCGATGATTCGTAAAAGTGACCTGTAATTCTTCGGCCGAGGCAGTCTGCAACTAATAACCTGACGGTAAAGATTGATCCAAGACCTGGGTGCTTCCTATAGCAAAATAAGTTATCCACGGCGGGTGTCGGAAAATGTGAACGCTGATATGTGGTAGGACGTCAAAGCCTGATGGGCTGATGGGCTGCAACACCAACAGTAAATCTTGTGAGGTGAAAAAAGATGCCTGGTCCCCTTTCCAGTTTGAAAATTCTCGATTTTACAACCCTTCTCCCCGGTCCTTACGCGACAATGGCTCTGGCAGATATGGGGGCCGATGTCTTGAAGGTTGTTTCCGGGTCGCGGCCTGATGTCGTTGCCTACATCCCGCCCTTTGTTCCCGGAACGAAAATGTCCGCTGCCTTTGCCTATCTCGGAAGGGGAAAACGCTGTATGACGCTCAATCTGAAGGACAGCCGGGCCATAAAGATCATACACCAGTTGGTTGAGGATTACGATATAGTTATTGAGCAGTTCCGCCCCGGAGTCATGGCAAAGTTCTCTCTGGACTACCAGAGCCTGAAAAAAGTGAACCCCGCTCTCATCTATTGTTCGCTAACCGGCTACGGCCAGACAGGGCCCCTTCGCGACAGGGCCGGTCACGATATCAACTATATGGCCCGCTCAGGCCTCATGTCCTATTCGGGGAAAAAAGATACGGGGCCCAGTCTCACAGGTATGCAGATCGCCGATGTCGCATCGGGTTCAAACAACGCTGTTATTGGAATTCTTGCCGCAGTCGTCCACCGCAACAAAACGAGCAAAGGCCAGCACATCGATATTTCTATGACGGACGGCATGATAGCCTTCAATGCCATGTTTGGAGCCGGTTTCCTGGTCGATGGCCAGGACCTCGGACGCGAAAATACACTCCTTAACGGCGGCTCTCTTTACGACTTCTATGAGACGAAGGACGGACAATATATGAGTTTCGGCGGTCTTGAACCTCAATTCTTTGGTGCATTTTGCGAAACCATCAAGATGCCGGAACTGATTGCTGGGGGTGTCCAGCCGAAGGACGGCGTAAACATCAAGAAACGTGTCCGGGAAATATTCAAGACCAAGACACGGGATGAGTGGACGGAGCTGTTCAAAAAAGTGGACGCCTGTTGCGAACCGGTCCTCTCCCTCACGGAGGCCCTGAATGATGCTTATGCCACAGAGCGAGGCATGGTGGTCGAAGTCGATCTTCCTGAAGGGAAAAAGGTAAGGCAGCTCGCGAGTCCCATTAAATTCTCAGAGACAATCCCTGAATACAAGCATTCAGGCACACCTCCCGGCCTTCACACAAAAGAGGTTCTTCTCGAACTGGGCTATTCACGAGAAGAGATAGAAGTCTTCGAAAAAACAGGCCTGTTCAGTTAACGCCTGTTATCATGCACAAACCCTATTTGAGTCTGCGGATAGGTACGTCTATTTCAGCATTATTTGTGAGGAACAGAGGCGTGATCGGATTATGCCTCTGAAGATATCTACTGCATCCGGTACTACCGGCGGAACCCCTTGCAACTGCCTTTTAATGATCCTCAGAAAAAGTGCCAAGACTCGCGCAAACTATACCCGCCATATTTTGTGACCGAATTGTGTTGACACTGAACAAAACTTTTCCCCGCAGTTTAGACGCCCGGAAGGAGGTTTTTATCAATGTCAAAGGTTACGCAACAAGCCTGTTAAACCGTGTTGTTGCAAGGCGGCGATCTGATAGATCAAGATTCATATTAATGCTCACATTTACATATATCAATTATGACATATAAGACTGATTTTATTAACTTTCTTCACCATTAATACTTGACATAGAGAAGAAATGAGTGTATGGGAAAACACTTTTGTTATATTTCGGATAAGACCTTATTTTCCGCACTCGAAAACAATATGCGACAATTAAATTAACGAGTGCGCGCCCGAAATGTATCGAATCTTTTTTTGTGATTCACGATCAGGTAGCTCCCCGAGCATGTTAGTAGCATACGTCCACATCCATTCGCTGCCCGCAGGAGCAGCGTACAGATTCTGACGTCAAACATTTAAGTTTCATGATTACGATTTACCATTGCTTCCGCAGCCCCATTTAGAAATAGGGCATTCGATTGTAAGCTGTTAATTTTAAGACCGTATGAAAGGAGTATGTAATGGAAGTAAAGAAGATTTCACTAACTATTGACGGAAAGGAGATCCAAGCCACTGCCGGACAGACAATTTTGGAGGTTGCCCGTGATAACGGTATTTATATACCGACACTCTGCCAATACGCGGGCACCACGAACGTCGGTGCATGCCGGGTATGCGTGGTCGAGGTCGCGGGCGCGAGAACCCTTGTAGCGTCCTGCTGCATGCCGATAAACCCCGGTATGGTTGTCAAAACGGATACGCCGCCCGTAAGAGCAGCCCAGCGGCTGGTCGTGGAGCTTCTCTGGGCTTCGGGCGATCATAACTGTCTGACCTGTGAACAGAACGGAGCATGCGAACTGCAAAATTTGATTTACTGGTTGCAGATAGAAAAACCGCGGTTCAATCTCGAATCTCCCGGTTATGTGATTGAAAAAACCAATACCATGATCCAGAGAGATCTGAACAAATGCGTTCTCTGCGGCAGGTGTATCAGGGCCTGTAATGAGATTCAGGTCAACGAAGTCCTCGACTTTACCGGCCGCGGTTTTCGGACCAAGGTCGGTCCGGCCTTTGACGCGGATTATATTGACTCGGTTTGCGTCTTCTGCGGCGAATGCGTGGATTCCTGCCCGGTTGGCGCTATAACTTTCAAGCAGGCTAAATTCCAGGGCCGCCCATGGGAGATGAAAAAGGTAAAGACAACCTGCACGTATTGCGGTGTCGGCTGCCAGCTCGATCTGAACATTCACAATGGAAAACTGGTCAAGGTCACGGGCAATCGTGAGTATGGCCAACCCAATGAAGGCAGACTTTGTGTAAAGGGCCGTTTCGGCCTGGATTTCGTCCAGCATCCGAACCGTCTAAAGACCCCCCTTATAAGAAAAGACGGAGAACTGAAAGAGGCGAGCTGGGATGAAGCTTACAAATTCATCGGCAAGAAGCTTGCTTCCATCAAGAAAAAACACGGCCCGGACAGCATCGCAGGTTTTTCCTCTGCCAGGGTTACTAACGAAGAAAATTATCTCTTCCAAAAATTCATGAGAGCGGTCATCGGCACCAACAATATCGATCACTGCGCCCGTCTTTGACACTCTTCCACAGTGGCCGGTCTGGCCGCTGCCTTCGGAAGTGGTGCAATGACGAATTCCATTGATGAAATCGAATATACCAGTGCCATCTTTGCCATAGGAACCAATACGACGGAAAATCATCCCGTTATCAGTTCGAAGGTAAAAAGGGCTGTCCGCCTGCACGGCGCGAAATTGATCGTTGCTGATCCAAGAGAGATCGACCTAGTGAAATATGCCACGATCTGGCTGCGCCAGAAGCCCGGCAGTGATGTGGCGCTTTTAAATGGTATGATGAATGTTATTATCTCTGAAGGCCTCTATGCCAAGGAATACGTGGAAGGGCGTACCGACGGCTTTGAGGCGATGAAGAAGGTCTTGGAGAAATATACGCCCGAGTATTCCGAAAAGATTACAGGGGTTCCGGCGGAAGACATGAGAGCGGCTGCGCGCATATATGCGGAGGCGGGGAAGGCCGCGATTCTCTATACAATGGGTATCACCCAGCATATCACAGGCACGGACAACGTCAAATCCTGCGCGAACCTCGCCATGCTCTGCGGCTATGTAGGCATTGAGGGAGGTGGCGTCGACCCCTTAAGAGGTCAGAATAATGTCCAGGGTGCTTGCGACATGGGCGCCCTTCCCGTTGTTTACACCGGCTATCAGCCCGTAGCCAATGATGAGACAAGATCAAAATTCGAGAAGGCCTGGGGCGTCTCTTTGCCGCCCAAACCGGGCTTGACCATCGTGGAGACACTGAATGCCGCCCATGAAGGTAAGGTCAAAGCGCTCTTTGTAGTCGGCGAAAATCCCATGCTCTCCGATCCTGACTTGACTCATGCAAAGGAGGCCTTGAACCATCTGGATCTTCTTGTCGTGCAGGACATTCTCCTCTCTGAAACGGCTGAACTTGCCCACGTAGTACTGCCGGCGGCCTGTTTTGCAGAAAAAGAAGGAACCTTCTCCAATACGGAAAGAAGGGTGCAGCGAGTCAGAAAGGCCCTTGATGCTCCCGGCCAGGCAAAGGCGGACTGGGAAATTATTTGCGAACTTTCTACTCACATGGGCTATCCTATGAAATATGCGACTCCTGAAGATATCATGAAGGAAATAAACCAATTGACTCCGAGTTATGCGGGCATAACTTATGACAGGCTCGAAAAGGAAGGTCTCCAGTGGCCATGTCCGAATGCGGATCATCCGGGAACCAAATACCTGCACAGAGATAGATTCACCAGAGGGCTGGGATTATTTCACGCCATTGATTATATTCCGCCTGCGGAAGTTCCTGATGCCGCATATCCGTTTGTCATGACTACCGGTCGCGTCCTTTATCAGTATCACACGGGGACGATGTCCCGCCTGTCCAAGGGCATCACGGAGAGGTGCCCGGAATCTTTGGTGGAAATTCATCCCAATGACGCGAAGAAACTGGGAATTCAGGAAGGTCAATTTGCAAAGGTTACTTCCCGCCGTGGTGTTGTCCAGGCTAAGGCCAAGGTGACGGAGCGCGTGCCTAAAGGGACCATTTTTATGAACTTTCATTTCAAGGAAGCAGCCGTTAACTTACTGACGAACCCTGCCCTTGATCCGCTCTGCAAAATTCCTGAATACAAGGTCTGTGCCGTTAAAGTAGAAGCAGCCTAGGAAGAAAAACAAAATTTGTGATTGCACTGCAGGGAAACTTTACTTTATATTACAGAAAAGCAAAATATTCTTAATGGAGGATCAAGGTATTATGAGTAATGAAAATCTGGAAAGTAAGAGATGGTTGATTGCAATTGCGGCGATCGTCATGCAACTGTGTCTTGGGACAGTCTATGCCTGGTCCGTCTTTAAAAAACCCCTCATGACCACACATGGATGGGGCGAGACGGCAACCCAGGTGACGTTTATGATCTGCATCGGCATGATCGGTATCGCCGCCGCATTTGGTGGAACCCTGGTGGACAAAAAAGGTCCAAAGTTTGTGGCGACCATAGGTGGTATCCTCTTTGGTATTGGAACGCTTCTTTCCGGTTTGGCCGATCAGATCGGAAGCATCTGGCTTCTGTATCTTGGTTTCGGTTTCATCGCCGGTCTTGGCAACGGTTTCGGCTACATTACCCCCATTGCCACACTGATCCGGTGGTTCCCCGACAAGAGGGGCTTAGTAACGGGTCTCGCCGTCATGGGTTTCGGCGGCGGCGCCTTTTTCATGGGCAAGATTGCTCCTCCTATGGTCATTTCCATGGGCGTGGCAAACACCTTTTACATCTGGGGCGCGATATTTCTGGTTTTGGTCACCGCATCTGCTCAGCTCTACAAGAATCCACCCAAAGGCTGGCTCCCTGCAGGCTTTACTCCTAAAGCGACAGGAGTGACGGCAGCGCAGTCGTTTACCTTTGATGAAGCCGTGAAGACTCCTCAGTGGTGGATGCTCTGGACAATGCTCTTCCTAAACGTTTCCGCCGGACTCGGACTGATCTCACAGCTCTCCCCCATGGCCCAGGATGTCATCAAGAAAACCGATCCTTTGATCGCGGGAGCGGCGCTGGCCCTGGCAGGAGGATCGATCCTTGCCTACGCGTCTATCTTTAATGGTCTGGGACGTCTCTTATGGGCATGGACATCCGATGCTATTGGAAGAAAGAACGTGTTTATCATCATGTTTATCACCCAGGCCGTTCTTTATGTCCTGCTACCTCAGATAGACAATCAGTTGATCTTCACCGTCGTCGCTTGCTATCTTCTGGCCTGTTACGGCGGCGGCTTTGCTACGATGCCGGCCTTCGCCGCGGACTCCTTCGGTCCCGGGTATATCGGCAAGGTCTATGGAATCATGCTGACCGCGTGGGGTGCTGCGGGTATTGTCGGGCCGCTGGTATTCGCTCAGATTAAAGGAATTGCCGTGTATGTTGCCGCAGGGCTTCTCGCGGCAGGTTTCCTTCTTGCATTGAGCTACAAGAGACCGGCGCCGAAAACGGCAAAGACATAACAATTTATCTTCTGAAATCAGAGGCGGATTTTCTCTCGTTCAACCGTAAAACGAGGAAAATCCGCCCTTTCTCCTGCGAGGGCGAAGACCAAGCGGAGAGAATCTATCAAGAAACTGAATGGGAGGAATGGAGAAAATGCAAAATACGCTTAACTCAGTGATCAACATGGCCATCGACAAGGAACAAGAGGCGTATGATTTTTATATGAACTTGTACAACCTGGTAGAAGATAAAGAGGCGAAAAGCACCTTGAAGTATATTGCTCAGGAAGAAGCAAAGCACAGAGACTTTCTCGTGACCTGCCAGGAAGGCCGCTTCTGCTCGGAAGTCTTGAATATGGAAGCACCAATCGCATACAAAATAGTTGAGCATATCGAGAAACCGGATATAAAGAAGAACATAAAAAGCGCTGAGGTCTACCTCATCGCTGCTAACAGAGAGCTCAACTCACACAATTTTTACAAAAGCCTGGCAGAATCCTATCCCGCTGGTGATGTAAAAGATCTTTTAACGAAAATGGCTGGTGAAGAGTTGAAACATAAGGAAAAAATGGAGTATCTTTACTCCAATACGGCCTTCCCGCAAACCGCGGGCGGTTGATCGACTTTTTGTGATTTTAATGAGAGCAAAGACTGCCTTTGCTGTTTGCTCGATTCCTTGACAATTCGATTGCAGGCTGTGTCAGGCACTGAAAAATGAAGATTCCCCGTAGAAATCTTTTCAAGAAATAGATTTATTTTGCAGAAGGTACATTGACAAAGTCTTCTTAAACTGGTCTAATTTTTAATATAAACGAATGGAGGGTTTAAATATGTTTGCACCGAAAAATATTCTTGTTCCAACCGATTTTTCCGGTTTTTCCGACAAGGCATTAAAGAGGGCTGTGGATATTGCATTACAACATAAGTCTAAGATTTATGTACTGCATGTCGTGGACGAGATAATGCAGTGTGCCGTAGATTATTGCCTCGACATCTCTGTCGTAAAGCAGATAGAAAAGCAAAGCCTGAAGTTTGCCGAAGAAAAACTGCGAAAGATGGTAAAGGCACTTGCTCTTCCCAAAGGCATCCAGATTGCCGTTGATATAAAAATGGGAGATACCTATGAAACGATCCTGAAGGAGCAGCAGAACAAGCGTATCGACCTGATTGTAATCGCATCCCGCGGGAAAAAGGGACTGATCCATCATCTCGGCAGTATTGCAGATAAGGTTATGAGGGGTGCCAAGTGTCCAGTTTTGCTTGTTAAATAGTGAAATCGATAGTAACTTTCTAATAAGACCGCCCGACGGCGTAAACGTCAAGAGGCCGGGCCGGGAAATGTTCAAGACCAAGACAAGGGATGAGTGGACGGAGCTGTTCAAACAATAGGTTCTTCTCGAACTGGGCTATTCACGAGAAGAGATAGAAGCCTTCGAAGAAACAGACCTGTTAAACTAACACCTTTCATCATGCACAACCCCTATCCGAGTCTGCGGATGGGTATGCCTATCTTAGCATTATTTGCGAGGAGAAGTAGTCATGTTCGTTTGAAGTTGGCGTCCATGTTCGGTAATGGCACACAAATATACAACCAAAATATTTGACAGCATCAACAACTTGCTCATATAGACTCCTTACGCCAGTCATAGCCTTTGTTTTACCCGATTTCACCGTAAGTAGTGATGTACTTACCCCTCCTTTGGAATGATTATCAAGCAAAACCATGTCTTAGTTCATACGGACTTTCTGTCAATTTTTCGCTTGACATAAAACCCTCTTTCTGATAGTCGAGCGTGGCATATGTCCCAACGGACATATCCCTCAATTAGGCATGGTCCCCTTTATCTGGTGGTCGAACTGCAATATCAAGGACTTCTTATGACGAGGGACCGTATCAGCTACGTTACTGATAGATGCCAAAGTCAAAATAAAAATAAACTTATGTAGAAAGGAGGCGTGGCAAACGATGACGATGGTCAATATTAACATAAATGGCCAGAAAGTCAGTGCACCAGCCGGCAGTACTATTCTCAAGGCCGCAAAGCAGGCAGGCATTGACATCCCGACGCTCTGTGACCATCCTGCATTGATTCCAGTCGGTGCTTGCCGAATATGCGTTGTCGAGGTTAAAGGACAGCGCACCTTGATCACGGCATGTACTTTCCCTATATCTGAGGGAATGGAAATACAAACAGAGTCACCACAGGTAGTTCAGGCGCGAAAATTAGTCCTTGATCTGCTATTTTCAGAAAGAAACCATGTTTGTCCGATCTGTGAGGCATCTGGGAACTGCGAATTGCAGGAAATGGGGTACCGCTACGGTCTTAATCACTGGACTTATCCAACGTTCACAAAGCCCTTCCCCATAGATGCCACACACAAGTTCCTATTCATGGAACATAACCGCTGTATCCTGTGCGGGAGGTGTGAGCGCGGATGCAGTGACATTGTGGCCAACCACACCCTCGGTTTGCGAAATCGCGGCAATCAATCCATGATCCACTGCGATGCAAATCTGCCCTGGGGTGAGTCTACGTGTATCTCCTGCGGTACCTGCTTGCAGTTATGTCCAACCGGCGCCATATCCGATAAGCGAAGCGCCTTCATGGGCCGTGACATCCAGACAGAACAGACAAAGAGCACTTGCAGCCAGTGCAGTATAGGGTGCGGCATGCAGATCATAACCCGTGGCGGCAATGTACTTAAAATCAAGAGCGACTGGGACGCAGAAGTAAGCGGTGGGCGGCTTTGCGAATACGGCCGCTTTGATCCTCTTTACGATGTGCGTAAACGCATAACCAGCCCGATGCTCCGGCTGAGAGGCAAACTCGAGCCAGTGAGTTGGGATGAAGCCCTGCAAGCTGTTGCTGAACATGTGGGCAAGGCTAGTACTAAGGATATAGGGGTGCTTGCTTCAACTTACTCTACGAATGAGGCCCTTTATCTGCTTGCCAAGTTATTCCGTGAGGAACTGAAAGCAACCAATGTTGGCGTTCTCAACGACGTTGCACCGAAACTGTCCGACAAGCGAGGCTCGCTTGCTGACATTACCATAAGCGACGTCATTCTGGTGGTCGGTTGTGATCCGCTTAAGGATCAGCCGGTTTCCTCTTTCTTTGTGAAGCGTTCCGTTGACAAGGGTGCACGGCTCATCGTGGTGGGCGGTAAAGATAACGGCCTGGCACCATTCGCCTATATGAATCTGGAGATGGCTGACGTAAGCAAGGCTATCGAAATAGCGGAGCGTGCCGCACATCCGGTCGTGCTGTATGGATCGGGAGTCACGGACAAGGCTGCCACAGCTCTGAAAAAACTCCAGGGAAAGGCTTCCTTCGTGGCAATAGAAAATGGCGTCAATACGCGGGCGGCGGCGGCTTTAGGTCTGAATAACGGGTTCAAGCCGTCTGGCGTTAAGGTGCTCTTCACATTACTCGGTGAGCAAAAGATGGACGATGAGTATGTATCGAAGAATGTTGACAAAAAAGCGTTTGTCATAGCGCAGGCCAGCTTCATATCTCCTCTGACCGAGCGGGCCGATGTGGTTCTGCCTACGGCCATATGGTCAGAGAGGTCTGGAAGCCTGACGAACACCGAGGGCCGCGTGCTGAAAGTCAACAAAGCAGTTGAACCTAAGGGAGAAGCCAAACCTGACTGGGAGGTTCTCTCTTTGCTGGCAAACAAACTGGGAAAGAAGCTTGGCACTTCGTTGAATGAAATTTCAGCTCGGGCGACCCAGGAACTCAAGTGAAAGGAGAATCGACAATGGCAAAGGTTAAGATTGCCACTGACTGGCTGGCTGGCTGTGCAGGATGTCACATGTCGATATTGGACATTGATGAACGCATTGTGAAGCTGTTGGAAGCAGTGGAAATTACATCCAGTCCTGTGACGGACCTGAAACATCCACCGAAAGAAGGTGTGACAGTGGGCATTCTCGAAGGAGCAATCTGCAATACACACAATATTGAAGTAGCGAAGGTCATGCGCGAACGCTGCCAGATTCTGATAGCCCTCGGGGATTGTGCTACTTTTGGAAATGTCCCTGCTATGCGCAACTTGTGCGGTACGGACGAAGCATTGAAGCGCGCGTATCTGGATACGGAAAGCGTCGTGGATGGACTCATCCCTGACTCCCCGGAGCTTGGGAAGCCGCTTGACATGGTTACAGGCGTCGATAAGGTGGTGAAGGTCGATCTCTTTATCCCTGGCTGTCCTCCGAGTGCTGATGCTATCTTCCATGCATTATCGGAACTGCTCGCCGGGCACGTGCCAGTGAGTTTCCCACCCCCATTATTCAAATATGATTAGAGGAGAATAGCTATGGGTGCTAGAAAGATAACTATTGAACCTATAACACGCATAGAAGGTCATGGGCGGGTCACTGTCCACTTAAATGAAAAGGGCGAGGTGGACCAGACCTTCTTCCACGTTGATGAATTCCGCGGTCTGGAGAAATTCACCGAAGGCCGTCCATACTTTGAGATGCCGGCGATTACCCAGCGCATCTGCGGTATCTGCCCGGTAAGCCACCACCTGGCCGCAGCGAAGGCCTGCGACGGTGTTGCCCGCGTGGAATTGCCGCGGCCCGCCAAGCTTCTGCGCGAATTGATGCATATGGGCCAATATATACAATCGCACGGCATGCACTTTTTCCACCTGGCAGCGCCTGATTTGGTTTTGGGTTTCGACGCTGATCCGGCCATAAGGAATGTTGTCGGGATTATCCAGGCAGATCCCGAACTGGCCCTGAAGGCGGTTAACCTGCGTCGTTACGGGCAGCAGGTCATCGAGAGGTTGGGCGGGAAACGTATCCATCCGACCTTTGCCGTCCCCGGCGGGGTTAATGCGCCGCTGTCCCCGAAAGACCGCGACGCTATCCTTGCAGAATTCGACACGATGGTAGGAATCGCCAAGGTTGCCGTCAGCATCGGTAAGGGGTGGATAGGGGCCAACAAGCCGCTGGTTGACGCTTTTGCGTCCTTCCCTTCAAACTACATGGGTCTCGTTGATATGGAAGGCGGCCTGCAACTTTACGACGGTGAGATCCGGGTAAAGGATGCCCAGGGAAATTTTGTAGCGCAGTTTGAGCCGGCCAATTATCTGTCACACGTGGGAGAGCATGTGGAGCCTTGGTCATTCCTCAAGTTCCCCTTCTACCGTAAATTAGGCTGGCCGGATGGAACCTATCGGGTCGGACCGCTGGGCAGATTGAATGTTGTGGATAAGATAGGAACGCCTCTTGCCAACGAAGAGCTTAAACTCTTCAAGCAGATAAACGGCGGCAAACCTGTTGAAGGTTCTCTCTATTACCACTACGCCAGGTTGATCGAACTGGTGTACGCGCTGGAGAGGCTGGCTCAGTTGCTCGATGATCCGGATATCATGTCCAACGATATCTGTACCTATCCGTCTGCAGCCAAAATTCCGGGCCAGGGAGTTGGGGTCATCGAAGCCCCAAGAGGTACCCTCTTCCATGATTATAGTACGGATGAGAACGGCAAATTGACGCGGGTGAACCTTATTGTAGCCACAGGTAACAACAACTGGGCTATGCACACAGCATCGGGGTTGGTAGCAAGGGCCTTCGTAGATGGCAATAAGCTCACCGAAGGGATGTTGAACCGGGTAGAAGCAGCTATTCGCTGCTATGATCCATGCCTGTCGTGTGCGACACATGCATTTGGGAAAATGCCGCTGGATATCACCCTCATAGCGGCGGACGGCACAGTCCTGGATCGTATGTCCCGGTAATATAAAAATTTGATCCGATCGAGTTTAACTTAAGCGGGTAAACGCAGGTAGTTTACCCGCTTTTAACTTTTTTGGCTTGCTTGGAATCTGATGTCTCGTACTCTGGTTATTGGTTTTGGCAACATAGACCGCGCCGATGACGGCGTTGCATATCATGTGATCAATGGTATCAGGCGGCGTCTGGGTCAAGAGATGCTGCACGAAGACGAAACCGGATTAGAGGAAATTGGCGCAGAGATAGATTCCATATTTCTGGTTCAGCTCGCACCGGAGTTGATGGATGTATTAATTCCTTACGACAATATCATCTTTGTAGATGCGCACGTTTATGAGAACGTGGATAGTCTCTATTGCGCCCCCGTATTTCCGGAGTTCACTCAAGCCACTTTCACTCACCATCTTACCCCGGCAATGCTTCTTGCGCTCCTCAAGTCACTCCACCATCGAGAGCCCGCGGGGCATATAGTCTCTATCCGTGGCTATGACTTTGATTTCCATCGCAACCTTTCTGCCGATACCGAAGCCCTCGTTGAGAAGGCAGTGGACCATATCCTGCTATTGCATGGATCTACGCATGATGAATCCCACCCGCAATAGAATTCATAATTCCCCATACCGATAGATACTCTCCAAACTTTGAAGACCCGACTAAGCGCCTGCCCTTTCGAAATCTATCTTTCATGGATTTTCTTGAATTAATATGTTAATTGTGAAAAACAATTTTGAGGGAACATCTCCGGCAGAGAAAGCTCCTGCGGAAGTCTATGCTTAATCAAATCTTTCTAAGATTGCATTCAAAGAATATAAGAAAATTTGTTACGTGCCTGTGTTTGCTGGTTATCGCGTCTTCTATCTTTTTTGAAGGCGAACTCTCTGCTGCGCCCCGTATCAAACTGAAAGCGAAGTCTGCCATTCTGGTTAACGACAGCACCGGCAGGGTCCTCTTTGCAAAAAATCCGGACCGGCCCATGCAGCCCGCTTCACTGACCAAGATCCTTTCCCTGTACCTCGTACATGAGGCAATCGCTCAGGGGAAAATTCAAAGCACGGACATGGTGAAGATAAGCATTAATGCCCAGATTACCGGAGGATCGAGCATGTACCTTGTAGATGAAACGGAGGTTGTGCTTGACGACCTGATAAAGGGTATCGCTGTTGTCTCTGCCAACGACGCCAGCGTTGCCGTAGCTGAACATCTTGGCGGCAGCATCGATGGTTTTGTGAGGATGATGAATGCCAAAGCAAAGACCCTTGGCATGAAACGCAGTCATTTTGTGAATCCTAACGGTCTTCCGGCGAAAGGACAGGTCTCCACTGCAAGGGACATTCTCAAGCTATCCCGCGCTTACATACGGAATTTCCCGGAGGCGTTGCAGGTCCATTCCATGCAGGAATACACATTCGCCAACATTACGCAGCGTAACAGCAACAACCTGCTCGGGCAATGTGAGGATGTGGATGGATTGAAAACGGGCTTTGTCCGCGCTGCCGGATTTCACCTGGTTGCTACGGCTAAGAGAGGAGACACAAGGCTCATTGCTGTGGTAATGGGCGAGAAAAATCCCAGAATCAGGGCGCGGGATACTACAAAACTCCTGGAACAGGGCTTCCGTATGGTCGCCGGAAAAGGAAAGACCGCAGTATCGCTGAAAGGTCGCTCGTGAAGCCGTCGCCGCACATGTTTACCGTCCTGTTTTGAAAGAAAGCCGACAGGCAGGTTTCAATCGATCTATTAATTTCATTTGACGCACTCCGTTCGATAAGGTTAGATTCACTCAGCCAATTGGTAATGGAATTATTTTTCACTAGAGAAATCGTAAGCAGGTTTTTCTATAATTTAAGGAGGTGGGTAGATGAAAAAAAAAGAGACGGACTACTTCTCTGCCTTATACGAGGTGGCTAAAGTCATCAATGCCTCTTTGGACCCATCCATTGTTCTCGATAAGATTGTCCAGTGCGTAACACAGGTTATGCACGTTAAGGCCTGCAGCATCAGACTCCTGGATTCACGGAAGAAACAGCTCGTCCTTGGTGCTGCCCACGGGCTCTCTAAAGATTACCTTCATAAAGGGCCTATCTTGATAAAGGAAAGCGGACTGGACCAGAAGGCCCTTTCGGGTGAGACCTTGTGGTTGAAGAATGTTCAGACCGATAAGGATTTCCAGTACAGAGCAAAGGCAAAAGCGGAAGGCATTAAATCAGTATTTGTTGTGCCACTGTTGGTCCAAAAAAAGGCCATCGGTGTTCTTAGGGTATACGCGGGAAGCATCCATAAATTTAATGATGAGGATATTAAGTATTTGGAGGCAGTAGCCAATCTCAGCGCCATCGCCCTGGACAATGCCAAACATCATAAGACATTGCAAGTACAATGTGATCTAATGGCTGCACACAAGTATCGCATCGACGACAATTAAAAGGAGAACCCTATGATTCGCCTTGGCATAAATGGTTTTGGACGAATAGGCCGACAGGTGCTGAAAGCCGTCATGGAAAGGTATCCCCGGGCTCTCTCCGTTGCTGCAATCAACGACCTCTTTGACGTGGAAACCAATGCCCACCTTTTCAAATATGATACAAATTACGGACGCTATCCGGGGGAGGTTAAAGCTAAGAAGGACAGCTTTGTTATTGATGGTCATGTAATCAAGAATCTGGCATTTCGCGACCCATCATCCATTCCGTGGGATGATCTGGGCATCGACATAGTTATTGAGAGCACAGGCCTGTTTCTGACTGGTCCCAAAGCGTCAGCCCACATCGAGGCTGGGGCGAAGAAGGTCATCATCACTGCCCCCGCAAAGGAAGAAGACATTACAGTGGTCATGGGCGTTAATCACAAGAACTATAAACCGGATAAACATCATATATTATCCAATGCCTCCTGTACGACCAACTGCCTGGCCCCACCCGTACTTGCTGTCCATGAAACATTCGGCATCAAGAAAGGCATGATGACAACCGTCCACTCATATACCAATGATCAGCGTATCCTCGATCTTGCTCACAGAGATCTGCGACGGGCCCGTGCGGCAGGGCAGAATATCATTCCAACCACTACCGGTGCGGCAAGGGCGCTCTCTCTGGTGATCCCCGATCTCGCCGGTCTCTTCGACGGTTACTCACTTCGCGTGCCCACGCCGACTGTTTCGATCGTCGATTTCGTTGCGGAACTCGAGAGCAAGACAACAACGGAAGAGCTTAAGAAAGTCCTCGAAACCGCAAGCAGGAAGCAGTTTAAGGGTATCATGGCATGTGAAAAATCAGGTTTAGTATCCACGGACTTCAAGGGAAACCCGCATTCCTCGATAGTAGATATGGAGTTTACGCAGGTTCTTCGGGGCAACATGGCCAAAGTTGTTGCGTGGTACGACAATGAATGGGGTTATTCCTGCCGCGTGGCAGATCTGGCAAATTACATTGCGCAAAAAAGGTCCTGAGCAATAATGAAACACGCCCGTATTCTCGTAATTGACGATGATGCTGTTGCCTGTGAGTTCTTACAGGAGGCTTTGTCGCGTGAAGGCCATAGGGTGGATACTTTTACATCTGCGAAAGAGGCCCTGAAAAAAGAGCTGTCTCACTACGATCTCCTCATGTCAGATATCAGAATGCCTGAAATCGACGGGCTTCAGTTTCTCCGCCATGTGCGTGAGAAATGGCCTGACCTGCCCGTTATCCTGATGACCGCTTACGGATCACTGGAAACCACCATGGAGGCGCTCAGGCTGGGTGCATGGGATTACATCAGCAAGCCATTTTCCCCTGAAGCGATTCGTGCCATGGTGCAAAAAGTTCTCGAAGTCCGTGAACTGCGGCAGCGGCGTATGCAAGGGCAGCCAAAGATATCGGGAGAACCGCAATTCATCGGTTCTTCAGCTACAATGGTCGAATTTTATAAGCAGATCGTTCGCATAGCAGATGCGGATGCCAGTGTACTAATCGAAGGCGAAAGCGGCACAGGAAAAGAACTCGCAACAAGAGCTCTCCATCAATTGAGTTTACGGCGAGAAAAGCCTTTTGTCGTCGTTCATTGCGGCGCTATCCCTGATACTCTTCTGGATTCAGAATTGTTTGGTTACGAAAAGGGGGCGTATACGGGAGCGGACCACAAACACGAAGGACTGCTTGCCTCCGCTCACAGTGGCACAATCTTTCTTGATGAAATTACGGAAATGTCGCCCGCTCTCCAGGGAAAACTTTTGCGCTTCATGCAAAGCGGAGAGGTCCGGCGGCTGGGCGCTCACGAAGTACTGCACTTCAGCGTCCGGGTTGTGGCTGCCACAAACCGGGATATTGATGATGAGTTAAGAAAAGGAACTTTCAGATCGGATCTCTTATATCGATTCGTTGTGCGTCTGCATATGCCTCCTTTACGTGAACATAAGGAAGATCTGCCGCAGTTAATCGAATCCCTCCTGAAAAAGATTGGATATCCTTCCGTCCGCATTTCCGATGAGGCTATGGAGCTTCTTATAGCCTATGACTGGCCCGGTAATGTCCGTGAGCTGCAAAATGTCTTGGAGGAGACACTGCTTCTGTCGCCCTTTATGGTCGTCCTCCCCGAGCACCTTCCACAGAGATTCCGTCCGGGGCGTGATGAGAGACTTCCTCTTTTACCACCGCTCGAAGAAGCAGAGCGAAAGCAGATCATCCAGGCGCTGCAAACCACTTCATGGAATCAAAGCCAGGCGGCTCAACTTTTAGGGATTGACCGAAAGACGCTGAGGACAAAGATTCAGCGCTATGGCTTATTGAGAGATGGCGCATCATGAGGGACTTCTATGGGCGTCACATTCTCAACAATCGGGAAGTACATAACGATTTGAGTGCCCTCATAGGGACTGCTCTTCATCTCGATCTTGCCGCCATGGATCTTGACGATATCCTGTACAATAGCAAGCCCCAGACCTCGCAGACCTTCATCCGTGTGGGTGCTGAAGAAAGGCTCACAGACCCTCGCCAATAATTCAGGCGGTATACCTGGACCGTTGTCCTGGACCGTAATAGCTACAGCATTATTTTGCGGTATAGCTCTGGCTGTAACGGAAATCTTCCCTCCCCCCGACATGGCCTCCAGGGCATTCTGAATGAGATTAAATAGGGCTGTCTGAACACGATATCTGTCAACGAAGAGGCCAGGGATGTTTTCGTCCACATCTACAATGAGTTGAATGCCTGATTTTTGCATCAGCGGTTCGACGAGGGGGAGCGTCTCGTTCAACAGTTCAGGCACGCCTACAGCCTCAAAATGCGGCTCCGGAAGTCGCGTGGCATGACGCACATTCTGGATGACCGTATTGAGCCTTTGCGTCTGTTGAACTATAAGTTCCAGCTTTCTGCCCACATCCGGCGGCCATGCGTCGTGCTCCAGGAGCAGTTTGGCCAAGCCCGCAATAGAGTGCAGGGGCGTGCCTAGGTCATGCGCCAGCGTCGCCGTCAAATGACCCAGAGCTGTGAGCTGTTGGAGCTGGTTCACCTGCTGCTGAAGTTGAACCACATTGTGTGTCGCTTCCTGCACCCTCTCCTCCAGGCGCCTTTGGAGTTCCTGGTTCCGCGCCAGCACCCGTTCAACCTCCTCGGCCATTACATTAAAATGATCTGCAAGGTGACCCCATTCATCCAGCCTGGCAATGGGAATCCTTTTGATGTATTTGCCTGCACGGAAGTCATCAATGGTGCCAATGATAACACCAAGTGGCCTGCCGATTAGCCATCTGTAACTTAAGGCCAGTACAAACAGGATGGCAAACAAAAGGCCAATCGTGCTGAACAGCAAGAGGCGTTTCGCACGGGCTAAGATTTCAAATCTGGTTTGCGAAAAAACAATAACGCCGACAAAAACCTGCGTGTCTCTTTCTGATAGAAATGGATACAACAGGCCTAAGGCGGGCCCGCCATCAGTATTCAATTCAACACGCTGTGTTTTCGATTTTTCCATGGCCGCCCCTATGACATTTTCAGGCCATTCATAGGGAACCCGCCCGGCACCCACAATATATTCCACTTCGCCATTTACGATGGAGAAAAGATCAATGCGGGCCAATCTGTCATCTGATTTTATGTGGTCTTCCAATGCATCATCAAGGGCGGATAAACCTTTACCAGTTGGAAAATGCTGGTAGTAGGTACTGACCGTTTCTGCAAGGTCGTAAAGCCGTTTGACCTGCTGTTCAATGAGAATAACATTTAGCACCCTTAACTGGATCCAGCCCCAGATAGTCATGGTCACAGCCAGGCCCAGAACGGTCAAGAAAATGAGGCGCGTACGGACCGTCATATTTGACACCCTGTATATCGACCTCTCGATGAAATTCTTTAGTGTAGTCAAAACCCACACCCTGCAATAGTGATTACGAACCCTTGACCCTCATACCAGAAAAAAAAGCAAAACTCAATTGTTCCATTAAACGCAAAAAAGGCACGGAGATTATATCTCCATGCCATTATGTTGCCGACAAAATACAATGTTCTTATAGATCTTATTTCTGGGGAGGAGTTTCAGCGGGCGATGGTCTTGTTTCTCTTGAGGGAGAAGCCTTTCTTATTATTTTTTTTACAACAACGGGAGTAACTCTGGTGGCTATATTCTTGCCGTCCTTTTTGATGTAGTTAACTTTCACTTTATCGCCAACATTGATTTTTTCAACGGCTTTATCCAACGCAAATTCCATTATCTCCGTTTTTCCCTTGACGGTACGCTCAACCGATATCACTGTGTCTGAGATACCCTTAACGACTCCGGTAATGCTCACCTTTGTTTCCTTAGGCGGTTTCACAGTAACTACTTTCGACGGATCGGCCTTGGCCGGGACTTGGGAAGTTCCGTCAATGGCAAAGACGGAAGCGCCGAAAATAAAAACAATGCCTGTTAATAGTACCATCAGACGTTTCATTCCAGGCAACCTCCTTCTTATATTCCTCACGACATGAATTACCCGCAGTCATTAACGGATTCTTATATTAAATGTATTTTTTAGTGCAATCTATATACCATATGAAGGTCTATTCGGAAATATTAAACTAACTACGCACAATTACGGGAGGTTAGATTAATGCCCCAAATCAGAATAGGAGGTACGTCATCGAGAGAATGGAGAATTAAACCCCAGTTGTTGAGTAATTTTTCATCAATTGAGCCATGGATATCACCCAGAGAGGCTCAAATCTATGATTTTTTCGTAATAATTCTCAAAGCTGCAGGAATAATGTTAGCAGCTATCGGTAAACAGCCCGGTTGCTCTCCGTCGCAATCGAGAAGGACACGCTCATCAGAGAATGCACTGATCGTTTTCCCGGTCAGGATCGATACATCTTTAATATCTTTGATTCTGCCAGTATACAGTTTAGGGAAATGTCTGAAGACCTCGCCCAGGCTCAAATTTCCAATCACAGTTATATGAAACAGGCCGTCATCAATGACGGCATCCGGAGCCACTAGCATGCCCCCGCCGTGATACTTACCGTTAGCCACAGCTATGTTCCAGGCAATGACTTTTTTGTCATACGAGTTATCAATCTGAATATGCATATTTTTCTTGCCGTAAAGAAGGACTGAAGCCACGGTTGCCCAGATAAAGGAAATAAAGGGGCCAAACAATTTGCTGTTTTTATTGATGCGTTCATCAACTTCACCGCCGAGGCCAAAACTGACGATATTATGGAAATAACGAATCCCTGGAAGTCCATGGTCATTGTGATGCTGAAGTCGCCCTACGTCGATGACCTTCGTATGCCCTTCTTTAATTGTGTCGAGAGATTGTTCAATACTTGCGGGAATTGGCACAGTTTTAATAAAATCACATCCCGTTCCAGTTGGTATAAACCCCAACAGCGCATCATTTCGAATCGGCCCATTTTCATCCATGAAACCATTCACTACCTCATTAAGGGTGCCATCCCCACCCACACAAACGATCAACTCGGCTCCTTCAAGGAGCTTCATACTGGCGATCCTCGTGGCATCTCCGGGTTTTGTGGTCAGATATGACGTAAAATAACCCACCCGATCATGCGCCATAGACTGAATGCGAGGCCATTGCCTGCCTGTCGAGCCATAACCAGCATGAGGATTTACAATAAAGACAATTCTGGTGGAAGCCAAAGGCGCAACCTTCTGTCTTTGATATTACTGTCAGAATAAAAACGGTGAAGAACCTTTATAAAATATCTTTCTGAAACTTCTTCACTACTTTCTTATGCGTCTGTATATCCAGCAGTGCAAAAAGAAAAAAATGGTAACCAAGCCGCCTTGACGGATCATTCTTTTTGCAACTTTTCTCACTTCCTTCTGCCGATCCACTTTTTTATCGGCGAGATACATGCCGAGTAAACCGCGGTTAATCATGTAATGGAAGCGTGCGTTGGGCAGGCGGGAGATGCTCCGGTCTGCCTGCCTATAAAAATGCATCAGCCTTGCCGTCATTTCGTTGCTGTCAGGATAGTATGAACAGAAGTTCAAATCTCCACCGACGCGATCTTCCTCCTGATCGATCAGATAATCAAGCAGTATGTGTAACCCTTGCACCCACGGGAAATATGCATCTTTGATACGTTCGACCAGTTCCACCGAACAATCTTCGCGGAATGCATGGGCAACAAGGCAGAAAATACCAAGGGTAGATCCTGCGCACGCGGCAAATTCATACCAGCTCATCTCAGGCAGGTGCTCCTTGTGCATGTCAAACCATGCCGCCAGACGTGGCACACGTTCCTCGATCCTTACGTGCTTGTGGACTTGCAATTCGCAATAATAGCCGGCAAGTTCGTGGATGGCTGGTGCAATCAGATGATATGCAGGCAACTTCTTGAGAATGTCCTGACAAGTCGTAACAAGAGAGAGCAGGTAGCCGCCATCATCCTGTTCATTTCGAAGACGGTAATAATGATCACCGGATACGCCAGGCGTCAGGGCATGAGGCATAGATTCGTGAAGTGCTCGAAAATCCTCCGGATCGAGGGACGTACTGCGATCACACAGGTTATCAAGATAATCACTGATGGTCTGATAAGCGACAATGAATCGCACCGCCTCATGGTAGCGATCCCCCGCTAATAAGGCGTAGATCGACCCGCCCTCACAATGGAATGTCTTTGTCTCGATACTCATGAGGGCCTGTTTGCGGAGCTCCGGATCCGGAATCTCCTCGGCCTTTTTTTTCCATTCTCTCAGGTGACGATGGACATCAGGACGGACGCGGAGAATAATTTTTGTTGTCATCGTCCACAGGAAAGACAAATTGCTAACCAAATGACGCTCCTTTATTTGACCGAATGCTCTTGTGGAAAAAGTTTCGCAAAGAGTCTTGCCAATCGCTCCCAGCGGGAAGCAATCTTTCAAAAATACACACGCTTGCGCTTCATAACACAAGGTATTTTTTAACACAAGTACCATGCTGCCCAAGTTATAGGAATTGCCTTGACCCTCTATTTCTTTTCATGTTACCGCTACCAAAGCATGAATCCGTATAAGATACCCGACCTCCAAAAGAGGCGTGCCATGATAAAGCGAGAATGCGCAGTTGTCGGAACCGCAAAATCTATGCGTAATGAAGAAAATGTAATAGTTATTGGAGGCGGAGCAAGTGGCATGATGGCCGCAGGGCGAGCCGCGGAAATGGGCGCTCATGTCGTCCTCCTGGAAGGAACCGGGGCACTCGGCCAGAAGATACTCTTAAGCGGTAAAACACGCTGTAATCTGACGAATGCCAAAGATCTGGATCACTTCATCTCTATGTATGGGCCAAATGGCCGTTTTCTGCATGGGGCATTTCATCACTTCTTTAGTGAAGATCTGATCGCTTTCTTGAGTCGCTATGGTGTGGAAACAAAGGTTGAGAGAGGCGGGAGGGTCTTTCCGGTTTCTGACAGGGCTGAAGATGTTGTTAGCGCCTTCCATAAATATCTGATGGATCACGGCGTGGAGATATGCAGGCATGTGCGTGTCACAGGCATTCAAACCCATAACAAACAGGTGACAGGTGTGACGACGGCAGATGGCAAACGCCGGGCAGGTGCCGTCATCCTAGCTGCAGGCGGTTCGACCTATCCTGCGACCGGCTCTACGGGGGATGGCTATACGATGGCTGCCGCCCTCGGCCACACCATAATTAAACTCCGCCCCGCATTAGTGCCCCTTGTTGTCGAGGAGATTCCTCACGCTAAGTCCATGCAGGGCGTAAGCCTCAGAAATGTCCGTCTCACGGCATTCCAAGGACGGGCGGAAAAAATTGATCCGTCTCTTGTGCCAAACAGCGACATAGGTCGCGGCACAGGAAACAGGCGACCACACCCGCCGGTTATCGAAAGCCGCATGGGAGAGATGATGATCACCCATTTTGGCATCGGGGGGCCAGTTACACTGCTCATGAGCCTGGCCATTGTTGATGCCCTGGAGCGGGGACCGGTAAGTGTCTCCATAGATCTCAAGGCCGCCCTTGACAGGAAGCAGCTCAGCGCACGCATTCAGCGGGATTTCGACCGCTTCAGCAAGAAAAAGTACAACAGTATCGTAAGAGGTCTTGTTCCTGCCAAGATGGTCGATCCCATAGTCTTGATGACAGGTATCCCCTACGATAAGCCAGGCTGTGAGATCAACGCTCGAGAACGTGAGAGACTCCTCGATCATCTGAAGTCTCTTCGCTTCAATATCAAACAGCCTCTTCCCATGTCATCTGCCATTGTGACGGCCGGAGGCATATCCCTGAAAGAAATTGATCCGCGTACTATGGCATCGCGTAAGATAAAGGGCCTATACTTCTGCGGAGAAGTAATAGACATCGACGCCGATACGGGAGGCTACAATCTCCAGGCGGCCTTTTCAACGGGCTGCCTCGCCGGTGAACAAGCCGCAGTTTATGTTAATTCGAAAGAGCCCTCAATCAATTGTAATATGGATATTTAGAATTTGTTCCTCGCCAGGAGCTTGGCATTGCGAGAGGGCAGCAAACTTTCATCCCTCCTTCTCCTTCTCTTGCTCTTGCTTCTTTTCCTTTTTCTTTTCCTGCTTCTTCTCCTGCTTCTTCTCTCCCTCCGGCTTCTGTTCCTTCTCCTGCTCCGGCTTCGGCATCTTCTCCTGGTCCTGCCCTTTTTCCTTCTCCTTCTTTTTCTTCTTCTCCTTCCCCTCTTGAGGCGCTTCCTTCGATGACTTGCCTTTCTTTTCTGCCTGATCTTCCGGCACGGCCGCGGCAGCCGCCTTTTCCGCCTTTATCTTTGCCAGTTCTTCGGTCCTCTTTTCATTGTTGGCTATGGCCTTCAGCCTGTCATTTATGGCCCTAATATTTGCCCGCAGTTTCTTAACGAGCGCATCTTTTTCGATCCCGGGAGATTCTATCCCTTTATTGGCAAGGAAAGACAGACGTTCCTCCAGCCTGCGTTCGAAATACGCCTTTTGTCTTCCTTGCGCCTCCTTGTTTCTTGATCCCATATTTTCCCTCCCTTTCCGATTCACTTGTTTTTCACCGGCAGCCAATAGACTGTACAGTATTTTCTCCCTTCTGCCGTCAGATCATTGCTGAACACATATGTATCAGGAAATAAGACTAAAAACCATCATATTTCACAACCCGGTTACCGCAATAGAGGATTCCATTTTTTAGGGATTTTACACAAGTTAATCAAGGGAGGAGCGGTGAAAAATCAATCAACAGATATTCTCGTTAACGGAAATCCTCACACTTTCTTATAATCAAAGTTTTTTTGAATAATTAACCTTTCAAGTTCATCGAAAAAGGTTAATTGATGGTTAATGCTTCCGGACAAATTCTCCTCAGTTGTTTTTGACGATTCATATTTCGACCAATCTAATTCGGTTTGCATGTGCGTATCGCTCTCGGCAACTGGCAACAATAGATAGACAAAACAATTTTCTCTTATCCAGCCCATGCAATCTTCGCCATAACACCTTCTGTTGACAAAAATGCACCATTTCATAGCGGTATCCTTTCCAGTCTGTCCAATTGTTTACGTTTCCTCACAGCTTAAATCCTCAAGAATTGGTCATATCTATTGTTTCCAAGATTTCCGGATTAAGCGGGCCCTTTCCCACAATTATCAGTATAAGAATTACAATAAATGGTTTTAACGACGCAATGCTGGAATATCTGAGCAAGAATATCGGCTGTCTTAAGGGGCATGCCTGAGATGGATATAACTTTCTCTAATTATTGAGCACATCAAGATATCGAAGGCCTCTCGACATGTCCTTCTCTGTAATCACAGCAATCAAGTTCGGTACCAACAGACAAGAATCAAAGCACATGCAATATTTCACTGAGACTCGGATGGGGAATAATCCAGTTTTTCAATTCCTTCTTCCCCATGCGATTTCCAACAGCCAGGCTCATGGAAGCGATTAGCTCACCAGCATCGTCTCCTACGATCGTTACTCCGATCAAGCTATCCCCGGAAAATACCGCCTTCAGGAATCCATTCCTTTTGAGTTCCGTCCTAGCCATGATATTGGCCCCGTATTCGACCCTCCTTGTCTCCACCTCTAGACCCAGTTCTCCTGCCTGCTTTTCTGTTAGCCCGACACGGGCCACATTTGGGTGCGTATATACAACGGAAGGAACTGCGTCCTCCCTGTACGCAACCGAGCGATCACCGTAGAGGTGGCTCGCAACTGATCTGCCCTGCTGAATAGCCCTGTGTGCAAGCATGATTCCCCCGGTTACATCACCGACGGCATAGATGCCCCGTACGTTGGTCATCTGGTGCTCATCGACAGAGATTCCCTTCTGATCATATATAATACCGCAGCGATTCAATTCGTCTATGTTCAAAAGGGGTCTTCTTCCTGTACACATGAGGACACAATCGGCAGAGAGTTCAATTTGCCTCGCATCTTGAACCGCTTTCAACGATACACCGTTTCTGGTCTCCTCTATTGTCTCCATCCGTGTTGACGTGTAAATGGCGACACCCAGACGGATGAGATCATGCCTTATCAAATCGTCGGCTTCTCTATCCTCACAGGGCAGGAGTCCATCCAAGAGTTCAACGATGGTCACTTTGACGCCGAGCTCAGCCAGGAATGTGGCAATTTCTATCCCGATGAAGCTGCCACCAACAATGATGATCGTTTCCGGCAGAGTCTCAAGAACGAGGAAGCCGTCAGATGTCATAATTTTCCCAGATGTCTGGAAACCAAGCGGCAGTGATGGTTCCGAACCCCAGGCAATGATGATGTTATCAGCAGTCAGGCGATGCCTCTGGCCCTGCAGTGACATCCATTCTACTTCCCCGGAAGAGATAACATGCCCCTCTCCGGCCTTCATATCTATGCCTGCATCCTCAAGAGATTGCTGGACACCTTTGGCGGAAATGGTAATCATCTGCCGCTGATGGCGTTTGATCGCAGCGAAATCCACCCTGGCTTCACCTGCAGAAATGCCGAGGCGCTTCAATTTCTTGAGATTCATGTATTGCCCGCTGCAGGCCAAGAGGGCCTTTGTGGGAATGCAGCCCCGATGTGTGCATGTGCCGCCCCATTGATTTTTCTCGATGACGGCAACCCTGGCTCCCCATCTGGCCGCGTGTTCGGCTGCGGCATGGCCTCCGGGACCGGCTCCGATAATAATAAGATCGTATGTATCAGACATTATATCGCCTTCCTCGCCTCAGTCTGAGAGATCCTTGCGGCATGGTAGGAGCTGCGCACCAGAGGACCTGCTTCAACATGTTTCACCCCCAGTTCGTGTGCTATCCCTTTCATCACCTCAAATTCATCTGGGTGGTAATATTTCATGACGGGCCAGTGATTGCGTGTCGGCTGTTGATACTGGCCAATAGTCACCATTTCACAGTGAACTCGAGCCAGGTCGTGAAGCAATACCATAATGTCGCTCCAGCTTTCTCCGAAGCCCACCATGAATCCCGATTTGACGATAATTTCTTTGTCACTGCATTGATGTAACCGATGAAGCAATTCCAGAGAAAGATGATAATTCCCCTGTGGTCTGATATGGCTGAAAAAAGCGGGAACGACCTCCATATTGTGGTTAATCACATGAGGTTTGCTCTTGATTATGCACGTCAGGGCATCCCAATTCCCGCGCAGGTCCGGAATGAGCACTTCTACGCGGCATCGCGGTACTTTCTGATATAGCATTTCCACGCAGCGAGCAAATAACCCTGCCCCTCCATCGGATAGATCATCCCGGGTGACCGATGTGATAACTATGTACTGGAGTCCCAGTTCTTTGACTGCCTCGGTTAGACGCTCCGGTTCCATCTCATCCAGCCTTTCGGGCGTACCGTACTGAATATTGCAATAGCGGCAGTTTCTTGTGCAGATATTCCCCAGAATCAAAAACGTGGCTGTTCCTGAATGAAAACATTCGGTCACGTTGGGGCAATGTGCTTCCTGGCAGACGGAGTGGAGATTAAATTGCGACAGAATCCCTTTCACATGTTTAAATTCATGCGTAGCAGGGAGTTTCACTTTCAACCATTCAGGTTTCCTTCTTATCTGCATTCACACCTTGAACCCTTTTCTTGGCCTTGGCGATACTGAAAAAACCGAAGACGAAGAACATGATCCCCATTATAAGCTGCGGAAAAGCGGCTTCAATCCGCCCCGTCTGGATAAAATACAATATTGCCTGCACAAGATTCACAATACCAAAAAAGAGTAAAATTGCCGGAGCGAGATAGTTGATCAGTTTGCGTGTATCCATGGGAAGTTTGGGAAGTCCTTGCACCTGCCCACGGACGGGAGTCGTCGCATCAGTCTTGCCTGACTGTACCGGGGTTGGTGTTTCTTTCAGGGCATCCTTTTCCTTGCCTGCAAGAGCCCAGATGATCTTGTCTCTTTCTCTTGGATTTTTGACCGTTTTCAGTTTTCTGATGAGTTTGTCTCTTTCCATATCTCTCCACACCCCCTGGCTACGTGTATCTATGCCCTGTCTCTTGCCTCTGCTTATCTCCAGCATACGTCAGGTTCCCTGGCTGCCTTTACTTCATCCAGGCGCCTTACGGCAGTGGTAAGGGGCGCCGATTTGACCAGATCAGGATTTTCCTTCGCTTCTCTGGCAATGGCAATCATGGTATCGCAGAAGGCGTCAAGGGTCTCCTTGCTTTCCGTCTCGTTGGGTTCGATCATAATGGCTTCGGGTACGATCAGGGGAAAATATATTGTCGGCGGATGATAGCCGTAATCGAGGAGACGTTTGGCAATATCCGAGGTGTGGACGCCGCTCTCTTTGACCTGCCGATTTCCCGAGAAGACACACTCATGCATGCATATCCTGTCATAGGGAAGATCATAATAGGGCTTTAATCGCTCCTTCACGTAATTGGCATTGAGCACAGCAGTTTCACTTGCCTTCTTCAAGCCGTCAGGGCCGAGAGACCTGATATATGTATAGGCCTTTACCATCACATTAAAATTTCCATAAAACGACCTTACCCGGCCGATGCTGTCCGAAAAGTCGTACTTCCAATCGTACCTCTTCCCTTTTTTTATGACACGCGGCAAGGGAAGATATCTAACCAGGTCTTTTCTAACTCCCACGGGCCCGCTTCCGGGACCACCGCAGCCATGGGGCGTCGAGAACGTCTTGTGGAGATTGAGCTGAATGACATCAATACCCAGGTCGCCCGGTTTTGTGGCTCCCATAAAGGCGTTGGCATTGGCGCCGTCGCAGTATAATATCCCTCCTCTTCTGTGGACAATCTCGGAAACCTGTTCAATATTTCTCTCAAAGAGGCCTAGGGTGTTGGGGTTCGTAATCATCAGCCCCGCCACATCCTTAGTCATCAGTTCCCGAAGGTGGCCGATATCAACACCCCCCTCGGCATTTGACCTCACGGTAACAACGTGATAGCCACACAATGCGCTCGAAGCAGGGTTTGTTCCGTGGGCCGCATCGGGGATCAGAATCTTTGATCGCTTCTGTCTTTTTCTCGCGAAATATTTCTTTATGACCATGACACCGGTGAGTTCGCCATGTGCCCCTGCGGCGGGCTGGAGGGCAAAATCGGCCATGCCGAATATCTCGCTCAAATACTGTCTGAGTTCGTACATGATCTGTAATGATCCCTGGGAAAATTTAATCGGCGAATAGGGATGGAGGTTTGTAAATCCCGGCAGGCGAGAAACCTCCTCATTGATCTTGGGATTGTACTTCATGGTGCACGAGCCGAGAGGATAGAAGCCCACATCGACGCCGAAATTACGTTTCGATAATTGTGTATAATGGCGGATGAGATCCACCTCCGCCACCTCTGGCAGATCCACTTCATCCCTGAGCAGCATCTTGTCAATAATCTCCGTAACAGCCACATCGGGTACATCCGATTTCGGAATCTCTGCAGCTATTCTTCCCGGCCTGCTCTTTTCAAATATGAGTTCCATGAATTACCTCCGGCTTAAGTGTTATTTTGCAACAATCGAAAGCACCCTGTCCATATCGCCCTTTATCAGCATTTCCTTAATTGCTATACCAATGAAGCCATACACAACGTTTTACCAACTGGAAAAATTCTTAGAAATAATCTTATATTCCTCGATGTTTAATTATTAGACAGCACCCACAAATCTTTTACTAAAAATTGCTGGAAGTCGTGAATCTGTTCACGAAGTCGTTCATTCGCTAACATTTCTGGCCTTGGGTCAACATAATAGACTCCATCCAATCGGTTTAATGCCACTGTATAGCCCAAGAAATGATTGCTCTTAAATGTTGAGTTGATCCCAAAGATACTGTTGCCTCTGCGAGCACGTTGAACATCATGTAAGAAAATAGCTATCACAGGTATGTTTCTGCCGAGGAGTTTGGTCAGGAGATATTTATCGAGAAAAACCTTATCTATCCTATCTTTGCTTGTTGTCTTGACTGAACCAACAACTTCTGAATGATGGATAAATCTTGTTTCCGAAGCGATAATAGCCTTATTGCGTGAAAAAACTAAGTCTAGTTCGTAGGACATCTCATAACCTGGATAGCCTGGTATGGGAAGATTTATTGTGCGGGGTTCACAATCTACGCCAACTTCTTTGATGATAAGTTTGATTAATGTCTCGAAGAGCTGGCCGATTCTTTTTCTTGATTGGTTTGGGTTCTCAAATGAATCACCTATACATCCTATAGTTTGTTGGACGGTATAAATAATCTTATTAATCTCCTTTGATTCTATATAGGTTTTGTTGCCTCTCCTATTGATGGTCGCTGCCCGATGTTTTTTTAAGTCAACCAAGAAGAGCATGAATCTCTCAAAAGCGACTTTGAATTCAGTTTCTGTCTCAAATAACAAGTTGATATTTAATGGACGGGTAATTTTATGCCCATATTCTTCACCGTATTGATAAAAGATGTAGTTAGAGTGAGAGGGAGAGATAATACGTGTTGGTTCCTCCTTTTTCACGAAGTTGAGGAATGTATGACTAATCGCTAAGTAATCTGACAAAGTTTTGAATGCCGACTTGTCTTGAACACTTTCCTGCAAATCCGCTAAATTTAAGTGTGTCATCTTATGGACATCCTTCGCCTGGCGTTTTCCAAGTCATATCTAATCCATTTTTCCGTTGGCCAATCTTCAACCAATTCAATCCTCTGCGCTGCCCATTGACAATATTCGGCAGAAGTATCGCATCCTTTCCACTTCCGGTGAAGCTGTTCGGCAACAACAGATGTAGTTCCTGATCCAAGGAACGGATCAACGACCAGATCTCCTGGATTCGATGAAGCTAAGACAATCGTTCTTAGCAGTTCTTCAGGCTTTTGAGTCGGGTGCGCGGTCTTTTCGTGCATACCGTTGCACGTTGTAGGAATTTCTATAACGTCTTTAGGCTTGGCTCCCTTAGGATTTGGGTGCCAAATATGACCTTTATTATTATTTTTCCCATATTGACTCGTTTGAGCTTGGGGATGTCCAGGATATTTTAGAGTATGATTACCATAGGGAATCCGAACCTCATCAATATTGAATGTAAATTTTTTGCTCTTTCTAAAGTGGAGAATACTCTCATGTGAACGGCCCCAATCGCTGCCAAGGTTCGCTTTGTTTTTATAATGCCACACGACCCATCGACAGCCACGGAAAAACCGGGAAGCCGGATGCTTTAAGTCCGCCAGAATCTCAGAAAACCCACATATATATAGTGTGCCAGTGGACTTCAAAGCTCGTGCCGCTTGTTCAATCCATCGCAAAGACCAGTTGATGTATTCTTGCTGCGATTCAAAGGAATCCCATTCTGCCTTCTTAATATTATATGGGGGATCGGCAAATATAAGGTCAACGGATTCAGGTTCCATAGATCGGAGCCAAACGATGGCATCTCCCACCCAAATTTCTCCATTCGGGTGAGAATAAAATAGCACGGGTGTTTCAGGATTTAATTTGTGTATGTCAATCTCATGGTAAGATCCCTTAAGCATTGGATCCCCAAAGAAAGTCGGAATTTCTTTCTTACGTGTGTATTCAGATGACGGTTCTTTCATTGTCAGATGAGTTTCTTTTTTTCTAGCAGTCTTGTATATTATTTTCTTCTTTTCCATGATTTTTTTAAATTTTAGATCGTGTTAACTAATATGTTCATGGTTAAGAAATCTTACTTTTGTGCAACAATCGAAAGCACCCTGTCCATATCTTCTTTTGTAAGCATTTCTGTGGCGCAGAAAAGAAGGGCGTTTCCGAACTCAGGATAATCTTTTTCGAGTTGATATCCGCCTGTGATACCTGCTGCCTCAAGCTTCTGATTGACCTTCTTTGGATCAGGACAGCTAATGACGAATTCATTGTAAACAGGGGCAGTGAATATCACCTTCCAGCCTGCGAGTTCCGAGAGCTTACGCTTCAGATAATGGGCCTTCTGGATATTGAGCGCCGCTAATTTTCTGAGGTTCTTCCCGAGACTGACCAGATATACGGCGGCAGCCAGGGCGCAGAGGGCCTCATTGGAACAGATATTCGATGTCGCTTTTTCCCGTCTTATGTGCTGCTCCCTTGTCTGCAGTGTCAGGACGAATCCTCGTTTGCCTTCTTTGTCCACGGTGGCTCCGGCGAGCCGGCCGGGGATTTTTCTTAAAAATTTTCCCGCGCTCGCAAAAATCCCGAGATACGGACCACCATAGTTCATGGGGTTCCCGAAGCTCTGCCCTTCTCCCACGACGAAGTCTGCTCCCATTTCACCCGCGGGCTTGAGAATGCCTAAAGATGTCGCTTCCGTAAATCCTGAGACAAGAAGCGCGCCCTTTGCGTGCACTGTGGATTCGATAGAGGCAACATCCTCAATGACCCCAAAAAAATTGGGGCTCTGAATCAGGACAGCGGCCGTCCTGTCATCTACAGCCTGCGACAGGGCGTCACTGTCAAGCTGGCCGGATTTGCCATAAGGAATTTCTACTACTTCATAGCCATTTGCCCAAGCGTATGTACCGACAACCTGCCGGTACTCAGGATGTACGGAACGGACAATGATGATTTTATCCCTGTTTAAGGTCTTCGCGGCAAGTACCGCCGCCTCGGCCATTGCTGAAGCGCCGTCGTACATGGAAGCATTGGCAACCTGCATGCCCGTGACCTTGGCTATCATGGTCTGGTATTCATAGATGGCCTGAAGGATTCCCTGACTGATTTCTGCCTGGTAAGGGGTATAAGCTGTGTAGAACTCGGAGCGCGAAATGACATGACCCACAACAGCAGGGATATAATGGTTGTAAACCCCTGCCCCCATGAGGGTTATCGGGGAAAGGACATTTCGGGAACTAATGCCCTTCATAAGTGCTGCGACCTCCAGTTCGGAAAGGGCAGGCGGCAGATCAAGAAGGCCCTTTAATTTGTATTTTTCGGGGATATCGGCAAACAGTTCATCCACTGTTCTTATGCCGATGGTCTCCATCATCTGCCTTTGATCTTCCGGGGTGTGTGGAACATAATCCATATCGCGATCCTTTCTCTCGTTTGCTTCGAGTATATCGACATCGCTGGGCTTAGATGAAACAATCCTGAAATGGAATTGCCGCGCCTAGGCCATAATAGAATGGAAAATTAGTGCTTCTCCTCTTTGATCATCTCCGTGTAGCGGGCTGCATCCATGAGGTTATTCAATTCTGCCGGATCATCCATCTTAAGTTTAGCCATCCAGCCTTTTCCAAAGGCATCCTGATTTACAAGTTCCGGGTGCTCCTCCAGCTCTTTATTGACTTCTATAACTTCTCCACTGACAGGCGAGAAGACATCAGAAACAGACTTCACGGATTCTACAACTGCCATCGGTTCCATTTGCTTGACTTTCTTCCCTACGGCCGGGAGCTCCACAAAGACAATATCAGTAAGCAACTCCTGAGCATGATCGGTAATGCCCATCTTAATCGTTCCGTCTCTGTTATCCATTGCCCATTCGTGTTCCTTTGAATACTTTCTGTCTGATGGATTTGGCTTTGACATTGCTCTCCCCCTTCAATCTATTTTCCTACTTCCTGAGCCCAGTTTGCCGCATGTTCAGAGGATATCATTTCCGCCTTCTGTAAAAAGGCAATTCCACAATCCGCGCTCTCGCATGGTGGTCACGGATCTGGATGAGAATATCCGTACCAGGCCTGCTGTATGGTACCGGTACAAAAGCCAGTCCCACGGCCTTCTGCAAGGTAGGGGTATATGTCCCCGATGTAACGACACCCACTTCAGTTCCATCCTTAAAGACCTTGTACCCGTGTCTCGCTATTCCTCTTTCTTCCATCTCGAAGCCGACCAGTTTTCTCTCTAAGCCCTTTTCTTTCAGCTTTTTCAAAGCTGAACTTCCGACAAAGTCTTTCTCCAGATTTGTTACCCATCCATAAACGACCTCCAGAGGGGTAATCGTCTCGTCCATATCATTTCCGTACAGCATCATCCCTGCCTCCAAACGCAGGGTATCCCGCGCGCCTAAGCCAACAGGTTTAAGACCGAAACCCGCCCCGACCTCCAGGAGTTTATCCCAGATTTCTCCGATCCACCGGCTTTCCGTATAGATCTCAAATCCATCCTCGCCGGTGTAACCACTGCGCGACACAAGAACCGGTATTTTCATAACCTGCATATCTTCGGCATGGTAGTAGGTCAAAGGGGCCAAATCATCTGAGGCAAGATTCTGGAGAATCGTCTGTGACAGAGGGCCCTGCAGATCTATCTTTCCTGTTCGATCGCTATTATCAACAACTTCTACATCGGACAGTCCCCTTACTCTTCTCTGCGTCTCAATCCATGAGTAATCCTTGTCCTTCGTCCCGGCGTTCGTAACGATCACATAATGCTCCTCTCCCAGGCGATAAACAGTTACATCATCTATGATGCCGCCGTTTTCATTCGTCATGACGCTCAACTTGATCTGTCCTATTGCCTGTCCCTCTATATTTCTGCTCAGTAGCCATTGCAGGAGCTGTAAAGCCTGAGGTCCTTTGACCTCGATTTCTCCCATATGACAGATGTCAAATAGTCCTGCTTTCATCCTGGTTGCATGGTGCTCTTCAATCACATTGCTGTATTGAACAGGCATGGCCCAGCCGCCGAAATCAATTATTTTTGCACCGAGTGCGATATGACGATCATGGAGTGGGGTTTTTTTCATTGATGGTTCTCCTCCGGTAAGTGGACAGTCTTGCATCGTGCAAATTCTGCCCGTCAAGCTGGTTCAATGAAAGAGCCTGTTTATGATTTAAAACCAGCACTTGCAGTAATGAGGGACCAGATTACGAGAATAAAAATTACGAAGAAAAATACATCTTTTATTGAAAGCCGTAGATCTTGCAACGAGATTCTTGCAATTTTTGCAGATTGTCCATTTCGATTCAATAGGATACTTTCAGCAGAGGAGGGGGTAGCTTTTCCTTTATGCTGCCCGGTTCGCCTGATGGCAAGATAAGTAGCATAGGCAAGTCTATATTTCAAGACATAAAAAAATTTGCCCCGGTTCCTTTTATGTGCGGGAGAAACAGATTGTCAAACACGGACAAGAAATGGCAATATTAGATATTTTGGGAAGCCCCGTTACCTGTAACTGCTTTTACCTTTTCAAAAGTCCTTTCAAAAAACTCTTGTTTCTGCTTCGGAACGTACATTGCGCCTTCGCAATCGATGATCAACCTACCTTGAAGATGGTCAATTTCATGTTGTGCGACACGGGCAACATAATCCGTATAGCGCTTGTTTATTCTGCGCCCGTTTACATCAAACGCCCTGACTTTGATTTCAGGATATCTGCTGACTTCCACCTGGATTTCGGGGCATGAGAGACACCCCTCAGTCATCGTCACCATCTCGCCCCGGGCTTGAGTAATACGGGGGTTGATCAAGAGCTCGTAATCGCTCTCGCTCTTTGACCAGCCCTTTTCATTGAATCTTTTGTTTCTGAAGATAATTATTTTTTTACTTATACCTATCTGTGGAGCGGCCAAACCTGCAGCCTCATCCATGGACAGGAAGGCCTCGACGAGGGTTCTAATCTCCTTCTTTCTTTCTTCATCGAAGGGAACCCGTATATCCTCACATAGCCTCCTCAAGAGGAGGGCTTCCTCTTCATTAATCCTTTCATCCCTCCACAGTGTAAGAACCATTACATCAGACATTACTCCCCCCATTACAGGTTTTGAGTATTTATATAGCATCCCAGACCCGTTATTTCAAGTTTCTTGCGATTTCAAATGCCTTGATAATTTTACGTATGTCTGCTAATTTTTCTTGATCGGAGAGACTTGTAAACCATTTATAATAACAGCAGAAGTAAGGGTGCAATCTTGATAAATACTATCGTGACAAACAAGGCACGGCAGGAATTTGCCAGACTGATGAAGTTCGAAAACGGAGGACCACCGATCACGGATTCCGACAACTTGAAGAAACTGCCTCTCCTCTATATACATATACCCTTCTGCGAAAAGCTATGCCCCTACTGTTCCTTCCACCGCGTCGTCTTTGACAGCGCCCTTTGTCGTGATTACTTCAAGGCCTTAAGGAAAGAGATCATGCTCTATAAGGGTAAGAGATATGATTTCAGCGGCATCTACGTGGGAGGAGGAACACCTACCATCCTCGTTGGAGAACTCGAAGAAACACTAAAGCTGGCACGGGAATGTTTTTCCATTCGACAAATATCCGTGGAGACAAACCCGAATCATCTTACAGATGAAACCATTTCCGCTCTTAAACGTGCCGGTATAAACCGGCTTTCCGTCGGAGTTCAAAGCTTTGACGACCAACTGCTTCGGAATATGGATCGATATGAAAAGTATGGGAGTTGTGAGGTCATAACTCAAAGGCTATCGCACACCCTGGGGCATTTTGACACCCTTAACGCGGACATGATTTTCAATTTCCCTTCTCAGACCATGACCATGCTGGAGAGGGATATCGACATCCTAATGTCTATAGGAATAGACCAGATCACATACTACCCCCTCATGGTTTCAGATTCGACCAGTCAGGCAGTCGGTGAAAAGTTCGGGTATGTCAATTACGCAAAAGAGGAGCAATTCTACCATCGGATTACGGAACGACTGATACCGGCGTACAGGCACTCTTCTGCATGGTGCTTTTCAAAAAACGCTGCCATGATTGACGAGTATATTGTGGATTATGATGAATACGCCGGTATAGGCAGCGGGTCTATCGGCTATTTGAATGGAATATGCTACGCTAATACCTTCAATATTCCGGAATACATCTCACGGGTCAACCGCGGTGAAATGCCTATTATGGCCTCTCGATCCTTCCAGATCAAGGACCGGTTGCGATATGACTTCCTCATGAAGCTCTTTGGCATGAACATGGATATTGGGGCGTCACGAGCGAAGTATGGGGGGGGGTTTTATCAGGCTCTCTGGTTTAATATTCTTGCTTTTGTCCTTGCAGGTGCTTTACAGTATAGCTCATCTCATCTTCACCTGACGAAGCGAGGACGTTATCTCTGGGTGATCATGATGAGGGAGTTTTTTATTGCAGTCAATAACTTTCGTGATTTTTGCAGGTCCGGATAGTATTGGATGTACAAGATGTCATATTTTTTGAGCCGCATCGTGACACATGACAAAACAAAAGCTAGATGACCACAGAATGACATTATTGAGGGGCCTTCCCAAGATTGACGAGGTAATGCTCTCCCTGGAAAAAAAGGGGGCGTTTGCCGGAACACCAAAATACGTAGTCAAGTCCATCTGCCGGTCGGTTGTGGAAGAACTGAGGCAGGAGATCCTGGATAAACAGATGGATGTGAAAGAAAAACGCCTGCCCGCGGTGGGAGAGGTCGTTGATAAGGTTATGCGAATCATAGGTGGGCTTCATCAGTACAGACTTCGTAAAGTAGTCAATGCAACGGGCGTAATTTTGCACACAAACCTGGGCAGAGCGCCCTTATGCGCCGACGCCGTACAGAGGCTCATGGAAATAGCGGGGGGCTACTCGAATCTGGAATATGATCTAGGCAAAGGGGAAAGAGGTATCCGTTATGACCACGTGCAGAAGATTCTTTGCGAATTGTCCGGTGCGGAAGATGCTCTAGTTGTCAATAACAACGCCGCCGCCGTTCTGCTTGCGCTCAACACGCTCGCGGAGGGAAAGCAGGTCATTGTGTCGAGGGGAGAGCTTGTTGAAATCGGAGGTGAATTCCGCATACCGGACGTCATGGAAAAAAGCGGGGCACATCTCTCTGAAGTGGGAACGACCAACCGAACCCGCCTCAAGGATTATGAAAAGACCATTGGCCCGGACACAGCGCTCATCCTGAAGGTCCACACGAGTAATTTTAGAATTATCGGCTTTACGGAAGATACGGATCTCGCCTCACTTGTCGCTCTGGGGAAGAGCTATGGCAAACCTGTGATGTATGATCTGGGCAGCGGCTGCTTTGCAGAGCTGGATCGTTACGGCCTGGAGAGAGAACCCACGGTCCGTGACGTTCTGGCAACGGGCGTGAGCGTCGTTACCTTCAGCGGCGACAAACTATTAGGCGGCCCCCAGGCTGGCGTCATCCTCGGACAAAGGGAAGTTCTCAAGACAATCAAGAAGAATCCCCTCAATAGGGCCCTGCGCATCGACAAGTTGACCCTGGCTGCTTTAGAGGCGACACTGATGCAATATCTGCAGCCAGAGATGGCCGTAAAGCGTCTCAGGGTTCTCAGGGCATTGACAGAAAAACTCGCGGATGTCGCCAAGCGGGCAAAGAAACTACTGTCTGTGTTGAAAAAAGAGCATTTTGAAGGGCTGACTGTCTCGGTGAAAAAGGGATTTTCCATGTCAGGAGGAGGGTCACTTCCCGGACAGGAGATTCCCACAATGCTCCTCAGTATCGTATCAACGCGCATGTCACCGAGCAGCATTGAGGAACGCCTGAGGCAGCTCCACGTTCCGATAATAGCACGCATTGCAGAGGACGAGGTTCTCTTCGACCTAAGAACTATAGAGGAGGGTGAATTCACATATATAAGGGACGGGCTGAAGAAAATCACCTCACCATGAGAGATATGCCGATGGGTTCTCAGGAACGAAAAACCGATGAATTCATCGTTGCTTCTCATGAAGCAGGGTTAAGGATTGACATCTACCTCTCCCTAAAGGATTTAGGTTTATCCCGCTCTCAGATCAAGAAGTCCGTAGATGACAGGCTAGTCCGGGTGAACGGTGTCTATACCAAGGTCAGTTACCGGTTAAGGTCCGGAGATATTGTAGAGATCGATAAGCGGGAACCAGTCGCCTGCCATGCTTTACCGCAAGACATTCCTCTGACCATCGTCTATGAAGATCAGCATATCCTGGTGGTTGACAAACCGGCTGGAATGGTTGTCCACCCGGCAGCGGGACATACAGAGGATACCATGGTAAATGCCATCCTTCACCATTGTCAGAACCTTTCCGGCATCGGCGGTGTCCTGCGTCCCGGCATTGTCCACCGTCTGGATAAAGGAACTTCGGGGCTTCTGGTAGTGGCCAAATCGGACGCGGCACACCAAGGGCTAGCCGGCCAGTTCAAGCGGCATGAGGTTAAAAAGACATACAAGGCCTTAGTCTATGGCAATCCAAGGGAAGACGAGGGCGTGATAGACGTGCCTCTGGGGAGGCATCCAATTGATCGAAAGAAGATGTCTACGAGAAGCCGGCGGAGCAAAGAGGCGATTACACGCTGGCGGGTGCATGAACGTTTCGGCATGGCAGCCATGTTAGACGTGGACATCGTAACGGGGAGAACACACCAGATTAGGGTTCACTTGAGCGCTCTTGGTCATCCTGTCGTGGGCGACAGTGTGTATGGCAACCCCAAAAGGGCCGATAATATTCACAACACCTTTGTAAGATCAAAGCTGAAAGCAATGAAACGGCAGGCCCTCCATGCGGCAAGGATCGGGTTTGTTCATCCTGTTACCTCACAGGATATGGTATTTATATCCCCCTTGCCTGATGACATGGCCCAATTAGCGGATTTTCTCAGAAGGTATGTGCAGGTATAGTCCATGCATCTTACAAGGATTACCATCGATCAGTCAAAATATCCTACAAAGGACTTCTATCCTTTTAATTTAGCCATCTTTCAGGAGACGAAATGCATACCCTTCAACGCTCCCGTCACTTTTTTTGTAGGTGAAAACGGATCAGGCAAATCAACCTTATTACAGGCTCTGTCCAGGTCATGCGGCATACACATTTGGCGGGAGACAGAAAGAACCCGCTTTAGTCATAATCCATATGAAAACAAATTCTGCGACAACCTGGTAATTGAATGGTCAAATGGCAGGGTACCAGGCTCATTTTTCTGTTCCGATATCTTTCATCACTTTACAGAGATCCTGGACGAATGGGCATCGGCAGATCCTGGACAACTCGGGTATTTCGGCGGCCGATCCTTGATCACCCAGTCTCATGGCGAATCTCTCATGTCTTTTTTCAAAGCACGTTATCAAATCAAGGGCCTCTATCTGTTGGACGAACCGGAGACGGCGCTCTCTCCACGCAGTCAGCTTGCACTCCTCGAATTATTGAGGGAGACAAACGTCAAGGAGCATGCTCAATTCATTATTGCAACCCATTCCCCGATACTGCTTGCTTGTCCCCGTGCATTGATATACAGTTTTGACTACAGTCCGATAAAACAAATATTTTACGAAGAAACAGAACACTACAAGATTTATAAGGATTTTCTGGAGAACAGGACCAATTACATAAGGCCATTAAAAAGTAAGAGGCCATGACCCCTCCTGCGGCATTTTGTTACGTTGCTTTATTGTATTGAAAATATCATCATCTAAACCTCGTGGGAAAAGTATGAATATGGAAGATCAGGAAAAAACGAAAGAGCAATTGATAAAAGAGACCAATGCCCTGCGCACCCGTGTTGCAGAACTGGAAGAATCGGATGCGGAGCGCACCCAGGCAAAGGAGGCCCTCGCACAAAGTCTGGAAAAGTTGAAAAGAGCAACAGAGTTTATCATCGATGTCATAGTCATGCTTGTTGAGACAAGGGACCCATTTATGTCCGGACATCAAAAAAGAGTGGCAGATCTTGCCCGCTCTATTGCAGCAGAAATGAATCTCTCGGGGGAGATCATTGACGGCATCGGTATGGCCGGCTTAATACATGATTTGGGAAAGATATCCATACCGGTGGAAATCCTCGGACAACCCCGTCAACTCACGGAAGTCGAATACAGTCTTGTCAAAACTCACCCAGAGATAGGTTATCAAATATTGAAGGACATAGATTTTTACAGGCCTGTTGCCCTTATTGTCTATCAGCATCATGAACGTATGAACGGTACCGGCTATCCACAAGGCATCAAGGGAGAAGACATCCTTCCGGAGGCGAGAATCCTGGGAGTGGCCGATGTTGTTGAAGCAATATGTAGGCATCGGCCTTACAGGCCTGCATCGGGAATAGATAAGGCTTTGAAGGAAATCTCTCAATACAGCGGTATTCTCTACGATCCGGAAGTGGTTGATGCCTGCACAAAACTCTTCAGTGAAAAAGGGTTCAGATTTAAATCCCGTTAGAATCGATAGACAGCGGGAATGGCATGGCATTTGACAAAGTCTGCAAGTTAAAGTTATCGCCGGAAAGGAATCCCGCAAATGCATAGAGGGGCGCTGCAAAAATTTTATCTTTGCCGGAAGCGTAACTCACGCAATTAATAAGCTAATGTTTAGGTTTTCAAAAAAAGGCTCTGTGGAATATCTGGAGGCCACAGCACTTACGGACTACGATTTCTTGACCCACGCTTTTTGCACCCGGCGCGGAGGCATTAGTGAGGGTAATTTTGCCAGCCTCAATTTCAGTTCGAAAGAGGGAGACGGCAAGGAAAATGTTCGGACAAACTGGAGAATTCTCGCTGAAGCTTTCAATATTGACGCGGGGCAGTTTTTCGTGGTCAATCAGGTTCATGGGGAAAAGATTCTCACTATTGATCGCCCTCTTGCCGACCTTGTAGTTGATGAACCTCCTCAATTTGATGCTATAATAACCGATCAACCGGGAGTTGCCATCGGAATAAAAACAGCGGACTGTGTACCAATTTTCTTTGCGGACAAGGTCAAGCGAATCATTGCCGTCGCCCACGCAGGTTGGCGGGGGACCTCTCTCTCGATTGCCGCAAAGGTTGTGGAAACCCTCATTACAGAATTCGCCTGCCGTGCAGACGACTTAATCGCTGCAATCGGCCCTGCTATCGGCCCCTGCTGCTATCAGGTGGATGAGCCGGTATTTAACGCCATGACAGCACAAAAAGGTCGGGAGACTTTTTTCTCCTCCGCCCCGGAGAAGGGAAAATGGATGCTTGATCTTTCTCTTGCCAACAAGATACAGATCATCGGCAAGGGTATCAGCAATAGAAATATATACACCGCAGGCCGCTGCACTTCCTGCAACAGAGATAAGTTCTACTCCCACAGAGGCGAGGGTGGAAATACGGGAAGACAGATCAACTTCATTATGCTCGCTTTTTCATAAGAAATTGGATTCATTACATTCAGAAGCTTCTTCGTGTTGTCTCAAGTCAGATACTTGAACCGACAAACTAATTCCGGCTCTTGTGGCTGTTATTCTGAGAAGAGTTCAAAGGTCTTTTCGCTTTGGCGTAAAAAAACATGGTGTTTAAAAAGTGCTTGACATGGAGGAATTGCTGATATAAATTACGCAAAAATCATAGAAAGGCTTAAATAAAGTCCTTCCTTTTGGATTGTCTCAAGAACCCAATTTAACAACTCAATACTAATCCAAGTAATTCTTTATATACTTCGTTGTATGTTAATTCTGGCATATTTTTAGTTAATAAGTGTGGTTTGAACTGGAAGGCGGGAGTATTGGTGTTTTTTTGTCAAAACTAAAAGAGAGGTACGAACAAGAGAATTAATTATGAATATCGAAGAAATTAAGAGATTGCCAATCAGCGAACTTACGAGCATGGCAAAGGATTTGAGCGTCGCCGGTGCGAGCGGTATGAGAAGACAGGATCTGATCTTTGCGATATTGCAGACCCAAGCCGAAAAAAACGAGAGCATAACGGGGACGGGGGTGCTGGAAATCCTGCCTGACAGCTTCGGTTTCCTCAGGGCCGTCGATTACAATTATCTCCCCAGCCCTGATGACATCTACATCTCGCCATCACAAATCCGGAGATTTAGTCTCAGGACCGGTGATACAGTATCAGGGGAGGTAAGACCGCCGAAGGATGGCGAAAAATATTTCGCTCTCCTCAAAGTAGACACGGTTAATTTTGAAAGTCCCGAAGCCGCCAGAGATAAGATACTATTTGACAACCTCACACCCCTTTACCCGGAGGAGAAGCTTAACCTCGAAGCTGATCCGGAAAATTTTTCTACAAGGATCATGGATCTTTTTACCCCCATAGGAAAAGGACAGAGAGCGCTGATCGTATCACCGCCTCGCGCGGGAAAGACTGTGCTCCTTAAAGATATCGCGCACAGCATTTCAACAAATCATGAAGAAGTCATTCTAATGGTTCTTTTAATTGACGAGCGCCCGGAAGAAGTAACCGACATGCAGCGCAGTGTGAACGGGGAAGTAATATCATCGACATTTGACGAACCGGCCACACGGCATGTTCAGGTCGCAGAGATGGTGATTGAAAAAGCAAAGCGTCTCGTCGAACATAAAAAAGATGTGGTGATTCTTCTTGACAGCATCACCAGGCTGGCCAGAGCTTATAACACTGTAGTTCCGCCAAGTGGCAAGGTCTTATCCGGCGGTGTTGATTCTAATGCCCTGCATAAACCGAAACGATTCTTCGGAGCTGCCAGAAATATAGAAAATGGCGGCAGTCTGACCATCATTTCCACTGCCCTAATCGATACGGGCAGCAGAATGGATGAAGTTATTTTCGAAGAATTTAAGGGTACGGGTAATATGGAACTTCACCTGGACCGCAGGATTGCAGACAGAAGAGTATTCCCTGCTTTTGATCTCATTCGCTCGGGCACAAGAAAAGAAGAACTCCTGATACCCAAGAGTAACCTTAATAAGATATGGATTCTAAGAAGGCTTCTGCAGGAAATGAACCCTGTGGAGGCTATGGAATTTATCGTCGACAAGATACGTAAGACGGAAACGAACCAGGCCTTTTTAAATTCCATGAATCAGTAAGCGCCGGTAATTTCTCGGGGCATAGATTCACGCCTTTCGGCACGTTGCAAATGCAGCGCTTGATTTTTGAATTTAATTGGTTATAATTCGTCTTTAGATTAATATAATCGGTTTCCCTCATTTGACAAGAACGATGTGAGGCGTAAGGATGGAGCAATAGAGCGCGAGGAGGATAATTGCAGAAGATGAAGGAAGGTATTCACCCGGAATATACGAAGACGACAATCACCTGTGCGTGTGGAAATGTAATCGAAACAAAGTCCACCAAAAAGGACATAAGGATTGAGATATGTTCTCAGTGCCATCCCTTTATGACAGGTAAACAGAAGCTTATGGATACGGCCGGTCGGGTAGAGCGATTTAAAAAGAAGTATGCCGCTAGTGAAGAAAAGAAGAAACGTGATAAAACGGCCTGAATCTGAACAACGGTTTATTAAGGATAGAAATTGCACAGGAATGTAATGCACGTGACGGCCCTTCCCCCCGATGGGACATGTCCGCTGACCAACCCATTGCTCTCCGCCTGTATTATGAGAGGGCGACTCCTTCATAGTTCATCGTATTAGCTTCGATTGCAAAAATCCGATCCAATTATTCCATCGCATGTGCAATATGATGTGAGATAAGATTATGTTCAAAAGACTGAAAGATATTGAAACAAGATATAAAGACCTGGAAGGGTTGTTGAGCAATCCCGATGTGGTAAGCAAGCCCAGCATCTATCAGAAATATGCCAAGGAGCATGCCGATCTTCAAGACCTCGTGGAAGCATATAAGGAGTATGAAAAAACGAACACCCGCATCGAAGAAGACCAGACCCTCCTTCGTGAAAATGACGATGAGTTAAAAGAATTAGCCAAGGAAGAACTGCCTCAACTTAAGGAGAAATTGGAACTCCTGGAGAATAAACTGAAGCTTCTTCTCCTTCCCAAAGATCCGAACGATGACAAGAACGTTCTTCTCGAAATAAGGGCCGGCACCGGCGGCGATGAAGCGGGGCTCTTCGTGGGAGATCTTTTCCGCATGTACGCCCAGTTTGCAGAAATGCACAGATGGAAGGTGGATGTTATTAGCAGCAATCCGGCGGGTGGCATGGGCGGGTTCAAGGAAATCATCGCCCTTATAGAAGGTAAAGGTGCATACAGCGTCTTGAAATACGAAAGCGGTGTACACCGCGTGCAGAGAGTTCCCGTCACTGAATCCCAGGGACGGATTCACACCTCAGCGGTTACTGTAGCTATTCTTCCCGAGGCAGAAGAGGTAGAGGTCAATATTGATCCAAACGATTTGAGGATCGATGTCTATCGATCCACAGGCCACGGGGGACAGAGTGTCAATACGACGGATTCCGCTGTCAGGATCACCTATTTGCCCACAGGCCTTGTCGTCACCTGCCAGGATGAGAAATCCCAGCACAAAAATAAGGCGAAAGCCTTAAAGGTGCTGAGAGCCAGGCTTCTGGATAGTATGGTGCAGAAGCAGAATGCCGAAATTTCCGAATCGAGAAAAACCCAGGTGGGAAGTGGTGATCGGAGCGAACGTATCAGGACATATAATTTCCCCCAAGGGAGGGTTACGGATCACCGAATCGGCCTGACGTTATATAACCTGGAATCACTTCTCGATGGGAACATTCAGCCTATCCTTGATGCCCTGGCGACACATTTTCAGTCAAAGGCGCTCCAAGAATCCATTAGTTAATCCAGCCTTATTTTGTTTGTGGACCACCTTGATATAATCAGCGAAATGAATATTTTGAATGCCCTCACCGAAGCGATACATGTTCTCAAGACTTGCGGTTCTGCGACCCCCGGGCTCGACGCAGAGGTGCTCCTATCCGCTTGCTTGCAGAAGGACCGCACGCGTTTTCATATCGATCGTGAACAGCCGCTGACAGAAGAGGATTTTCAGAAATTTCGGCGACTAATTGAACGGCGGAGGTGCGGAGAGCCGGTTGCTTATATTGTGGGGAGAAAGGAGTTCTGGTCGCTTTCACTCGAAGTCAACAGCCATGTCCTCATACCCCGGCCGGAAACAGAAATCCTCGTTGAAGAAGTGCTGAAGGTTTGTTCAGGACTGAAAGCGGGAAAATTAAGAATCCTGGAAATCGGCACGGGAAGCGGGGCAATCAGTATTTCCTTGGCACATGAGCTAAAGAACGCGCAAATTGTGGCCACGGACATTTCGCAGGATGCAATTAATGTAGCTTCGCGGAATGCAGAGATTAATAATGTCGCAAATCAGATTTCTTTTCTATGGGGAAATTTATTTGAACCTGTGTCAGGAAAATTTGATATTATAGTCTCCAATCCGCCTTACATATCAAAAGACGAATACGACCGATTGCCCACAGGGGTTCGGGATTTTGAGCCGGAATTGGCGCTTCTTTCCGGCGCCGATGGAACTGTATTCCACGGGGAAATAATCAAAGCAGGGGGCATATATCTAAAGGCGGGGGGCTGGATTTTTATGGAAATAGGGGCTGGACAAAAAGACCGTGTTGAATATATGTTGAATGCGTCCAACCTTTATGACAATATTGCATTCAGGGCCGATTATGCCCGCATCGAACGAGTTTCTGTTGCAAGGAGAGTATTGATCTGTGGATAAGATTATCATAGTTGGCGGCGAGAAGCTCCGCGGCGATGTCCAGATCAGTGGGGCCAAGAATGCCTCTCTTCCCATCATGGTTTCAGCGCTTTTGGCGCCGGGCTGGAGCACATTCAAGAACGTTCCCAATCTCGTTGACATCAAGACGATCAAGAAGCTTCTAAGAAATCTAGGGGTCAAAATTGAAGGAGAAGGAACAGTAAAGATCAATACGGAGAATATCAGTAACTGTGAGGCCCCATATGACCTCGTCAAGACCATGAGGGCATCCGTCTTGGTCCTCGGACCGCTCGTGGCAAGAATGGGTGTGGCAAGGGTTTCTCTTCCAGGGGGATGCGCCATAGGAGCGAGACCGGTCAATCTTCATATAAAAGCCCTCCAGGATTTAGGTGCGGAAGTGGATCTTAAGGATGGCTACGTGGAAGCGAAGGCGCGAAGATTGAAGGGTACCACTATTTACTTTGACATTCCGACAGTCACAGGAACAGAAAATATCATGATGGCTGCCTGTCTTGCTGACGGCACTACTCTTCTGAAAAATGCTGCCAGGGAGCCTGAAGTCGTCAATCTTGCCGATGTCTTAAACGGCATGGGAGCGAAGATTACCGGAGCCGGCACAGACATAATTAGGATAGACGGTGTCGAGAAAATGCACCCTGTCGAAGCCGCCGTTATTCCAGACAGGATCGAGGCAGGCACTTTCATGATTGCCGTGGGCATGACGGGCGGAGATGTCAGAATAATGGGATGTGAACCTGTTCACGTCGAGGCGCTGACCCAGAAGTTGAGAGATGCCGGAATGGAAATCACCCCCTTCGATGGAGGCATCAGAGCCGCGGCTAAGAAAAAGATAAAAAGCGTCGATATAAAAACGCTCCCCTATCCTGGATTTCCCACTGACTTGCAGGCCCAAATGATGGCCTTGATGTCTGTGGCCAATGGGCTCTCCGTCATCACAGAGACAGTTTTCGAAAACAGATTCATGCATGTGAGTGAATTGATGCGGATGGGAGCCGATATCCTTATTCACGGAAACAGCGCCATGGTAAAGGGAATCCCAAAACTTAAAGGTGCTCCCGTCATGGCCACAGATCTCCGGGCCTCCGCTTCCCTGATCCTTGCGGGATTGGCGGCGGAAGGAAAGACTGAGCTTTCCAGGGTTTATCATATAGACAGGGGATATCAGGAAATCGAAAAGAAGTTTTCCGCCATAGGCGCCAATATAAAAAGGGTCTCAGGCTAATATGAGAATTATCCGCACCGACCAGACCGGCTTCGAGAACATATTTCAGCGGATTAAGAATCGCGGCGGGTTCAGTGAGGACATCTGGAAAAAGGTGAAGATAATTGTGGAGGATGTCCGCAAGAGAAAAGACAAAGCCCTTTTCAAGTATACGAAGAAGTTCGATAAGTGGATTCCGACTGCGGATACCATAGAAGTAACTTCTGCCGAAATAAGAAAAGCCGTGGCCGCGGTTAAAGCGGAAGAGCTGGCGATCCTCAAGCTCTCAGCGAAGCGGGTGGAAAGATTTCATCGCAGACAGGTAATTAAAAACTGGTCTGTTTGTGATGAAGCGGGCATTGAACTCGGACAGCGCATATCGCCCTTGGAGCGCGTCGGCATCTATGCCCCCGGAGGTCTTGCCTCGTATCCCTCTACTGTGATCATGGCGGCTCTTCCGGCAAAGATCGCGGGCGTTTCTGAAATCATCCTGGTTACACCCGCAAAAGATGGAAAAGTGAATCCCTTGATAATCGCCGCTGCGAAGCTGAGCGGCGTCACGCGTATATTCAAGATAGGAGGCGCCCAGGCCATAGCCGCTCTTGCAAACGGCACGGAACTGATACCGAGAGTCGATAAGATCGTCGGCCCCGGCAATGCCTATGTAACTGCTGCCAAGATGATGGTTTACCAGTGGTGCTGGTGCGGAATCGACATGGCTGCCGGCCCCAGCGAGATTCTTATCATAGCTGACGCGACGGCAAATGCCTCTTATGTCGCTGCTGATCTCCTTGCCCAGGCGGAACATGATGAGATGGCAAGCGCCATTCTTCTCACCCCGCATGAAGCCTCGGCGAGAAAGGTGGCCGTTGAAGTTGCTCTTCAATTAAATGGCCTGAAAAGAAAGGCGATTGCCTCACGCGCTCTCGCAGACTTCGGCGCCATTATTGTAACCAGAGATATTGATGAGGCGACAAGAATCGCCAACCGGTTCGCGCCGGAACATCTGGAATTGATGGTCAGGAAGCCAAAGAAAATACTGGCTGAAATAAAACATGCCGGCGCCATTTTTCTCGGGCACAATACGCCGGAGACCCTCGGAGATTATATGGCCGGGCCCAATCACATCCTTCCCACAGGGGGAACGGCAAGATTTTCATCTCCCCTCGGGGTTTATGACTTTGTGAAGCGAAGCAGCGTTCTTTTCTTCTCGAAGGAGTCCCTACTGAAATACGGAAAGCGGGCGGCAAGGTTTGCTGACATGGAGGGGCTTGAGGCGCATGGAAAGTCAATTACCGTAAGGATGCCGCCAAAAAAGCCTTGACAAAAAGTCTCCGATGGCTAAGATGACCAGCGTTGTGCTGACGTATATTTGTTTTCTCTAACAGTCTTTCTTCTCTTCTGAGCGGGCGTAATTCAGCGGTAGAATGTCAGCTTCCCAAGCTGGACGTCGTGGGTTCGACTCCCATCGCCCGCTCCATTTTATCCCTGTCATTGCAAATACTCAGAGACATTTCACACCTCATTTTTCAGGGTCAGAACAGCGTCAAAAATGTTTCGCGATATCTTTGTTTCATCTTGCCTTATTTTCCAGCCCCGATAAAATCAATTTGACAAAAGCTCCTCCATTCTATATAAGCGGGCATCTAACAAGCTGTATCCTATCAAAAAAATCCCGAGGCCCAAATTACCGATGCCGCCAGAATCACGTAACAAAAGTGAAAGCCGGCTGAGATCATGATGACACGGTCACCTCTGCATAAATACTGGTCGTGGCTCGCTTTAGCAGTCATCATCATCTTTGTTGCTGCCATTCGCATACGGCTTTTACAGATCCCCCTGGAACGTGACGAGGGTGAATTTGCCTTCATGGGCCAACTTCTGCTGCAGGGGATTCCCCCCATACCTTACCGCTTATAGCATGAAGCTCCCCGGTATCTTTGTCGCTTATGCCCTGGTGATGGCTGTTTTTGGACAGACCATCACCGGTATCCATATCGGATTAATGCTTGTCAATGCTGTTGCCATAGTTCTTGTGTTCTTGCTTGCACGCAGGCTTTTCGATGACATCGCAGGTGTAGTGGCAGCTGTAGGCTATGGTCTGCTCTCCCTGAGTCCATCAGTTCTGGGAACATCTGCACATGCCACACAATTCATTGTCCCCCTCGCCTTGGGGGGAACACTCCTTATGCTGAAGTCGCTTGACTCAGGTAAATACTGGATACTCTTTGCCAGCGGTCTATTGTACGGCTTGGCATTCATCATGAAACAGCACGCTGTCTTCTTTATTATGTTCGCATTGATCTATCTTATGGGACGGATGCTAAAGACAAAACCAATTGATTGGAAGAAGCTGGCGGGAAGAACCAGTTTATTTGTCCTTGCCTTCGCTATTCCCTTTGCCGTTTGTTGTATATTGCTCTATACCGCAGGCGTCTTCCCCAAGTTTTGGTTTTGGGTATTTTCTTACGCACAACAGTATGTTGCTCAAAGGACCCTGACGGATGCCCCGCAACATTTTATGTCGTCGGCTCCCGGAGCCGTTGGCCCGTGGGGATGGTTTTGGGCTATCGCCGGTATTGGTTTAACAGCCACTTTCTGGAATGAGAAGGCAAAATCGCATCGTTTTTTTATCTTGGGGTTTTCTATATTTTCATTCCTGACGATTTGTCCGGGATTTTTCTTTCGGGAACAGTATTTCATCACGCTGCTACCCGCCGTCGCACTGTTGGCCGGTGTTGCTGTAAGTGCAATAATTCAGTTTCTCTCTCAAAAGAAAATACCCGCGCTATTAAAAAGTTTGCCGTTACTGGTCATTGCCGCCACACTGATCTTTCCTGTCATCAAGTTGAACAGCTTCTTCTTCCGTGCAGAGCCGGCTGAGGCAAGCCGCATGATGTATGGCGCCAACCCATTCCCGGAATCTGTAGAAATTGCGGACTATATTAAAAGGCATTCATCAAGGGATGATAGAATCGTCGTAATCGGTTCCGAACCCCAGATATATTTTTATGCCAATAGGAAATCAGCAACCGGCCACATTTATGTTTATGGCTTGATGGAGCTCCAGGCTTATGCCTCCAGAATGCGGCGGGAGATGATTAAGGAGATTGAAACTGTTCGTCCCAAATACGCTGTTTTTGTCAAGGTCCCGACTTCCTGGCTGCGGAAAAAAGACTCCGACATGACTATCCTTGAATGGGTCCAGACATACCTTGACGCTAATTATCGCATTGTCGGAATCGTGGACATATTCAATGATTATTATTCGGCCCACTGGGATGAAGATGCCAGAAGTCACAGACCGGTGTCTGATACCAATGTCTACGTACTGGAGCGTATATCGAGTGATAAACAGGCAGAAACACCTGCTTTATAGAAGATGACCAGCGTTATTCTGCTGTCTATGTCTCTTCTGAGGGGGCGTAATTCAGCGGTAGAATGTCAGCTTCCCAAGCTGAACGTCGTGGGTTCGACTCCCATCGCCCGCTCCATTTTATCCCTATCATTACAAACACCCAGAGAAATTTCACACGTCATTTCTCAGGGTCGGAACAGAGTCAAATTTTTCTTAACCATATAAGAGTGACGATCATTCGTATCGCCTACAGAGTTTCAAGGTACAGTAATTGTAAAAATTAACTATTCAGGTTGAAATAAATGAGCCTTTATTCAATACTGGTTTTTAACAAATCACCATCTACTGTTAATTTAAATTCCGCTGATACTTCTTTTCCATTTAACGGAGTAACGGTTACAAAAACATTATATTGTCCCTCTTCGAGACTGTATGCTGGTATTTTCCAATCTGCAAAAGAATATACCTGATTATTCCAACCATATGCTATACGGTCACCAGGGAATTGGGCGATACAATCCAAAGTTTCTTCTTGTCCACTCCGGATATTGATGGGATCAGGAAAAAGGGTCCTTACAACTCGATCTTGTTCACCTATCTGTGTTATTTGAGGAGAGTTAGCCCATCTACCTTGCATTATAAAACTTTCTTTTGACCCTACAAACCTTATCTTTGCAGTACAGCTCATTGCCGTATCTCTCTGAGCTAGCCATTCCAACCACACTGGCATTTTCTTATTTGAAATTAGAAACCTCCAAGCACGAAACTCACCCTGTATTTTTCCTGTGCTGAAATCTATTTTTGAAAAAGTACCCCCTTCTTTCTTTTCAGGCTCTATTTCAATTTGAGGCATTTTAAATTTGATAAATAAATGTGTTAAAAAAACTGCTAACAAAGGTGGCAAAATTAGTCCTATAAAAGCAATTACTGAATCTATCATCTTACAAACTCCCATTTCATAATTGATACAAATCAACCACCCAACGAATGCTGCTCCAAATATTATTGCGAATAGGAGTACAAAAAATATACTCCATTTATCATACCATGTTGAACTTCTACCTTTTCCTGCAGAGAAAAATTCACTAATTCCGATATTGGTATTATCAATTGCCTCCAATATATTATCTTTTCTATCCTGGGCATTACGAAGTGAATTCTGTAATAGAAGTATTACAGACACGGAGACTACAACAACAATAATAATTGAATTAACGATAAGCGCCACATAAACTTTATTGTCAATATGTATAAGATAAATTAAGCCAGCATAAATAAGAATCACATAATTTGTAATTTTCCACTGCTGATTCTTAAAAAATTTAATGTCCTCCAAGACAGTCTCGTATGCTGTGCGTACATATTGGTGGTATTCTCTGTCTTGTCTAATTTTTTCTTCCGATACACCATTAGCCATATTCATCTCACCACAATGACATCAATATTAACATTTCAATAAATTTAACAATTTTAACTTACTTCAAACTTGTGCAATTCACGTTCAAATCTTTTTACCTTGCCTGTATCTTCGTAAATGCTTCTTAAATCATCCGCTTCCATACTAAAATATCTTTCAGAGGTTCATGCCATGCATCGTAGCCCGTCTTATCTCTTTCGGAGTCCTATATTTTCTCAAAGCCCTTGCTGACGAATGACGAGTCCGTCAGTATAGTATCTTAAATTTTGGTAAATTTCCTCCATATTTTGGTTCTTTTTCCCCCACACCTCGGACAAAAACCGGGAAGCTCTTTCCCGAAGCCCGTTACCCGTTTTTCCTGATCCGAATAGATTTTTTTTAAATGTGCGATAACAGACCTGTGCCGCACCACTACATCCTTGATATAATACATAATTCAAGGTGATTTTCGCCGTAGAGATTGGTTATAACATGATAATTATTGTACATTATATATAAGTATAGTAGAGTATATATAAATATACTATGTTAATTAATTAAAAATAAAAGTATTGACAATAATATAAATGTCATGTTATTAGCTGTTAAAATAGAGAAAGGAATGCCCTATGGGGAATATTACATCGTCTTTTGAGTTGCCGGAAGATTTAAAAAAAAGACTGATAGAATGTGCACGAATAAGCGGACGTAAGCAAACTATTATTGTTAGGGCAGCTTTGTATCATTTTATTACCTCGGACTTGGAGAAACAAGAATCTTTGATTAAGAAATATTTACAATGCGAGAAGTGAGATGGCAAATGTTCTTCAAAGATTTCAGAAAAGTTAACGTTGATTGGCTTATCCTCTCATACCCAATTGATGGACACAAATATGGAGGATATTGAAGAATGAGAAAAAGAATGAGGCGCAATGAAGTAAGGGACGGACAATTACAGGATTTACAAACCAACTGCAATCAATGTGTCCTTAACAAAAAGGAGCTTTGCCCCTATCTTGAGACGGTAGTGAATTGCCATTTGTTTAATGATTTAAAAAGTCGAGAGGCATTTAATGGTTTCAAGAAAGAAAAACGTCAGTACCCAAGGATAATTACTTCTATCCCG
>Ga0209777_10000557_pt1 | contig 60290 bp, 49 predicted proteins | sample FrelakmetHBP12HB_FD_187147 | JGI IMG/M metagenome (GOLD analysis project Ga0209777, IMG submission 187147) | Freshwater lake sediment microbial communities from the University of Notre Dame, USA, for methane emissions studies -HBP12 HB (SPAdes)... | ecosystem: Environmental > Aquatic >...
ACCCGGCGTTGGAGTCGCGCCCCACACGATTGGAAAGCGGCCATGACCCAGTTCGCGATCCTCTACCCTGATCGCTTCACCCCGGAAGGGTAGTCACCGGCCCACACACAGAAATCCGGATAGGGCCCGTGCCGTCCACTCACCTCCTCACCTCATCTCATCATCACGTCATCACCTCCCCGTCGTCTTACCCTCCCCGCGTGTGCATTTCGCGGTGCGGATCCTGCCGGAGACTCTCCACCGGATACAATGCCCCGCGCGCTACCACGTCGAGCCGCTCCTCCGCACCACGGTCGGCGCGGGCCCGCCATCCCCCGGCAATCAATTCCTCCAACTCCGCGTCTGACGCTCCCTGCCGCAGCGGATCCCGCAGGCTGATGCCCCGTTCCGCGTACAGGCAGCGGTACCAGCTGCCGTCGGCCGTGAGACGGCTGCGGTCGCAGGTGCGGCAGAACGGCGCGGTGGTGGACGCAATGATGCCGAACCTGGTGCCATCGGGCAGCGCGAACCGTTCGGCAGGCGCCGCGCCGCCCGCCGACTCGGCGGCGGGCTCCACCCGCCCGTAGCGCCGCGACAGAGTCTCGAGCATCGCCTGCCGCGAGACGACCTGGTCCGATGACCACTGCGTCGCCCCACCCACGTCCATGTATTCGATGAAGCGGACCTCGGCGGCGTTGGCGCGTCCGAATTCGATCAGGTCCGCCAGCTCATCATCGTTGTAACCGCGCACCACTACCGTGTTGAGCTTGAGGCGCTCGAACCCCTCCGCACGCGCCGCCGCGATGCCCGCCAGCACGTCGGCGTGCCGCTTGCTGCGCGTGTACGCCTCGAATCGCTCCGGCCGCAGCGTGTCGAGGCTCACGGTAAGACGGCCGAGGCCCGACCGGCGCAGCGGCCCGGCCTGGGCCGCCAGCACCATCCCGTTGGTCGTGAGGGCGAGGTCGGTGATCCCCGCGGTGCGCGCGAGCAGGGACACCACCGTGGACACGTCGTGCCTGAGGAGCGGCTCACCGCCGGTGAGCCGCAGCTTGGTGACGCCGAGAGCGGCGAAGATCCCTGCCAGCCGTGCGATCTCCTCGAAACTCAGGATCGAGGCGCGCGGCAGCCAGACGTACTCCTCCTCCGGCATGCAATAACGGCACCGGAGATTGCACCTGTCGGTGAGCGAAATCCGGAGGCTCGCCAGCGGACGCTGGAGCGTGTCGTGGATTACCACGGACGAACAAAAGCCAGTCGGTCGGCTATCGGCAAGGACGCTGGGGCGAGCCGTCCACACCACTGCACCGCGATGCGGCGAGTGGCGGTGTGCTAACCAGTCGCGGCCGCACCGGCCTGGGCGGCCTTCTCCCGCTCCGCGTTGCGCAGCTCCGTTCGCAGGATCTTGAGGATCCCGCTCTTGGGCAAGCTGTCTCTGAACTCGACGATGCGCGGGACCTTGTACGCGGCCAAGTTGCTCCGGCAGTAGGCGATGATCTGCTCCGCCGTCGCGCGCTCGCCGGGCTTCAGGACGATGAAGGACTTGATGCTCTCGCCCCGCTTCGCGTCGGGCACGCCGATGGTGGCCGCCTCGAGCACCGCCGGGTGCTGCGCCAGCACGCCATCCACCTCGTCGGGGTAGACGTTGTAGCCCGAGGCGAGGATCATGTCCTTCTTCCGGCCGACGATGCGGTGGTACCCGTCCTCGTCGATCGTCGCGATGTCGCCGGTGTGCAGCCACCCGTCCTTGAGGACGTTCGCCGTCTCCTCGGGCATGTTCCAGTACCCCGCCATCACCTGTGGGCCCTTGATGAGCAGCTCGCCGGGCTCGCCGGTCGGCATCTCCCTGGTGCCGGTCTCGAGGTCCACCACCTTGCAGTCGGTGTCGGGCATGGGGATCCCGATGCTTCCCGGCTTACGCACCCCTTCCATCGGATTGCAGTGGGTGACCGGCGAGGTCTCCGTCAGGCCGAATCCCTCGATGATGTGGCCTCCGGTGAGCTGCTCGAACCGCTCGACCACCGGCATCGGCAGCGGTGCGGAGCCCGAGAAGCAGGACTTCACGCACCGGATGTCCATGTGCTCGATGCCGGGATACTGATTGATGGACTGGAACAAAGCCGGCACGCCCATGAACAGCGTGATCCGGTGCTTCACGACCGCTTTCACGATCGCCGGGATGTCGCGCGGGTTGGGCAGCAGCACCAGCGTCGCGGCCGCGCCCACCGGGAAATTCATGCACACGGTCATCCCGAACACGTGGAACAGCGGCAGCGCCGACAGCACCACCTCGGACCCGTGGGCACAATGCAGCCAGGTCATGCTCTGCTGCACGTTGCACGAGAGATTGCGGTGCGTGAGCATCGCGCCCTTCGAGATGCCCGTGGTGCCGCCCGTGTACTGCAGCGCGGCGACGTCGTCGAGGCCGATCGCGACGGCGGGCGGATCGGGCTCGGTGGCGGCGACCAGCTTCCGGAAGAAGTGCACGCCTGGCGCCGGCGCCACGCGCGCGATCGCGGGCGGCTTCATGCGCCGGAGCTTCAGGGGCGCGAGCTGCCGGAGCGGGAACGGGAGGTACTCCGGGATGGACGCGATGATGTAGTGCTTGACCGGGAGCCGGTTGCGGATGTGCCGCAGCCGGACCGCAAAGAGGAAGTCGGCCGTGATGGCCACCTCGCAGCCGGCGTCATTCCACTGGTGCTCCAGCTCGCGCTCGACGTACAGCGGGTTCGTCATCACCACCTGACCGCCGAGGGCCAGCGTTGCGTAATAGGCGATCACGGTCTGCGGCAGGTTCGGCAGGTGGATCGCGACGCGCGTCCCCTTCGAGACCCCCAGGGCGGAGAGGGCCGTGGCCAGCCGGTCCACCTGGTCTTTCAGCTCGCGGTAGCTCAGCCGGGAACCGAGGAAGATGATCGCCGGGTTGTCCGGGTAGGCTTCGGCCGAACGCGTGAGGCGCTCCGGCAGGACCAGCGCCTCGTAGTTGAGGCTGGGGGGCACCACCGAGTCGTAGTACTTGTGCCAGACACGCTGTTCCACGCGCTCTCCCGAAGGATCGGACGGCCCCAACTTCGCGCTCGGCCCGGGGCTTGCGCAACCGCATGGCGGGCTGCCTCTTGTTATCTATTCCGAGTCACCAGATCGGGATTCCCCCTTCGCGGAGAGTGCCATGCACGATGTAACGATGCCGATGCTGTGGCTGCCGATCCTGCTGTCAGCGGTGGTGGTGATGATCGGAAGCACCGTGATCTGGATGGCCCTCAAGTACGAGAATGCTGAGTGGAAGCCGATCGCGGGCGAGGATCAGCTGCGCGAAGCGGTGCGCAAGCTCAACCTGCCTGCGCCGGGACAGTACCTCTTCCCGCACGGGATGGGCCGGGAGGGGATGGCGGCGGCGATGAAGAAGATGGAGGAGGGGCCGAACGGGGTGCTGCTGCTGACGAAACCACGCAAGTTCAGCATGGGATCGAATCTCTTCCAGGTGTTCGTCTTCTATCTCGTCGTCGGCTTGTTCGTGGCATACGTGGCGAGCCACGCGCTCTCCATGGGCGTTGGCTACCTGCGGGTCTTTCAGATCGCCGGCACCTGCGCATTCATGGCGTATGGTTTCGGGCTCGTCCCCGAGGCGATCTGGTTCGGGCGGACTTGGAAGAGCGTGTTCAAGGGGCTCGTCTCTGCGCTGATCCTCGGCTGCCTCACCGCCGGCACGTTCGGCTGGCTCTGGCCGCGCTAGCGCGAGGCTTCGAGGTCCGATGTTGCGAGAGGGCGCGCCAGACGGCGCGCCTTCTCGCGTTTCACCGGCCCGAAGCCGCGGGATGGCGCTTGACGCCGGCTTGACGCTCGTGCTACACCCTTCTCTGACGTGGCAGGGCGGCGCAATCCGCAGCGGGTCCTACGACCAGTTCGTCCTTTCGCTCGGCGTTCCGCTCGGCTGGTTGCGGCCGGGCATTTCGGTGCGGTTGCCGCTCGACGACCCCCTCGCGACGATCGAGTCGGCGTCGTTGGGGCTCTCGCTTGGCGTGGACCTGGGACGGGGGAGGCGCTGATGACGAGGCGTGTGATCGTGGGCGCGCTGGCCGTCGCCGTGCTGGCCGCATGCTCGCTCAAGAACCTGAATCGCACCATGCTGGCGCCGCAGCAGGTGGCTGCGGCTGCCTCGGACCACGGAGGCCACCTCAAGGCGCACCTTAGGGACGGCGGGGTCTACGTGCTCGACGATTGGCGCGTGGATTCGGCTGGTGTGACGGTGTCCGGGACTGGGCGGCAGCTCGACGCCAACCGCCTGCCGGTGCGGTCGGGTGTCTTGTCGTTCCCCGTCTCTTCGGTGGCGGTCTTTGAGATGGACCGCCCCACGACGTCGGGATCGGTGGCGGCGCTCGGCGTCGTCACCGGCATCACGGTCGCGGTCGCCGCTTACTGCGCCGCGAACCCGAAAGCGTGTTTCGGCTCGTGCCCGACCTTCTACGTTTCGGACGGTGAGCGGCCGATCCTCCAGGCGGAGGGCTTCTCGGCCAGTATCGCGCCATCGCTGGAGGCGAGTGACGTGGATGCGCTCTACCGGGCTCGACCGACCACTCGCGACCTCGAGGTGCGGATGACGAATGAGGCCCTCGAGACGCACGTGATCCGGTACGTCCGGGTGCTGGCCGCCCCGCGCCCGCCGGGTTGGCGTGTCTTCGCCACGGGCGACGGCCGGTTCGTGACCGCGCGGCCGGCGGCAGCGCCCGACGCGTGCGAGGCGCCGGAAGGCGACTGCCGCGAGGCGGTGAGCGCGTTCGACGGCGTGGAGCGGCACAGCTGGGCCGACTCGAGCGATCTTGCCGCCCAGGAGACGGTGACGCTGGAGTTCGCCGACCCGCCGCCGGGCCCCGTCGGCCTGGTAGTCGCCTCGCGTCAGACGCTGATGACGACCTATCTCCTTTACCAGGCGCTGGCGTTCATGGGGCGCTCGGCGGTCGAGTGGTTGGCCGGCGTCGAACGCGGCGGCGCTCCGGCCGCGGCGCGGGCGCGTGCCATGGGTGCCATCCTTGGCGCGATCGAGGTGTGGGTGCCGGGGCCAGATGGTGCGTGGATGCGCGCCGGACAAGCCGGTGAGCCGGGGCCGATCGCGACCGACGTCCAGATGGTTCCGCTGCCCCACTCCGGGCCGGGTCCGCTGCGCATTCGGCTGGTGATGACGCGCGGGGCGTGGCGCCTCGACTGGGCGGCGCTGGCGGAGCTGGGCACCGACGTGGTGCCGCTCCGCCTCGACCCGGCCAAGGTGTTGCGCGAGGGCGCTCCCGACGAAGCCGCGCGGCAGCTCCTCAGCGACTCGACGCGAGTCCTCACCACGCTCCCCGGTGACTCGTACACGCTGGTCTATCGACTGCCCGAGGATTTCCAACGCTACGAGCTGTTTCTCGAGAGCCGGGGCTACTACCTCGAGTGGGTGCGCCGAGAGTGGCTGGCCGAGGAGAACCCGGTCCGTGCGGCCGAGATGTTGCTCGATCCTCGCGACGCATTGCGCCGTCTCGCGCCGGAGTACAAGCGCCAGGAAGAGGGGATGGATTCCGTGTTCTGGAGGAGCCGCTATGCGCGCCACTAGGGTCGGTCGGGCCGCGGGAGCGCTCGCCCTCCTCGCGGCGTGCGTGTCCAATCCGGCGCCGAGCGGGTGGCTGCCGCCGGCGGACGTCGCGGCCACCGAAGCGAACGGGGGTTGGATCACCGTTGACACGGCGGCGCAGGCGCAAAGTGGCTGGCTCGCCGCCGGCTCGTCGCCGCGCACTGAGATTGCCGGAGAGTTGATCGCGGTGCACGCCGATTCAGTCTTCGTGTTGGCGGGCAGCTCGCTGGTGAGCCTGCCCAGGGCCCAAGTCCGGAGGGCGACGCTCTTCGCCTACGAGTCGCGATGGGGCGAGCTGGCGATGTGGGGCTTCTTCGGCACGTTGTCGACGGCCTCGAACGGCTGGTACCTGGGTCTGACGGCCCCCACCTGGATTATCACGACAGCGATTGCGGCGGGGAGCAGGTCGCGCGCGCCGAGGGTGAGCCTCACCGATCCACGAGGGTGGGAGGGCTTGCGCCTGTACGCGCGGTTCCCGCAGGGCCTGCCCGCTGGGCTGGATCGGGCATCGCTGCGCCCACCTCCCGGGCACGCCTCGGCGCGCGTCGGCTGGCAATGACGCGGACTCCCGCTGCAACTCTCGTGGGGTTCGGCTCGTAGGGGAGACCGGCAGGGCGCTCCGCCCTGCAGGGGGATAGTGAGATGTTGCGCACCTTGGGCATGCTGGCGGGCACGGCCGTGGTCGGCGTGCTGGCCCTGAAGCTGCTGGGACTGCTGCTCCTGCCGGTCCTGGGGATCGTGTTCGGATTCGTGATGTTCGTGCTGAAGCTGGCGCTGATCTTCGGCCTGGCCTACCTCGCCTACAAGCTCTTTCGCCGGTGGGGCGAGGAGCGCGGGACCGAAGCCAGCTAGCCGCTCGCAGCCGGTTCGCGGGGGGCAGACAATTCGGACTCGGGCGCGTAGCTTGTCCGAACCATGAAGGACAAGACGATCGCCTATCTGCTGTGGTGCGGCTGCTTTGTCGGCGTCTGCGGGCTGCATCGCATCTACAACGGGAAGTACGGCACGGGCTTCCTGTGGCTCTTCACGCTCGGCCTCTTGGGCATCGGCCAGATCATCGATCTGTTCACCATCCCGCGCATGGTCGAGGACGCGAACAACCGGGCACTCGTCCAGTCCATGGGAGGCTCGGCCGCCTTGCTCGCGGGCGGCGTGGGCGCCGGACAGATGGTGCGGCGCCTGCCGCGCACCACCGAGGAGTTCCAGGTGGCGCTGGTCCAGGCGGCCGGTGCCAACGGAGGCCGGCTCACGGCGGCGGAGGCGGTCGCCTTCACGGGGCGCGGCTTCAAGGAAGTCGAGCGGCAGCTCCGGGAGATGGCCGTCGCGGGCTACATCGAGGCCGACAGCGACGAGGCGGGGCAGGAGTTCTACGTGTTTCCCGGCTTGGTGAGGTGAAGTGAAAGAAGCAGGGTGTAGGGTGTAGGGTGTAGGGCGTAGGGTGTAACGATGCCAATCACACCCTCACACCCTACACCCTCACACCCTTCTTCCTTCTTTCACACCCCGTCTCTCAGCACCTCGACGGCCGTTCTCCGAAATACCTCCCGGCTCGCCGCGATCCCTACCGCTGCGACGAGCGCCGCGGTCACCGCGAGCACCGCGAGGAGTGGCAGGGCCGGCAGCTTGAACCCCAGGTCGAAGACGAAATGCAACATCGCCCAGCCGCCGCCCACGGATAGACCGATGCCGACCAGCCCAGCGAGGAGCCCCAGCGCCACGTACTCGGCCAGCAGGATGTGGGAGAGCTGGCGGCGCGACGCGCCGAGGGTCTTGAGCAGTGCGCCCTCGCGAATCCGTTCCAGCCGTCCCGCGGCGACGGCCCCGAGAAGCACCAGCGCGCCGGTCGCGAGACTGAAGGCCGCCATGAACCGGATGGCGAGCGACACCCGGCGGAGGACCCGCTCCACCGTGGCTTGGACCAGCGCCACGTCGATGCTCGTCACGTTGGCGTAGCGCTCCGACATCGCGCGCTGGAGGTGGGAGCGCGCCGCAACGTCGTCGACCCGCGTCAGTATCACCGTCGAGCGTGGGGCCTTGGCGAGCGCTGCGGAGCTGAAGACGGCGAAGAAGTTGGGCTCGAAGCGCGCCCACTGCACGTTGCGCAGCGCCACGACGGTGGTCGGCACCGTGAGGCCCTGGACGGTCCAATCGATCCGGTCGCCGACGCCCACCTTGAGGTCCTGCGCGACGTCGGTGCTCAACGAGACGGGGAAGGGCGGCCCGGCCCCGGGGCCGTGCCACCAGGCGCCGCGGACCAGCCGTTCGCTGGTGGTCGCGGAGTCGCGGAAAGTCGAGCGGAACTCACGCCGCAGCATCCACGGCGCAGGCGGCCTCTTGGTGGGGTCCTTGAGCAGGTCGGCGGGCGTCAGTCCGTTGATGGAGGCGATCCGCATCGGGACGATCGGGACCTGCTGGAGGACCCGGTGACCGCTCGCAACCACGAGGCTGTCGACGCCTGCCTCCTGGTCCGGTTGGACATCGACGAAGACGAGGTTCGGCTGTCCCGGAGTGGCGAGGGTGGTGAACTGGACTTGGCCCAGCAGGTTCGCCTCGACGACGTACAGTGTGGCCAGGAGCGCGACGCCGAAGCCGAGCGCAACGACCACGGTACGGGTCTGGTTGCGCGGCCGGTACAGGTTGGCGATGCCCTGTCGCACGACGTACGGCCAGCGGGCGCCGCGCGTCCCGAGCCGGATGGTGCGGCGGGCGAGTCCCACGGCGAAGCGAGCCGCGAGCGAGAGCACGCCGATCGCAATGCCGATGGCGGCGGCAAAGCCAAGGCCGACCTGCGGCCGGTCGGTCTGGTTCATCGCCAGTGCCAAGACGCCGACGGCGAGCGCCCCGAACGCGACGATCCGCCACGGGTCACGCGGCCGTCGGGCAGCATCGTCCTCGAATGGCCGCCGCAACGCCTGGAGCGGCGAGACGAGGCGCACCTCGAGCAACGGCCGGAGGGCGAAGAGCACGGCCACCACGAGGCCGATGGCGAGGCCCGCCAGGATCGCGGCCGGCTCGATCGACACCGTGACGTCGAGCGGCAGGACGTCCTTGAGGAGCGCGGGCAGGAGGAACTGGATCGCGACCCCGAGGGCCGAGCCGGCCGCGGCGGCGATGAGTCCCAGCGCGGCGGCCTGCAGGAGGTAGACGGTGAACACCAGCGGGCGGCTGGCGCCGAGGCACCGCAGCACGGCGATCGTGTCCAGCTTGCCGGCCACGAAGGCCCCGACGCCGCTGGCCACGCCGATGCCGCCCAGCAGCAGGGCGATGAGCCCCACGAACTGCAGGAAACTCGAAAGCTGGTTCAGGGACTCGGTGAGATTCGCCTCGGCGTCACCGGCGGAGCGGCTCCGCACCTGCTCCTTCTCGAACAGGCGCTTGTGGGAGCCGTCGATGCGTCGCGCCGCCTTTTCTCCGTCGAGCTTCAAGAGCGCCTGGTAGGTCGCCCGGCTGCCGAACACGACGAGCCCGGTCCCCTCCACGTCGCGCACGGGGATGTACACCTCCGGGACAAACGCGCCGAAGCCTCCCGAGAGGCGGCCCGGCACGTCAGACGCCACGCCGGCGATGTGGAAGGAGCGGCGACCCAGCTCGAGGGTGTCGCCGATCCGCGCGCCGAGCTGCACGAGGAGACTGGTGTCCACGATGGCGACGTCGGCGCTGTCGAGGTCGGCCCAGCGGCCCGCGGGGCTGGTCACGACCTTGCCGTAGAACGGGAAGCCGCCGCCCACGGCCCGCACTTCCACCAAGCGCGTGTCCTCACTCCGGCGGACGAACGCCATCGAGTTGAGCATCGTCCGCCGCGCCACTGCCGCGCCCTGGTGGCGGAGTGAGTCGAGCAACGTCTCGATGGGCGGTGTGAACGGTCGGTTGCTGGTGAGCAGGAGGTCGGCGCCGAGCAATTCCCTGGCCTGGCGGTGGACGGCCTCTTCGACGTTGGCGGTGAACGACCGGATCGCGACCAGCGTCGCCACCCCGATCGAGATGGCGGACCCGAACAGCAGGAGCCGGCGGCGTGAGGCGCGGGTTTCGCGCCACGCCATGCGGAGGACGACGGGCAGCCGGTTCATCCGCGCGCGCTGTCCCGCGTGACGGCACCGTCCACAAGGTGCAGCGTGCGCTTGGCGCGTGCGGCCAGGTCCGCGTCGTGGGTGGCCAGGACGACGGTGGCCCCCGACTCCCGGTTCAGAGCGTCCAGCAGATCGATGATCCGCGCGCCCGTCTCCGCGTCGAGGTTCCCCGTCGGCTCGTCGGCGAAGAGAATGGCGGGACGGTTGACGAAAGCGCGTGCGATCGCGACCCGCTGCTGCTCGCCGCCCGAGAGCTGCGCCGGGTAGTGGTGTTCGCGCCCCGCCAGTCCGACCCGCGCCAGCAGCTCCCGCGCCCGCTCGGTGATCTCCCGCTGTCCCGTGCGCCCGTGCCCCCGTGCCCCCGTGCGCCCTCCCGCCAGCTCGAGCGGCACCTGCACGTTCTCGAGCGCCGTGAGCGTGGGGATGAGCTGGAAGGTCTGGAAGACAAATCCCACCTTCTCGCCCCGCAGCCTGGCGCGGCCGTCCTCGGAAAGCGCCGACAGATCCTCACCACCGAGCAGCACGGTGCCGCCGGTGGGCGTGTCGAGCCCCGCCAGGAGGCCCAGGAGCGTCGTCTTGCCGCAGCCCGACGGGCCGACGATCGCCAGGAATCCACCGGCCTCGACTTCGAGGGTAACTTGTTTGAGCACCGTGAGCGGGCGGCCGCCGCTCGAATAAGTCTTGGTGAGGTCGCGAGCGATGAGCATGGGGCGAATGATAGCCGCGGGCGCGGCGATTGTCGTGCTCTGGGGGTGTGGGCAGGGCGCGGGATCCAGGGCCCGGGACCGGCGCGCCAGTGCCGCCACGGAACAGGCTTCCCGCCGCGCGACGCCTGTCGCCGACTCAGGCGCCTCGCACCCCCTACACCCTACACCCTCCACCCAGATTGTGGTCTTTCTCGGCACCAGCCTCACCGCCGGGCTCGGCCTCGATCCGGACGAGGCCTTTCCCGCCGCCATCCAGCGCAAGCTCGACAGCCTGGAATTGGGGTGGCGCGCCGTCAATGCGGGCGTGAGCGGGGAAACGAGCGCCGGGGCGCTGCGCAGACTCGACTGGGTGCTGCGCGATCGGCCTGCCATTCTGGTGGTGGAGACGGGCGCCAACGACATGCTGCGCGGCCTTGACCTCGATTCGACGCGCGCCAACCTCGAGGCGATCGTGCGGCGCGTACGCGCCGCCGATCCGGGCGTGACGATCGTGCTTGCAGGAATGGAAGCGGCGCCGAATCTTGGACCGCGCTATGCCGCACAGTTCCACGCGCTGTTCCGTGACCTCGCCGCACGGGAGCACCTCGCGCTCATACCGTTTCTGCTCGAGGGTGTGGGCGGCGTGGATTCCCTCAACCAGGCCGACGGCATTCATCCCACCGCGGCCGGGGACCGGATCGTGGCGGAGAATGTGTGGCGGGTGCTGGAACCGATACTGAGACGCACGGGGGCACAGACGCACGGACGCACGGGCGTACGGGGGCACGGGGACACGGTGGGGCACGAGCCCCAGGAGCGGGGGCCGTGAGGCAGATACCGATTCCGTATGTGATCCGCCGACTCGACGACGGAGCGGCGATCCAGATCCAGTGGGACGAGGACGGGCACGTGGGCGTCTACGGTGCCCGGGAGTTGCGCCTCGCCTGCCAGTGTGCCAGTTGCCGGGACGAGATCAGCGGCGTGCCGATCCTCGATGCGCGGGGCGTGCCGGGCGAGGTCCGCGCGCTTGCCCTGAAGCTCGTGGGATCGTACGCTGTTCACTTTGCGTGGAGCGACGGCCACGACACCGGCATCTATCCGTGGCAGTATCTACTGGATATCTGTCCCTGCCCGCGCTGCATGGCGGCGCGTTCCGGAGGCGCACCATGACCCAGTTCGAGCTGAGCCCGGAGGAAGCGGCGGTCCTGCGCGAAGCACTCGACGCTTACCTGTCCGATCTGCGCATGGAGATCGCCGACACGGACCGCATGGCCTTCCGGGAGGAGCTGAAGCGCCAGGAGGTGATTCTGCGGCGGCTGCTGGAGCGGCTCCCGGCGAAGGGCGCGTAGGCGGCGTGCTGCAGCTCGACCTGCCCGTGGCCGGGGCCCAGATTCGCTCCTGGCGGCGGGGTGACGAGGCGTCGCTCGCGCGGCACGCCAACAACCGGAAGGTGTGGATCAACCTCCGGGACCGGTTCCCGTATCCGTACACCCTGGCTGACGCAGAGCGCTGGATCGCGTTTGCTGCGGCCCAGGAGCCGCAAACCCACTTCGCCATCGCGGTCGGGGAGGAGGCCGTCGGCGGCATCGGTTTCGAACTCAAGTCCGATATCGAACGGCGTTCGGCAGAGATCGGGTTCTGGCTGGGAGAGGCGTTCTGGGGGAAGGGCATCGGGACGGCGGCGGCGCGTGTGGTGACCGAGCACGCGTTCGCTACGTTCGACTTGTGCCGCTTCTTCGGATACGTCTTCGCCTGGAACCCCGCCTCGATGCGCGTGCTCGAGAAGGCGGGCTACGCCTGCGAGGCGATGCTGAAGAAGGCGGCGACGAAGGACGGGAAGACGGTGGACGCGTATCTCTACGCGCTGGTCAGGGAGCCACGCGCGCAGGGCTGACCCGTTCCTACCGGTTGGTCAGAGTGGACCCGCCCCAGGTGACGCTCGTCGTGAACGCGCCGTTGATCGTCTTGTAGAACGTGCTGCCGTTGAGGACGGCGTATGAAGGCGTCACCGGCAAGGCGACGGCTACGCTCACGCCGGAGGCGCTGGCCAGCGCCGCGAAGTACATGCCGCTCGTCGGAGCGCTGAGGAAGTTCACGTTCGACATCGAGGCGGCGCCGGCCGACGGGAAGTCCATCGTCCACTGCGTAATCGTCGGGCTCATGCTCCGGAACGTGAGTCCGGACGTGATCAGGTTTGTGCTGTTCGTCACCAGTGGCGCGTTGTTCAGCACGAACCGCGATCCGTACAGGTTGAGGCCGTTGGCATTCACCGTTAATCCGTTGCCGAAGATCGAGTCCGTCACGCTGGAGTTCGTGGTCGAGTCGTAGATGACTCCCGCGATGAAGATGTTGCTGCCGAGCGTGATTCCTGAGGACTGGCCCGGGTTCTCCACCTCGAGGCTGCCGAAGGTGGAGGCCGACGCACCGGGGCTCGCGAACGTAACGGTATGCGGACCGCTGCCCGTGAAGGAGGTGTAGTGGCCCGACGCGGCGGTGAATGACGTGCTGAGACCGCGCTGGACGAAGTTCCCACCGATGCGCAGGTAGCTGTTCACGAGCAGGCCCGTCTCGTCGCCCCCTCCGAAGACGGCGCTGTCGCGCACCACGAGGTAGTAGGTCCCATCTCCGTCGTTCAATTGCAGCGTGCCCGTGCCCTCGGTGCGCAGGAAGCCCTTCACGGAGTCGGTGCCAGTGCAGCATGTGGGGAAGGTGTACATGCCGCCGGACATGATGAGGCTGCCGTTGTAGACGGTGCCGGTCGTCACCAGCGTGCCGCCTCCCACGCGCACGTTCTTCCAGCCGCAGGCAGAACATGTCCTGATCGTGTCATTGGCTCCCAGGAAGACCGTGGTGTCCGGGCTGAACGAGCCTCCGGCGATGTTCGGCGTCACCGAGAGCTCCACCACGGGCGGCACGAGCGTTGGAGACGCCGTGCTGAGCTGCATGCTCAGCAGTCCGCCGATCGTGAGTCGCTGGGAGGTGCCCGCCCCGTTCATCGTCGCGGCCCCGCCTCCCGCGAACATGGTGAGCGAATCCGTCACCTGCACGTTGGTCTGGAGGGCCACGGTATGAGTTATCGCCTGGACCTCGAGTCGCCGGAAGAAACTCGTGGTCGGGTTGGCGAACGAGACGTTCTGGGTGCCCGAGCCGTTCAGCACCGTATGATGCGTGCCGGTCGGGGCGAAGGCCGTGGAACTAGTCGCCTGCGTGAAGTTCCCGCCCGCTGTGATGACGCCCGCCGAGGGCGCGCTTGAGCCCCCAGCGAATGTCACGTTTCCAGTGACCCGGAGGCTGTCAGCCGCCAACGCCATCGTGAGCACGCCGGTGGACTGTGTGCTGAAGTTCCCGGTCACGCTGATCGTGTGCCCGTTGGTGTTGAGCGTGCCGCTCGAAATCACCAGGTCTTTCGTCATGCTCAGGTTTGAAACGAATGTCGCCGTGCCCGACGTCTGTGCGACCCGGATGCTCTTGTAGGCGTAGTTCCCGAACGTGGTGTTGTTGAGCGAGATGGCCTGGTTCGCCCCTGTGAACACCGTCGTATCGGGCGAGAATCCGGCGCCGCCGGAGTCACCCAGTACGGACGTGATCTCCACGGCGAGCGGACTGAGGCTGGACGTTGTGCTAAGCCCGTACACGGTGTCAGCGAGGAGGCGCGCCGTGGCTCCCGCCACCGCCGTGCCGCTTTGCAGGCGGAAGAAGCTGGCCCGCACGTTCGTGCTGAGGGTGACCCCGCCGCCGGTCTTGTTGATCACCAGACGCCGGAAGAAGGCGTTCGTCGCATCGGCGAAGCTGAGGCTTTGCGCCGCGCTGCCGGAGAGCACCACGTGCTGGGCGCTGGTGTTCGGGCCGGGCGCGAAGTTCGCAGTCCCAGTTTGAGTGAAGTTGCCGGCCACCCGGATGACGCCGTTGCTCAGCGTGCCCGCCGCGCCGCCGAATGAGGCGTTGCCAGTGACGTCCAGCGAGTCGGCCGCCAACGTCATTTGCAGCGCGCCGCTGCCCGCAGTCGCGAAACTGCCGCCAATCGTGACGGGGTGGCCATTGAGGATCAGGCTCCCGGCGCTGACCAGCAGGTTCCCCGCGAAGGTCGAGGCCATGTTGGTGCCCACGGTCCAAGTGCCGCTGGCGAGTTCAAGAGTGGCGCCGGTGGAGACCGTCCAGGCCGTGTTGCCACTTCCGCCGCCGGCGAGCCGGAGCGTGCCGCTCTGGACGCTCACCGTGCCGCTGTCGTTGAGCGGCCCGCCGATCACCGCCGCGTTCGGGCTGGTCGTCCGGTTCAGCGTCCCCACCACGTTCAGCGTCGGTGCCCACGCATAGTACGTGTTGAAGCTCACGCTCGGATCGCCCTGGATGTCGAGCGTGCCCCCGCTCGCCACGCGCAGGATGGCCTGGCCGCCATAGACCTGGGCCGTCCCCGTCCAGGTCCCGGTCCCCGCCACCTCCAGCGTGTACTGGGCGAAGTTCACGGTGGCGGTCGGCGCGATGCTCAGCGTCCCGCCGGAGAGCACCCGCACCGTCCCGCCGCCCGTGCCCAGATTGCCCCCCGTCCAGCTCATCGGCCCGCTGACGGTCAGGAGGCCGCTGCCGCCCAGCGTCCCGCTCGCGACCGTCAGCGAGCCCGCTGGCCCGGCAGTGCCGTTGAAGTTCGCCGTCCCGCCATTGATCAGGCTCAGCCCGCTGACGCCGTACCCGCCCGCCGCGTTCACGGTGCCGCCGGAGAACTTCACTGTGCCGGCACCCGTGACGTTGGAGCCGACGGCGAGGGTGTGGGTGCCGGCGTCGAAGTCGAGGGTGTCGCCGGCCGTCACCTGGTACGCGCCGGTGCTCGTCCCACCGCCCGTCAGCCGGAGCGTGCCGCTCTGGACGCTCACCGTGCCGCTGTCGTTGAGCGGCCCGCCGATCACCGCCGCGTTCGGGCTGGTCGTCCGGTTCAGCGTCCCCACCACGTTCAGCGTCGGCGCCCACGCATAGTACGTGTTGAAGCTCACGCTCGGATCGCCCTGGATGTCGAGCGTGCCCCCGCTCGCCACCCGCAAGATGGCCTGGCCCCCGTTGACCGTGGCCGTCCCCGTCCAGGTCCCGGTCCCCGCCACCTCCAGCGTGTACTGGGCGAAGTTCACGGTGGCGGTCGGCGCGATGCTCAGCGTCCCGCCGGAGAGCACCCGCACCGTCCCGCCGCCCGTGCCCAGATTGCCCCCCGTCCAGTTGAACGCCCCCGCGACGGTCAGGGTGCCCGCCCCGGTGATCGTGCCCGTGCCACCCAAGTTCAGGACGGTGTTCGTGGCGAACGCGCCGTTGCCGGCCGTGAGGGTGTTCGCGGCCACCGAGAGGGTCTGGGTCCCGGAGGGCGCGCCGACGTCCAGCCTCGCGAAGGTGCCGTTGACGTCGAGGTTCACCGTGTAGGTGCCCGACTGCTTGATGGCGACCGTGTCGCTGGCGACGGGCACCGTGCCCTTGCTCCAGTTGCTCGCCACCGACCAGTTGCCGCCTGAAGGGTTGATCCAGGCGTTCACGTTGAGCGGCGCCAGAATGCTGATGGCGGAGCTCGTCGCGGTGCTCACGCCCAAGGCGCTGGCGCTCAGGGTGTACCCGGCGCCGATGTTGTCGATCGAGACGCCGCTGAAGGTGGCGACGCCGGCGACGGCGTTCTGGGTCAGCGTTCCGGACAGCGTGCCGCCCGCCGGATTGGTCACGATCGCCACGGTGACCACCCCGCTGAAGCCGGTCGCAGTGTTGCCGGCCCCGTCCCGGGCCGTCACCGTGAAGCCGAACGCCGTCTGCGGTGCCACGCTGGCCGGCGGCTGGGTGGTGAATGCCAGCGAGGCGGCGGCGCCGGCCGCGACGCTAAACGCCGTGCTGGTCGCACTGGTCAGCCCGGTCGCACTCGCCGTCAGCGTGTAGCCTGTCCCCACGCTGTCCACGCTCAGTCCGGCGAAGGTGGCCACGCCCGCCCCGGCCGTGACCGTCGTCAAGCCGCGTAGCACGGCGCCCGCCTTACCCGTTCCAGCCGTGATCGCCGCGGTCACGTTGCCGTTGAAGGTGGTCGCGGTGTTGCCGAGGGCGTCCCGCGCCGTCACGACGATTCCAAAGGCGGACCCAGCCGCGACGCTCGCGGGCGGCTCGGTCGTGAACGCGAGCAGATTGGCCGCCGCGGGGCCGACGTTGAACGCGGTGCTGGTGGCGCTCGCGAGGCCGGTGGCGCTGGCGACCAGCGTGTAGCCGGTCCCCTGCTGGTTCAGGGTGAGGTTGCTGAACGTGGCCACACCCGCCACCACCGCCACGGTCACGGTGCCGCCCAATGTGGCGCTGCCGGGGTTCGCTCCGATGGCCAGCGTCACGTTCCCGCTGAAGCCTGCAGCGACGTTGCCGAAGGTGTCTTGCGCGACGACTTGAATTGGCGGCGCGATCGCCACGTTGGCCGCCACGTTCGAAGGCTGCACCTGGAAGGCGAGCTTCTTCGCCGCGCCCACCACTCCGGTCGCACTGAGCGTCGCCGTGAGGCTGGGCGCGCTCGCCACGGTCGCGGTGACCGACTGCGACCCGAGGGCGCTGCCCAGCGTCCACGTCGTCGTCGCGTTGCCGGTCGCCGCCGTGGTGTCCGTGAGTTTCGAGAGCGATCCGCCGCCGCTGGCCACGGCGAAGTTCACGACCACGCCCTGCACACCGAGGCTGTCCGCCGCCTTCACCCGCACGACCAGGGGCTGGGCGAGCGCGGACCCGACGGGGCCGGACTGCCCGCCGCCCGAGACGACGCCCAACGCGGCCGGCACCGGCTGCACCGTCACCTGTGCCGTGTCGGCTAGGTTCGTGGGCAGCATCGCCTCGATCCGCGCGACGCCGCGCGCGATACCCGCCACCACCTTGCCCAGCGTGTCGGCAGGGACGCGAGCCAGCGTCGTGTCGAGCGACCGCCACGCGATCGGCGTCCCCGGGATGGGCTGGCCGGTGCTATCCAGCGCGGTCGCCGTGAGCGTCACCGAGTCGCGGAAGAACAACAACACCGACTTGGTTGTGATCCGCACGCTGCGCGCATTCGCGCCCACGCCCGAGTACCGCACCGTGATCGGGAGGGGGGTGGCCTGCGCGTTCGTCGTCGTCAGGGTGACCGGCACCGGTCCGCCGCGGAAGACGGTGTCCCCGGCGGCGTTGATCATCGCGAGGTTCAGCGTCAGCGTCTCGGCCGCCCCGCTGATCGGGACTGAGAGCGAGAGGACCAGGCTGTCGACACCCAGGGGAAAGCTGATCGTGGTGTCGAGGGCGACGGTGGTGCCCCGGCTCAGGGTGATGCGGACCTTGTCGAACGGCACAGAGAAGGCCGCGCGGCTCTGGAAGAGCGGCACCATCGAGAACGACACGGGCCGCGGCGGCTTCGGCGCGGCGGTGTCGCCCAGGCAGCCGAGAACCGCCATCGCCACTGCAAGTGCAGCGAGGCGTAAGGCGCCGAGCGCGACGGGCGCCCTGATGGGTCCAACCTGTGCCGTGACGATGGGCAACTAATGTGCGCGAGCGCGGCAATCTCCGCAAATGCCCCGTCACAGCCCCGGGTGTTGCCAGCCCGGGGCCTCTGGCATAGTGTCGAAGTTGCCGTTTAGTGTTGAGTTTGTCCTGCTACCGCCCACCGGATCGGAGAGGGACGATGACGGCCAGGAGTTGGTTGGTTCCGGCTGTGCTTCTTGTTGTGCTGGCGCCGCTGGCGCTCGCCGCGCAGCAGCCGGCGGGTGCGCCCGGCGCCGCGGCGCCCCAGGTATCGCAACCCATGTACAAGGTGTGGATCGACTTCAACCAGCGAGTGAGGATGCGTGACGGCGTGGAACTATCCGCCGATGTGTATCGGCCGGACACGGCCGGCCGCTTCCCGGTCGTGCTCTCGCGCACGCCCTACACCAAGACCGGCTCGCTCCGGATGGGCCGGGAGGCGGCCTCGCGCGGCTACGTCTTCGTGGCGATGGACGTCCGCGGTCGCGGGGATTCGGATGGGGAGTGGGTCCCCTACCGCAACGATGGGCGCGACGGGTACGACGCCGTCGAGTGGTGCGCGGCGCAGCCCTGGTCGACGGGGAAGGTCGGCACGATCGGCGGCTCCTACAACGGCCGCATCCAATGGTTCACGGCGGTGCTCCAGCCGCCGCACCTCACGGCGATGATCGCGATGGTGACGCCGTCGGATCCCTTCGTTGAGTGGCCGACGGGGCTGCCCCTGCCGATGGACATCAGCTGGTATCACTTCACGGCTGGTCACCTGCTGCAGAACATGGATGCGGTGGACTGGACGGCGGTGCAGCGGCACCTGCCGATGCTCACGATGGACTCGGCGGCCGGGCGCCCCAATCCGTACTGGCGCGAGGAGATCCGGCACGCCCAGCTGAGCGATTGGTGGGAGCCGGTGCGGTACCAGAACAAGTATGACCGGGTCCAGGTCCCGGTGCTCCACATCTCGGGCTGGTACGACGACGAGCAGGTCGGCACGCCCCTCAACTACATCGGCATGACGACGCGCGGGCCGGCGAGCGTGCGCGCGAGCCAGCATCTGCTGATGGGGCCCTGGCCGCACGCCATCAACTCGACCTCGAAGCTGGGGGCCGTGGACTTCGGGCCCACCGGCCAGATTGACCTCACGGCCATCCAGCTCCGCTGGTTCGACTACTGGCTGAAGGGGATCGACAACGGCGTGATGCAGGAACCGCCGGTACGGATCTTCGTGATGGGCACCAACACCTGGGTGAGCGAGAACGAGTGGCCGATGGCACGCACGCAGTGGACCAGGTACTACCTGCACAGCGGCGGCCACGCGGCGACAAGCGCGGGCGACGGTGTGCTGACGACCGCGGTCCCGGCACGGGAGCCACCGGACACCTACACCGACGATCCGTCCAACCCCGTCACGTTCATCACCGAGCCGTCGTTCGCCCAGATCGGCGGGCCGGACGACTACCGCCAGGTCGAGCAGCGCAACGACGTCCTGGTCTACACCAGCGACTCGCTCACGCGGGACCTGGAGGTGTGCGGCCCGATCCGGGCGCGGCTCTTCGCGTCATCCGACGGGCACGACACCGATTTCATGGTCAAGGTGCTCGACGTATGGCCGGACGGGTACGTCGAGCGGCTGATCGACGGGATGGTGCGGGCGCGGTTCCAGGGCGGGATGGACCGCCCGTCGCCCATCGAGCCGGGCCGCGTGTACGGCTACGACGTCGACGTGTGGAACACCTGCCAGACCTTCCGGCCGGGACATCGGATCCGGGTGGAGGTGGCCTCCACGGCGTTCCCGAAGTACGACGCCAACCCCAACACCGGCGAGCCGCTCGGGCAGACGGTGACGTCGACGCAGGCACGGCAGGCGGTCTTTCACGATCGGGAGCATGCATCGTACATCACGCTCCCGGTGGTGCCAAACTAGAGGATGATGGGTGTAGGGTGTGAGGGTGTAGGGTGTAAGAAGGCATGCCACACCCTACACCCTCACACCCTACACCCTACACCCTACACCCTTACACCCGTCTTCATTTCCCCCGCGGCCAGACGTTATTCCCGCGATCCACGTCCGGCAGGATGTGCCTCGCGTCGAGCTCCGCCCTGACGACCTGTTTGTTTCCCGTGGTGGCGGTGTAGGCGAACCGGCTGCCCAGGTTCCAGATCTCCACCGGCAACTCCACGACATCGCTCGTGCCGTCGTCGTAGCTGAGCTTCAGCTCCACGGGCATCACCATCTCGCGGCGGTTGCTGAGGAATACCCGTGTCGACCCTGTGGTCGGCGCCGAGTCGGCCCCTTCGGTGCCCCCATGCCCCTGAGCCCCCGTGCCCCCGTGCGTCTGTGCGCCTGTGCCCCCGTGCCCGCGTGCCCCCGTGCGTCCTTCTCCCCGTCCGCCGGGTCCCACCACGGAATCAATCGCCTGGTCCAGCCGCGCCGTCGTGAACACCCAGTCGCGCCAGAACCAGTCGAGGTTGCGACCGCTCACGTTCTCCATGGTTCGGAAGAAGTCGGCCGGCTGGGGGTGCTTGAAGGACCAGCGGCGGGTGTACTCGCGGAAGGCGGGGTCGAACGCGTCGCGGCCGAGCACGTACTCCCGCAGCAGGCGGAGCATCAGCGCGGGCTTCTGGTAGGCGGTCCAATACAGGTCCCGCACCTCGACTGGGGCGGTGATCAGCGGCTGCTCGTCGCCGGGGACGGCGTTGGCGGCGTAGGCGTGCAGCGGCATGTCGGCGACGCTGTCGCCGTACGTGGTGCCGGTGAAGTAGTCAGCGGCGTTGTAGAGATCGATGAACGTGTTGAATCCCTCGTCCATCCAGGGGTACCGCCGCTCGTCGCTCCCCACCATCATCGGGAACCACTCGTGCCCGAATTCGTGCATCAGCACCCAGTACAGCCCTTCGCGGCTCTTCTCGGCAGGCACGAAGGTGATCATCGGGTATTCCATCCCGTCGATCGGCCCTTCGACCGTGCTGGCCTGCGGGTAGGGGTACATCGCCCACAACTCGGAGTTGTAGCGGATGGCGTGCTTCGCCATCACGATCCCCTCCGCCGCCCAGAGCTGCGCCGTGGGGCGGTAGTAGGTCTGGATCAGGATCCCCTGCCAGTTCACCGCGTCCCAGCGGAAATTGGGGGCCGCAGCCCACGCCACGTCGCGCACGCTGGAAGCGCGGAAGTGCCAGGTGAGCGTACCGCCGGAGCCGGCTGGCCGGCTCGCCGCCGGGTCCCCCGCCTCGCTGGCGGTCACGATCTGGACCGGCTGGGTGTCGGCCCGGGCGCGGGCGAGGCGCTGGCGCTCGATGCCCGTGAGCACTTCGTCCGGGTTCTCGAGCGTGCCGGTCGAGGCCACCATGAAGCCGCTGGGCACGGTGAGGCGCACGTCGAAGTCGCCGTATTCGAGGTAGAACTCGCCGGCGCCGATGTACGGGAGCGTATTCCACCCGTGCACGTCGTCGTACACGGCCATCCGCGGATACCACTGGGCGATCTCGTACAGCGAGCCGTCGCGGCCCATTCGGGCGGCGCCGTTGATCGGAACCGTGAACGACCACGCCATGTCGAGCGTGATGGCGCCGCCGGGCGGGAGCGGCTCCGGCAGGTCCACCCGCATCATGGTGTCCCAGACATAGTGCGGAAGGGGCTTCCCGTTGGCGTCGAGGCGCGTGAGCGTCAGGCCGCCTATGAACCCGTGGTTCGCCATGTCGAACGGCGTGCCCCCGAAAATGAGGGGCGGCGGCGCTGTCAGGGCGTTGATGCTCTTCTTGGCGAAGATGTTCTGGTCGAGCTGGAGCCAGAGGACGCGCAGTGCGTCGGGCGAGTTGTTCTGGTAGGTCAGGCGGCCGGTGCCGCGGATCTCGTTCTGCGCCGTGTCGAGCACCGCCTCGATCGCGTAGTCCGCACGGTTCTGCCAGTAGGCGTGGCCCGGTGCCCCGCCGGCGGAGCGGTACTCGTTCGGAGTGGGCAGCGGGACCGCGCGGAATGCGGAGCTGTCGGCCACCTGGGCGCGGGCCGCGACGGTGAGCATCGCTGCGAGCGCAGGGGTGAGGGCGGCGATGCGCTTCATCACTCCGAACCTCCGGACGCGGGTTGAAGTCCCAATCCTACGGGACGCGGTCGCCGGGTGCTCCGGCGTAGAGCCGGTGTAAGTTACGGGGCATGCCGAGGCTCCGCGCTCCCCTGCTGCTGACCCTGCTCGCGCTGGCCCCGGCGCTCGCGCAGACGCCGTTGGCTCCCGCCTTCGACCTGGTCATCCGGAACGGGCGGGTGATGGATCCGGAGAGCGGCCTCGACCGGTTGGGGTTGTGGGTCGGGATCCGCGGCGGCAGCATCGCGGCGATCTCGGACACGGCGCTTGCGGGGCGCCAAGTGATTGACGCCGGCGGCCAGGTAGTCGCGCCGGGGTTCATCGACATCCTGTCGTACGATCCCAACCCCTACGGCATCTGGTTCAAGCTGGCCGACGGCGTGACCACGAACCTGGCGATGCACGGGGCCGCCACAGACATGGGCGCCTGGTACCGCGCGCTGGGCCGCTCGCACTGGCCCGTCAACTACGGCGGCGCGTTCTCCAATCCGAACGCGCGCAACAGCCTTGGCATCAGCCGCTACCGCGCCGCCACGCCGGAGGAACTCAAGCGGCTGGTTGCGCAGGGCGAGCGCGCCATGCAGGACGGCGCGCTGGGCGTGGCGATGAGCCCCGAGTACACGCCCGGAATGACCTCGGACGAAGTGCTCGCGATGGCGCGGGTGGCCGCGCGGTATCACGCACCGGTCTTCGTGCACGCGCGCTACTCCGACACCATCCCGCCCGGCACCGACGCGGAGGGCATCCACGAGATCCTGGAGGCGGCCCGCCGGACCGGGGCGGCGGTGCACGTGGACCACATCACGAGCGCCGCCACCTTCGACATGCCCGCCGCGCTGGACTCGCTCTCGGCGGCGCGGCAGGCGGGAGTGGACGTCACCGCCTGCGTCTACCCCTACAACTACTGGGGGACGAAGCTCAGCCAGGCGCGCTTCGACCCGGGGTGGCAGCAGCGCTTCGGCATCTCGTACGGCGATCTCCAGATCGCCGGGACGACGGAGCGGCTCACCGCGGAGAGCTTCCGGCGATACCGGGCGCAGGGGAAGCTCGCCGTGGCGTATGCGATCCCCGACAGCGCCGTGGTGCTCGCCCTGCGCGCTCCGTTCGTGATGATCGGCAGCGATGCGATCCTAAACCCCGGCAACAACAACCATCCACGCGCCTCCGGCGCCTTCGCGCGGACGCTGGGCGTCTACGTGCGCGAGCGCGGGACCCTGTCGCTGATGGACGCCATTCGCCGGATGACGCTGGCGCCCGCGCTGGCGCTGGAGCGCCGCGTGCCCGCGCTGCGTCGGAAGGGCCGGGTCGCGGTGGGTGCCGACGCCGATCTCGTGATCTTTGATCCGGCCCGGGTGCGCGACCAGGCCACGGTAGAGCATCCGGACCGGATGTCGGTGGGGATCTCCTGGGTCATCGTGGCGGGTCGAGTGGCCCTGGACCCGCGGGGCCCGCGGCGTGACGTCCGCGCGGGCCGGGCCATCCGCGCCGGCTCGTGAGGGGCACCGGGCTCACGTCCTGAGCCGGTGTGACAGGTGGGGCGGCGCCCCCATCCGTATGCCGCAACGCAGCCCGTGAGCGCTGCGTATCTTGGGAGACAGCGCGTCGGCGTTGCGGCCCCCGCTGCCTTTCGCACGCCCACCAGCAACGTAGACCAGGAGTGAGGTCATGCACCTAGTGATTCGTATGAGCGGCGTCGCGGCGCTGATGACGGTCAGCGCTGTCCTCCCGCTCGCGGCACAGCAGCCGGCCCCAGCCCCAGCGGTGGTCCAGGAGCGAGTGGACCTCGCGGTCGCCCAGAGGATTCGAGACGAGGGGCTCAACCGCTCGCACGTGGATTCGCTCGCCGAGTACCTCACTGACCTCATCGGCCCGCGCCTCACCGGCTCCACCGGCATGCGGCGCGCCGACGAGTGGGTAACGCAGATGTTTCGGCAATGGGGTCTCGCCAACGTGGCCATCGAGCCGTGGGACTCCACCTTCGGCCGCGGCTGGGAGCGCGTGAGCTACGCAGGCCGGATCCTCGAGCCGTTCGTCCAGCCGCTGAGCGCGCAGCCCCTGGCCTGGAGCGGCAGCACCCGGGGCACCATTTCCTGTCCGGTGGTGCTGGTGGATGTGCAGGACACCACGCAGCTGGCCCAGTACGAGGGGAAGCTCAAGGGCGCGTGCGTGCTGCGCGGCGCGCCCCGCGACATCCCGCCGGAGTTCGAGCCCATCGTGCGGCGGTTCAGTGTCGATTCGCTGCTGGCGCCCCCGCCGCCGCCCCGTGCCCCGCAGGGCCCGCTCGCGAACCTGACGCCTGAGCAGCGGCGCGAGCGGTTCCAACAGATGCGGGCCGTGGCGGTGCGCATCAACTCGTGGCTGCGGGCCCAGCAGCCGGCCGTGATCTTGCAGCCGTCGAACTGGACGTACGGGATCCTGCTGGTGCAGGGTGGCCCGGAGGCGGGGCCGGCGCGTGACAGTGCGAACTACGAACCGTTGCCCGCGCTGCTGGTGCAGCACGAGGAATACGGCACGATGTACCGCAACGTGAAAGCGGGCAGGACGGTGCGGCTCGAGGTGAGCGTGCAGAACCGGTTCCTGAGCGACGATCTCAAGTCGTACAACGCCCTCGGCGAGATTCCCGGCACCGACAAGGCCAACGAGGTGGTGATGGTTGGTGGCCACCTCGACAGCTGGCACGGCGGCACCGGGGCGACGGACAACGGCGCCGGCACGGTGGTGATGATGGAGGCGATCCGGATTCTCCGCGACCTGAACCTGCCGATGCGGCGCACCGTGCGGATCGGCCTGTGGAGCGGGGAAGAGGAGGGGCTCTTGGGCTCGCGCGCCTACGTCAGGAAGCACGCGTCCGAGCTGGGCCAGATCTCGGCCTACCTCAACGTGGACAACGGGACCGGCAAGCTGCGCGGCATCTGGGATCAGATGGACAGCCTGGCGATCCCGATCTTCCAGCAGATCTTCGCGCCGTTCCAGGACCTGGGCGTGGTGGTCGTGAAGCACGGCAACACCGGCGGCACCGACCACCTGTCGTTCGTGGGGGCCGGCGTCCCCGGTTTCAACTACATCCAGGACCCGATCGAGTACGGCTTCCGTACCCACCATTCGAACTTGGACACCTACGAGCGGCTGGAGATCACCGACCTGAAGCAGGCCGCCACGGTGGTGGCGTGGACGGTGTACGAGCTGGCCAACCGGGACGACATGATGCCCAAGGGGCCGGTGCCGGTGCAGCGGGGGTTCTGAAGAGTTGCAGAGTTGCAGGGTTGCAGTAGGTCGAAGTCGCAAGGTGGCAGGTCGCTCGGGCCGGAGGCTAGGCCCAGCCGCCTGCCACCTTGTCCCTTCCAGCCCCTGCAACTCTGCAACTCTGCGCCCTGCAACTCAGTGCCTGACCCGGCACGGAAGTCGCAGTATCTTCCGCTGGTGTCCGAACCGGAGGTTTCGTGATTGACCTGAAGAAGCTGGAAGCGCTGGCGAAGAAGAACGCCGCCAAGCAGGTCACCCAGAAGGCGGTGAAGCGGCGGAAGTACGACGACACCCTGCAGGCCGAATCGGAGGATGCGGAGGATCCGAAGCGTTTCTTCGACGAGATGAAGAAGCGCGAGTTCTGATGTGCCGCTAGGGGTCGTGCACGACCTGCTCGCGACGTCGGCCCCGGCGCTGCTGTTCACGGTTGTCGGACTCGGGTACTTCCTCGGCAACATCCGGATTCGCGGATTCACGCTCGGGGTGGCGGCCGTTCTGTTCGTCGGCCTGGTGTTCGGCGCCCTGGACCCGGTCAACTTCGTCATCCCCGAAGTTATCTACGTCCTCGGCCTGATTCTCTTCGTCTACACCGTCGGTCTCCAGTCGGGCTCGATCTTCTTCAACCTGTTCCGGCGCCAGTGGCTCAAGCTGACGGCGTTGGCTGCCATCGCGATCGCCGGGAGCGCGGCCGTCACGTTGGCGGCGGCTCAGCTTCTGGGCATCAGCGCGCCGGTGGCCTCCGGGCTGTTCTGCGGCGGACTGACCAATACGCCGGCGCTCGCCGCGGCGGTCGAGGCGCTGCGCGGCACCCTGGCCGGATCGAGACTCGACCCCGCGCGGGTCCGCGCGCTGATCGACGGCCCGACGGTCGGCTACAGCATCGCCTACCCGTTCGGCGTCGTGGGGCTGATCGTGGCGATGCAGGTCGCGACCAAGCTGGGGCGCGTGGACTTCGCGGAGGAGCAGCGCCGGGCCAGGCGCAGCAACGCTCTCGCGACCGAGGAACCGGTCTTGCGCGAGATCCGCGTGACCAACCGGCAGCTGATCGGCAAGAGCTTCGGCGATGCGATGCTCACCGAGCTCACTGGTATGGTGTTCACCCGCGTGAAGCGCGGGTCGGAGGTCGAGCTGGTGACGTCCGATCGGGTGCTCGGGGACGGCGACATCCTGGTGGGAGTCGGGTCGCAGGCGGCGATCCGCAAGGCGGAGCTCCTGGTCGGGCCCACGGTCGGGGAGGCGATGGAACGCTTCTCGCCGGAAATCGGCCACCGCGACCTGCTGGTGATCAACCGCGGAATCGCCGGCGCGACGGTGGCGGAGCTGGCGGTCGAGCTCGGCCATCCGGCGGTCGTGAGCCGCATCCGGCGGGGCGGCACCCACATCACCCCGAGCCCGGATACGACCCTCGAGCTGGGCGACCAGATCCGCGTCGTGGCGCACCGCGGTCATCTGGATCGCCTGACCAAGCTGGTCGGTGACCCGCTCAAGGACATCTCCGAAGCGGATTTCCTGTCGTTCAGCCTCGGGCTCGTGCTCGGCGTGCTGGTGGGCATGATCCCGATCCCGCTGGGCGGGGGCCACGTGGTCCGCCTGGGGTTCGCGGGGGGGCCGCTCGTAGTGGGCCTGGTGCTCGGCCGTGCCGGGCGCACCGGGCCGATCGTGTGGACCATGCCCGTCAACGCCAGCATGACGCTGCGCCAGCTGGGGCTGCTGTTCTTTCTGGCCGGCGTCGGGACACGAGCAGGCGGGAGCTTCGTGCATACCCTGGCCAGCCAGGGTCTCACGCTCTTCTTCGTCGGCGCGGGGATCACGGTGGTCTCGATGGTGCTGACCCTCGTGGTCTCACGGCGCTTCTTCGGCTACGACGCAATCTCGGCTTACGGTATCGTGGCGGGGATCCACACCCAGCCGGCCGCGCTCGCGTTCGCCAATACGCATACCGGCTCCGAGAGCCCCAACATCTCCTACGCCGCGGTGTATCCTGTCGCGTTGATCGCGAAGATCATTCTCGCGCAGCTGTTGGTGGTGGTCTGACGGAGAGACGGACGGGGAGGTGATAGAGGTGATGAAGTGATGACGTGATGAAGTGAGATGCCATCATCACCTCCTCACCTCATCTCATCCATCACTTCATCATCCCCCCGTCGTCGTTGCCTTTCCGTCACACCATCCCCTGCTCGAGCCACTGGTGCTTGCCCTCGAGCACCCGCCTTGCCACCGCGTACGTCCGGACGTCTTCATTGCGGAACACCGTGCGGAACGTTGCCCGGACCCGTCGCCGGGCATAGCGGCAGAACAGGTCGGCCAGCTCCACGGCGTCCGGCTGCCCCTGCTTGCGCAGCATCTCCGCTCGGGAGCACGCGGCGGCGATGGCGAACAGGTCCGCCCCGATGTCGACCAGCCGGAACAGCACCGACTGCCGCTTCTCGAGCCGCGGGCCGAAGCGCACCATCGTGTGGAAGGTCGTGCGCGCCAGCTTCCGGCTCATCCGCTCGGCGAAGCGCACGTGCCCGGCCAGGCGCCCGAAGTCGGCGTAGCGGGGCCACCAGCCCCACCCGAAGTAGCGGCTCGGATACCAGGTCGTGTAGAAAGCGGCCGTCTTGAGCAAGGCGCGGGCCTTCGCCCCCAGCGGCGTGCGCGGGTCCAAGAGCGGCCCCGCTACCTTGAGGTGTCGGTCGACCGCTTCGCGCGCGATGAACAGGTGCATGATCTCCGAGCTGCCCTCGAAGATCAGGTTGATGCGGAAGTCGCGCATGATCCGCTCGACCGGCCACGGGATTTCACCGCGCGCCTTGAGCGATTGCGCGGTCTCGTAGCCGCGCCCGCCGCGGATCTGCACCGTGTCGTCCACGATCCGCCAGGCATGCTCCGAGTTGTAGAGCTTCGCGATCGCGGCCTCGAGCCGGATGTCGTAGCCGCCCTTGTCGGCCAGCGTAGACGCCAGCTCGGAAACAGCCTCGAGCGCGAACGTGTCGGCGGCCATCCGGCCGACCAGCTGCGCGACGGCGTCGTGCTTGCCGACCGGTTGGCCCCACTGCACCCGCTGGTTCGACCACTGGCGCGAGATCTCGAGGCAGCGCTTGGCCGCTGCGACGGACGACGCCGGCAGCGTGAGCCGGCCGGTGTTGAGCGTGATCAGGGCGAGCTTGAGCCCCTTGCCCTCGCCCCACAGCACGTTCTCGCGCGGCACCCGTACGTTGGTGAACCGCAGGACCGCGTTTTCAATCCCCTTGAGCCCCATGAAATCACAGCGGCGGACGACCTCGACGCCGGGCCAGGAGGCCTCCACGATGAACGCCGTGATCTGCCGGCGCTCCTTCCCGTTCACGACCACCGACGGCGTCCGCGCCATCACGACCATCAACTCACAGATGGTGCCGTTGGTGATCCACAGCTTCTCGCCGTTCAGGGTGAAGGCCTGGCCGTCCTCGGTGGGCACGGCCAGCGTTTCCATCGCGGCCGGATCCGAGCCGACGCCCGGCTCCGTCAGGGCGAAGGCGGAGATTGCACCCTTGGCGAGGCGCGGCAGGTACTTCTTCTTCTGCTCCGGCGTGCCGAAGACCTTGAGCGGGCCCGGGACCCCGATGGACTGGTGCGCCGACAGCAGCGCGACGGTCGAGCCGCAGACACTCGAGACCATGGCGATGGCCCGCGTGTAGTGCAGCTGCGAGAGGCCGAGGCCCCCGTACTCACGCGGGATCTTGATGCCGAAGGCGCCGATCTCTCTCAGACCCTGCACGACGTCGGGCGGGACCTTGCTGTTCCGGTCGATGGCGTCGCCGTCCACCTTCTCCCGCAGGAACTTCTCGAGGCTTTGCAGGAAGGGCCGGGCGCGGGCTTCGTCGTCGGCGGAGGGTTCGGGGTGGGGATGGATCAGGTCCATCCGCAAGCGGCCGGCGAACAGCTCGGCCAGGAAGCTGGGGGCGTGCCACTCGGTCTCGCGCGCGGCCTCGGCGACGTCGCGCGCCTCCCGTTCGGTCACCCGCGGGGCGATCGTAGGCGCGGTCATAGTGCCTATAAGATAGCGCTCCGAACGTCACTTGGCGCCCCGTCCCGGCGCGGTCGGGGCGCGCTCGCCGGAGCGCCCCGTAAAGGGTAGCTTTGCCGGCCATGTCTCCGCTGCTCGTGGCCCTGTTGCTCCAGGCGCGCTGGATTGTCCCGCCGGCGGGCAGCGTGGCGCTCGACGGGCCGTGGCGGTTCCACGCCGGCGACTCGATCGCGTATGCCAGCCCCTCCTACGACGATGCGCGATGGGAGACGGCGACGCTGCCGGCGCCGTGGGGCCGCACCGGCGCCGCCCGCGTCCGCGGCTTCGTCTGGTACCGCGGCCGTTTCACGCTCGACCGGACGCCTGTGGCCCAGCTGGGAATCGAGTTGCGCGCCACGGGGATGGCCTTCGACGTCTACGTCGACGGCACGCGCCTCGGGGGCGTCGGAGACTTCCCGCCCGACTACCGCGCCCGCACCACGATCCCCGTCCCGTTCGCCATTCCCCTGCCGAGCCTGTCGCCGGGCTCGCACGTCGTGGCCATCCGTGTCTACTCGGTCGAAGCCAGCCCCGGGCCGCTGGAAGCCGCGGCCATCGAGCCGCTGGCGCACCTGCTCTCGCAAACGCGCCGCGACGACCTCTACATGCTCGGCACGGCGGTGCTGTTCGTTGGCCTCGCAGTCTACCAGCTCTTCTTCTGGGCGCGCCGCCGCGAGGCGCGCGAACACTTGTACGTGTTCCTGTTCTGCACGGCGCTCGCGCTCTTCTTCGTGAACTGGATGCCATCGGTGCGGCTGGTGCTTTCCCCGGCCGTGGACTGGTTCCGCCTGTACGTCACGCTCGGGGCCGCGTCGGTCGCGGCGCTGGCGCTCGGGGTGCGCGGGATCTTCGAGGTCGAGGCGGAGAGCCTCGCGGCGCAGGTCGCCGGCGCGCTGGGGGCCTACTTCGGCTTCCTGGTGCCCCTCGCGCTCTTGCTGCCCGACTGGACCCAGGTGCGCTGGGTGGAGCAGTACCTGTACAACCCGGGCGTGCTGGTCGGGGTCGCCGCGCTGGTCACGCTCTCGATCGCCGCGCGGCAACGGGACGTGCGCCACGCCACCACGCTCTTCTGGGGCAGCGTGGCGCTCGCGCTCACCGTGCTCCACGACGTCGCGCTCTCCTGGGGGTGGATGCCGGAGTGGGGCGGCTCGACCATCGTCGTGCAGTACGGAGCGATCGCCTTTGTCCTCAGCGTGGCGCTCACCACGGCTGGACGGTTCGCCGACACCCAGACCACCGCGCTGTACGACCGGCTGACCGGCCTCTATCGCCGCGAGGTCGTGATGGACGCCCTGACCCGGGAGATCCGTCGCGCGGCGCGCGTCCGCCAGCCTATCGCGGTCATCATGCTGGACATCGACCACTTCAAGGCCGTGAACGACTCGGTCGGTCACCAGGGGGGCGACCGCGTGCTGGCGGAGGTGGGGCGCCGCCTGGCCGACGCGGGACGCGTCGTGGACTGGCTCGGACGGTACGGGGGGGAGGAGTTCCTCGCGGTGCTCGCCGCGACGGGCGGGCCGGGTGGGCACCTGGCGGCGGAACGCTTCCGGACCGCGGTGTCGGCCCTCCCCATCGGAATCGGTCGCGCCGCGCGCACCGTCACCCTGTCGGCCGGCCTCGCCCGCTACGACGGGGGCGAGGAGTGGCCGACCTCGGAGCAGCTCGTCGGCGCCGCCGACGCCGCGCTCTACCGCGCCAAGAACGCCGGGCGTAATCGCACCAGCGAGTAGGGCGTAGCCGCCTCCCACCCTTGACCTGCCCAGTCCGGCGGAGAAGCTTCCGCTCGACATGCGCACGCTCATTCGTCACGGCACCGTCGTGACCGCCGCTGGCGCGTCCGTCGCCGACGTGCTGGTCGAGGGGGAGCAGATCGTGCAGGTCGGCCCCCAGCTGGGGGCGTCCGCCGACGCGACCTACGATGCCGCGGGGAAATACGTCATCCCGGGCGGCATCGACGTGCACACCCACCTCGACATGCCTCTGGGCGACACCGTGTCGGCGGACGATTTCGAGTCCGGCACGATCGCCGCTGCATTCGGCGGCACGACGAGCATCGTGGACTTCGCGGTCCAGACCCAAGGCCGGCCGATGCGCGAGGCCTGGGAGACGTGGCTGCGGAAGGCCGAGGGGAAGGCCGCCGTGGACTACGGCCTCCACATGATCGTCACCGACCTGCCCCTGGCGGGCCTCGAGGAGATGGACGCGCTCGTGGCGGAGGGCGTCACCACCTTCAAGTTGTTCATGGCGTACCCCGGCCGGCTGATGGTCGACGACGAGACGATCTTCCGCGCGCTGCGGCGCACCGTGGAGAACGGCGGTCTGGTGCTGATGCACGCCGAAAACGGCGGCGTGATTGACGAGCTGGTGCGGCAGGCCCGCGCGGAGGGGAAGACGGCTCCGAAATACCACGCCCTGACGCGCCCGGCGCGCACCGAGGCCGAGGCGACGCACCGGGCCATCGCCCTGGCCGAAATGGCGGGGGCGCCGGTCTACATCGTCCACGTTTCCTGCGCGGAGGCGGTGGACGAGATCGCCGCGGCCCGCGCACGTGGCGCGCGTGCCCAGGGAGAGACCTGTCCCCAGTACCTCTTCCTTTCCGACGAGCGCTACGACGAGCCGGGGTTCGAGGGCGCCAAGTACGTGATGAGTCCGCCCTTGAGGCCGCGATCCGGGCAGGAGCGGCTGTGGCGCGCGCTCGCCGCCGACGACCTGCAGGTGGTGGCCACCGACCACTGCCCGTTCCGGATGAAGGACCAGAAGACGCTGGGGCGGGACGATTTCTCGAAGATCCCCGGGGGAGCGCCGGGCATCGAGACGCGGATGAGCCTGCTGTATGACGGAGGCGTGCGGGCGGGGCGCATCTCGCTCACGCGCTTCGTCGAGGCAACGGCCACGAACCCGGCGAAGATCTTCGGTCTCTATCCACGCAAGGGCGCCATCGCTCCGGGCTCGGACGCCGACTTGGTCATCTGGGATCCCGAGAAGGAGATCACCTGGAGCGCGGCGACCCACCACATGCGGGTGGACTACAACCCGTACGAGGGACGGGTGACCAGGGGCGTGCCGGAGGTAGTGCTGTCGCGCGGACATCCGGTCATCGAGGCAGGCAAGTTCGTGGGCCGTGCCGGGGCGGGGCAGTTCCTCAAGCGGGCCGCACGCCCGACCTAGAGGAGCGTCGCGTCCTCGGGCGTGTCGATGTCCAGGCCGCCCGGCTCGAAAGGAATCCGCGCGGTCTCGCCCATGTGTCGCTGCAGGACTCGTTTCGCCCCCTGGTCGCCCTCCAGCGCCAGAAGCTCCCCGAACAGCGAACGGTCGAACAGCGCCGGGACCCCGATGGTCCCTGCGTACTCGCACGCGACGGCGAGCGGTCGCGCGGCCACGAAGGTCGTGACGATCTGCTTGAGAATCTGTGCGGTCAGCAGCGGCTGGTCGCAGGTCATGAAGAGCACGGCGTCGACGTTCATGCCCTGGGAGAGCGCGTCGAGCCCGGTCCGGACCGAGGTGCTGAGCCCCTTCGCCGCGTGCCGGTTCTCCACGATGCGCACGTCGAGGTCCACCAGTTCGAAGCGGAGCTGTGTCGCCGCGGCGCCCAGCACCACCACCACCGGCCCGCAGGCGGCCTCGATCGCGGTCTGAGCCGCGCGACGGACCAGCGTCACGCCGTGGAATCGCAGCAGCTGCTTGGGGCCGGGGAGTCGCCGGGAGGCGCCAGCGGCGAGGACGACAACCCCGACGAGCGGCGGGGCGGGAGCGTCAGGGCCGGTCGTGGATCGGACCCTGGCGCTCGCGCAAGGCGCCGCCCTGGCGGCCAGCGAAGACCGCCTGGATCTCAGCGACGATGGACAGCGCCACCTCACTCGGCGTCTCGGCGCCGAGGTCGAGGCCGACGGGCGCATACAGCCGGGCGAGCTGCGCCTTGGTGATCGCTGAGCCACGCTTGGCGAGATCGGCGAGGAGTTGCCGCGTGCGCGCCTGGCCGCCCAGTACGCCCACGTAGCGACACGACGACGCGAGAAGGGCCGCGAGGATCGCCAGGTCGCGCTCGTAGTTGTGGCTCATCACGAGCGCCGCGGTCCGGTCGTCCAGCCCCGACGGCACCTCGTCCTTCGCCAGCACCCTCGCCTCCCAGCCCAGCTCGCCCGCGAGTCGGACCAAGGGCGCGGTGTCGCGGCCGGCCCCGCCGATCACCAATGCGATCGGGGGCGCGACGTACTCGAGCAGCAGCTCGGCTTCGCCCTGCGGCGTCGGAACGACGCAGAAGCGGGCGCGTCCGTCAGCCAGCGCGGCGCGCGCCTCCTTGCGGAGCGGTGCACCGAGGAGGCTCTCGAGCAGGCGGCCCGCCGACTGCCCGTCGGCCCGCACGAGCAGGCGGTCCCCCAGCGCGAGCGCAGGGTCGTCGCCAGTCCGAAAGAGGGTGGCGACCACGGCGGCCTGCCGCGCGCGCGCGGCCTCCCGCAGGAACGCGAGGTGCTCGGGCGCCTTCCCGACGGCGACGGGCTCCAAGAGCAGGTCGAGCTTGCCGTGGCACCCCATTCCCAGGCCCCACGGCTTGTCGTCGTCCTCGGTGAGGTCATAGCGGACCATCGCTGGCGCGCCGGACGCCCGGACGCGCTCGGCGTGGGCGACGAGGTCCTGCTCGAAGCAACCGGCACCGAACGTGCCGGCGATGGTGTCGTCGGGGAGGACGACCATCCGCGCCCCGGGCCCGGAATACGCCGAGCCCGCCACCTTCACCAGCGTCGCGAGCACGGCAGTGGCCCGGTCGGCCGGAGCGCGCTCCAGCGCCGCCACCACGTCGCGCAACTCGCCCATCAGGGCTCGAGATCCCTCTTCACAGCCAGGTCGCGGTCGATTTGCTCGATCTTCGCGTACTCATCGTCCCAGAACGACTGCGACTTCATCCGCTCGAGGTCGGCGTCGGTGTAACCGAACTTGCTCCAGACCTCGCGCTTCTGGCGGAACAGCCGCTCCTTCTGGACGCCCGACCGCACGTCCAGGATCTCTCCCGGCGTGGCACCGCGGAAGATCTTCTCGTACCACTGCGCCAGCGTGGCATCGGCGATCGGGCCGCGGCGCTTCTCCAGGTCCTTCAGCACCGATGGGTAGCGGTCAAAACCGTCGGTCGCGATGGTCACGACGTTCTGGTCCGCCGCGAGGTTCAGCAGCTTGGCCGTCTTGATAGCGCCGAGGATGTTGCAGACGCTGGAGATGCCAAACCAGCCCGCCAGCGGCTCCAGCGTGCCGTCCTTGAGCCGCAGCAGCTGCTCGACGATCCGGCGCCCGTGCTCGACGACCTTCAGCCCCATCACGCAGTCGTCGTCGTGCACCCGTGCCACGTAATCGGTGGTGAGCACGTTGTGGATCAGCGTGACCATCTTGTCGCCGATCCCCTCGATGCGGTGCGTTCCCCGGCCGTTGTTGGTGAGGGTCGCGCACTCCTCCGGCTCGACCGCGCAGACCACGCAGTCGGGGAAGCGGGCCTTGATCTCGTCGCCCGCCGCGAGGGTGCCGGCGGAGCCGGGAGCCGATACGAAGGCGGCGACGCGCCCGTTGCCGACCCCGCTCGCCGCGTCGAGCGCCGCCTCGCCCGTCACGCAGCGGTGGAACCGGTAGTTGGGCAGCAGCTCGAATTGCGCCAGCACCTTGTTGTGCGGGTCGCGCTTGTAGTGGTCGCGGCTGCGCTCGAGCACCAGGATGACGTCGCTCTCCGAGCCCGGCGTGAGGTCCAGCTCGCCGCCGTAACGGCGGATCCGCTCGTACCGCTCGGCGCTCATCCTGTCCGGCATGATCACGATGCACCGGTAGCCCATCAGGTGGGCGATGTAGGCCGTCCCGATCCCGAAGTTGCCGGTCGAGGGGCCGATGATCGTGTTCTCGCCGGGCCGGATCTCGCCGGCCAGCTCGCCCTCCATCAGCGTGGCGTAGGCGGGCCCCACCTTGTGGCTGCCCGAGGGGAAATCCTTGCCCAGGAGCACCACGATGTTCGCCGCTACCCCCGTCAGCTCGCGCGGCAGCACCACGTGCCGCACCCGGTCCTGGCGGTTGCGCCAGGTGATGTTGAACAGGTTGAGCGGGTCGTCCTCGTTGCCCCGTGCCCGCTCCACCGCACGGCGCCGCAGCTCCGGCGGGAGCGTGGAGGGGTGGCGCATCTCTGCGTACGTCGGACCAGGTATCAGAACCGTTGCCATAGTGCCTTCGCTTGTCGGGTGGCGCGCTCGGCCACCGCGGCTTCGTCCACGGTGACGCAGCGCTTGTCCCTGAGTACCACGCGGCCGTCCACGATCAGCGTGTCTATCGGCGCGTTGGCGATGCCGAACAGCAGGTGACCGAACAGGTTGTCCCGGTTGAGCGGGGTCGGCGGGTAGTAGTCTACCAGGATGAGGTCCGCCCGCGCCCCGGCCTCGATCCGGCCGATCTCCATCCCCCAGAGCTTCTTCGCGATCGTGCGGTTGTTCAAGAGTGCCGCCGCGTACGCCTCCGCGTAGCCCACGCGCGGATCGCCGGTGCGCACCTTCTGGAGGTGGAAAGCGGCCTTGAACTCCTCCCACATCCGGGGAGAGTAGCCGTCGGAGCCGAGGCCGACCAGGACGCCGGCCTTCACCAGCTCCAGCAGCTTCGCGATTCCCACCGCGTTGTTGCTGTTGGACTGCGGGTTGTGCACGACGTTAGCCCCGAGCCTGGCCAGTGCCGCGACATCGCCGGCTGTGACGTGGATGCAATGGGCCGCGAGCGTACGGTCGGTCATCACCCCCAGGTCCCGCAACCGCGCCACCACAGTCTTCTGGAAGCGGCGCCGCGCGTGGTCGAGGTCGGAGCGGTCCTCGGCCACGTGGATGTGGAAGCCCGCGCCGAGGCTCTCTTCGGCCTCGACGGCCTTCCGCAGCGTCCGGTCCGAGAGGGTGAACGACGCGTGCAGGCCGAAGCTCGCGGCGATCACACCGTCGCCGGCGCGGCCGATCCGCTCGATGAAACGGATGTTCTCCGCCAGCGCAGCCTGCGCCTTGGCGGGGCCGTCGCGGTCGCTCGTCTCGTAGCACAGCACGCCCCTCAGGCCCACCTCGCGGAAGGCTCGCTCGATCACATCGAGGCTTCCGGCGCAGGCGTTGGGGCTCGAGTGGTGGTCCACCAGAGTGCCGACGCCGTTCTTGGCGCCGTCCACCAGGCCGACCAGGGCGCTGTAGTACACGTCGTCAGGGTTGAGGGCCCGGTCGAGCCGCCACCACAGCTGCTGGAGGATCTCGGGGAAGTTCCGGGGGGCGCGGCCCGGGAGCGTGATCCCGCGCGCCAGGGTGCTGTAGAGGTGGGTGTGGCAGTTGATCAGCGCGGGCATGAGGAGGCGACCGCCGGCGTCGAGGGTGTCAACGGTGGGGTGTAGGGTGTGGGGTGTAGGGTGTGGCTCCATGCCCCACACCCTACCCCCTACACCCTTTCCCACCCTCTTGATCGCCCCGTCGGCGCCGATCTCCACGTCGGCGTTGTCGAGGACCCGGTTGGCGCCGTCCAGCGTCACAACCCGCGCGTTCCTGATGATCACGGCGTGTTGTACTCGACCGGCTGGTCGGCCATGGTGAGCGCCATGATCGCCTTGGCGGTGTGGAGCCGGTTCTCGGCCTCGTCGTACACCACCGACTGCGGCCCGTCGATCACCTCGTCCGTCACCTCGTTCCCCCGGTCGGCGGGGAGCGGGTGCATGTACAGCGCGCCCTTCCGGGCGCAGGCGAGCCGCGGCGCATCGCAGATCCACCGGGTGTACTGCTTGGCGATGCGGAGCGACTCCTCCGGCTTCGCGCCCATCGTCTCCAGGCACCCCCAGCTCTTCGGGATCACCACGTCGGCGCCTGCGAACGCGGCGTCCATGTCGTCTACGACCTCGAACGCAGTTCCCGCCTGCTTCGCGTTGCGGCGCGCCGCCTCCAGCGTCTCCGGCATCAGGAAGTACTCGGGCGGATGGGCGAGCGTGACATCCATCCCGAAGCGCGGCATCAGCATGATCAGGCCTTGCGGCACCGAGAGCGGCTTGGCGTAGCTCGGCGCGTACGCCCAGCTCACGGTGAGCTTCTTCCCCCTGAGGTCCGTGCCGAGCTTCTCCCGGATCGTCAGCAGGTCGGCGAGGGTCTGGCAGGGGTGATCCACGTCGCACTGCATGTTGATCACCGGCACGTCCGCCCACCGCGCGACCTCGCGCATGTAGCTGTTGCCTTCGCCGGGGATCAGGTCGTGACGGATCGCGATGGCGTGGCCGTAGCGCGAGAGGATGATGCCCGTGTCCTTCGGGCTCTCGCCGTGGGAGACTTGCATCACGTCGGCGGTGAGAAAGTGGCCGTGCCCGCCCAGCTGCGTGATCCCCGCCTCGAACGAGTTCCGGGTCCGGGTGGACTTGTCGAAGAACATCAGGAAGATCGTCTTGTCGGGCAGGTGGCGGTGCGGCCGCTGCTCCTTGAAGCGCCGCTTCAGGTCGCCCGACACCTCGAGCAGCGTCAGCAGCTCCTGGTCGCTCCACTCCTCGGTGGTGATCCAGTCCTTGCCCTTGAAGAGTGCGTGCTTGGTCGTCACGGAAATGCCAGCCTCACAGTCCGGCGATGTTCACGAAGTGGACGCGCTTCGGGTCCGACACGGCCTCGGCCAGGTGCCGCAGCGTCAGGTACGCCGGCAGCTCGACGCGATGCGGCCACGACCCGGCGCCGGGCTTCAGCCGGCAGTCGAGCACGGCGTTCGTCTCGAGCGCGATCTCCGCCACCGCCACGCCGTCGTCGAAATTGGCACGGCCGGCGCCGTAGTCGAAGTCGAGCCGGTAGGCGTGCCCGGCGATCATGCCGTGAATCGTGCGGCGGGCCCCCTCGCTGACCATGAAGAAGCCGTTCCGGCCCGCGTACTTCTGATAGGTCGCGAGGCTGCCGAAGAAGCGGGGCTTCTCGACGTAGGGGCCGCCTTCCTCGGGGCAGAACACGTCGCAGTTGCCGCAGTCGTTGCAGCCGTCGGCATAGTTGGCCAGCTGGTGCTGCTCGGCGATGCGAAAGACGTCGCCGGGGACCGGCCGCCAGTGACCGCGTGCGTCGATTTCGACGTTCTGGTACGCGACGTTGAGCGGCGGGCCTTCGAACACGAAGTTGGCATCGTTGGGGCACACCGGAACGCACTTGTCGCAGTTGACGCAGTCGTACAGCCAAAGCTTGAAGCCGATCTTGCGGGGCACGCCCTTGTTCTTCGCCCAGCGGTAGCGCGGGTCGGCCGTCGTCTGCTCGACGATGACCGGAGTGTTCAGGAGCCCCGCCGCGTTCACCATCCGTTGCTCGAGGCTCGCCAGGTGCGACCGCACGCCGGCGGTGACGGCGGCGGGGAGCGTGGGGGCGGAATCGCGCTCGAAGCCCTCGGCCAGGCCGGCACACAGGTCGTTGAGCCGTCCGGTTGGCGCCGCCGCCCACGCTGCCAGCGCCGGCTCGAGTCGCTCGCGGGCCCAGCGGTGCACGCGCTCCAGCGCGGCGCTGTCTTGCTCTCCCGATGCGGCGCGGGTCGCGCCCTCGAGCGCCTCCGCCACGGCGCGCGCGGCCGCCCCGCCCTGGCCGCAGTAGCGCACGATCAGGCCCGGGATCCGGGGCACGCCCAGTTCCCGCATCGTCGCTTCGACATTGGCCATGTAGCGCGATAGGCGGGAATAGCCGCCGGGTCTGAGCAGGTCGGTGCAGGTCGTGGTCGGCACCAGGTTCATCGCCACCGCGTTGGCCACGTTGTGGGCGTCGAGGCCGGCCGAGAACGAGATCGGGATGGACGCCCCGAGTGCCTCGCGCAGCTTCCGCACCAGGTTCATCGTGATGACGTGGAGCGGCGGGCCCGACAGGTACATCACCTCGTCGGTGAAGAAGGTGCGGTGGTTCTGCACCACCAGCGTGTTGCTGCACTTGACCGCGAGCTGCCGGCCCCGGGAGCGCGCCACCCCCTGGAGCCGGGGGATCGTCGCGAGCGCGTCCGCCAGCTGCAGGTCCTTGTCGAACGCGTCGTGGCTGGTCTGGATGTCGTGGTAGCCCATCACGTCGTGCAGCAGGTGGTCCACCTCGGGCTTGCCGAGCAACGTCGGGTTCAGCTTGATGCAGACGTCCACTTCCAGCTCGGTCAGCAGGTAGGTGGCGATCGCCTCGATCTCGCCGGCCGGGCAACCATGGAAGGTCGAGAGGGTGATCGCGTCGCTGATCCGGGTGGGGAAGGGCAGGTCCCGATACCGGGCGAGCGGGCCCGTGAGCCTGGCGCGCAGCTCGTTCACCACGCGCGTGGCGTCCTTCATCGAGCTGATCCAGCCCGTCACGCGCTCCGACCGGATGCCCTCGAGTCCATACCCCACGCTCATGTCGAACAGGGTTTCCAGCTTGTCGGCGGGCATCCCCTCGCCAGGGATGCCGGCCGCCTTGAGGATCTCGATCAGCATCGCGGCGCCGACATACTCCCTGAGCGACGCCTCGAGCTTCAGCTCCTGCGACCACTCGACGTTGTAGCACACGTTGGTGGCGTCGATGCACGGCCGCGGGACCTTCAGCTCGTCGAGGACCTGCACCGTCTTGAGCTCGATGATCCGGGCTCCGGCGAGCCAGGAGAGCACGATGTTCTGCGCCAGCTGGTCGTGCGGGCCGGCGGCGGGCCCCACCGGCGTCGCGGCGCGGCGGCCGTGGAAGCGCACGGAAGTGTCGAGCGCGGGGTCGCCGCGGAAGAACTTCGCCTTGGGCAGGTCGAAGATCTTCCCCTCGCGCTCGTACTCCAGCAGCGCCCGCTTGCCGAGCAGGTCGAGTGGGAGCGGGACGAGCTCGGCCACTACGCGCTGCGCTCGAGCGTGTGCTGGAAGACGAGCGGGAAGGCGGTGTAGAACTGCGTCGCCGCAACCAGGTGCGCGATCGGCACCCGCTCGAGGGCGCTGTGAGCATTGTCCTCTTCCCCGGGGCCGAAGCCGATGGTCGGGACCTTCATGATCCCCATCGTGGCGACGCCGTTGGTGCTGAACACCCACTTGTCCACGATCGGGTCCTTGCCGAACAGCGTCCGGTATGTCTCGACCCCCGACCGCACCAGCGGGTGGCTCTCCTCGACGACCCAGGTCGGGTAGTACTTCTCCATCCCGTATTCGAGGCCCGTCCAGCTCTTCACTTTGTACTGCAGCACCTCGACTTCGGCGTCCTGGAGCGCCGGCAGGGCGCGGATCTCGGCCACCGCGCTCTCCTTCGTTTCGCCGGCCGTGAGCCGGCGGTCGAGGTGGAAGGTGGCTGACGACGGCACCGCGCACAGCGACGGCGTCAGCGCCCGGATGTCGGTGACCGCCACGGTGCCCTTGCCCAGGAAGGGATCGTGCTTGAGGCGCGCGTTCAGCTCCTCGACCTGCTGGATGATGTGCATCGCCTTGTAGATCGGATTGACGCCCCGCTCCGGCGCGCTGGCGTGACAGCTCACTCCGGGAACGCGCACCTCGATTTCCATCCGGCCGCGGTGGCCGCGGTACACGCGCAGGTTGGTCGGCTCGGTGATGACGATGGCGTCGGGCTTGATCCCGTCCTCGCGCAGGATGTAGAGCCAGCCGATCCCGTCGCTGTCCTCCTCCTCGACCGAGCCGCACATCCACACCGTGAAGTCGTCGGTGAGCTCCAGGTCCTTGATCAACTTTCCGGCGTACACCAGGCACGCCATCCCGGCCCGCTGGTCGCTGGCCCCGCGCCCCCACACGCAGCCGTTCTCGACCTTCCCCTGGTAGGGGTCGAAGGTCCACTCCTTCGGGTCGCCGACGCCGACGGTGTCGGTGTGCGAGTCCATCATGATGACACGCTTCCCCGAGCCCACGCGCCCGAGGATGTTGCCCATCCCGTCCACGCGGATCTCGTCGAAGCCGACCTTCTGCATCTCCGCCTTGATCCGCTCGATGACGGGACCCTCGTGGCAGCTGACCGCGGGGATGGCGATCATGTCCCGCAGGAAGCGGACGATGTCGTCCTGGTGCGCTGCGGCTCCCTTGAGGATGGCGTCGCGCTTGGCCTGCACCGTCGCAAGGGCGCTCATCGGGCCGCCTGCCCCCGCTCGCGCAGCGCCTTCAGCACCGCGTCGGGACGGATCGGCAGCCGCCGCATCCGGATGCCGGCCGCGTCGAAGAGCGCGTTCGCCACGGCGGGAGCGACTCCGTTGATCGGCACTTCGGCAATGGACTTGGCGCCGTAGGGACCGAGCGGCTCGTCGGTCTCCACCAGGATCGTCGTGAGCTTCGGCATGTCCTTGGCCGTGAAGATCTTGTAGTCGCAGAAATTGGCGTTGATCACCCGCCCGGCGTCGTCGAGCACCATCTCCTCGGCGAGGGTGTAGCCGAGTCCCTGCGCCACGGCGCCCTCGGCCTGTCCCTCGGCCTGCATCGGGTTGATGGCAACGCCGAGGTCCACCGCGGTCACCAGGTGCGGCACGCGGACCTGGCCGGTCTCGGTGTCGACCTCGACCTCAGCGAAGGTGGCGCAGAACGGCGGCGGGCTGTCGGTGTTGAAGTGGGACGAGCCCTCCATCACCTGCGTCTTCTCCTTGTAGAACGCGTGCATCGCGACCTCGGACATCGTGACCGACTTGCCGCCGGGCGCGAAGATCCGGTTGTCGCGGCAGGTGAGGTCTTCCGGTGAAGCGTCGAGCAGCTGGGCGGCGAAGCAGCACACCGCGTCACGGGTCTTCTCCGCCGCCTTCTTTACCGCGCCGCCCGAAATGATGGTGGTGCTGGAGGCGTAGGCGCCGACGTCGAACGGCGTGAAGTCGGTGTCCGAGGAGTAGATGATGATCTTGTCGAGGCTCACGCCGAGGGTTTCGGCCGCGATCTGCGCCAGCACCGTGTCGCTTCCGGTGCCGAGGTCGGTGGCGCCCACCTGCAGGTTGAAGGACCCGTCCTCGTTCAGCTTGAAGAAGGCGCCGGCGAAGTCCACGCCGGCGATCCCGCTGCCCTGCATCGAGCAGGCGACGCCGACGCCGCGCAGCACGCGGCCCGCACCGCGGCGGCCGCCGTTGCGCTTCTCCTTCCAGCCGATGGCGGCGGCACCACGTTCCAGGCACTGCGGCAGGCCGCAGCTCCGGATGACGCGCGGCAGTCCCTTGCGGCCCTCGCCGAGCTGCGCCGACAGCTCGTCCACATCGCCCAAGCGGATCGCGTTCTTGAGCCGGAAGGTGATGGGGTCCATCCCCAGCTCGTGCGCGATCTCGTCCACCAGGCTCTCCTGCGCGAAGAACCCCTGCGGGCACCCGTAGCCCCGGAAGGCGCCGGCGGGCGGGGCGTTCAGGTACACCACGTCGCAATCGAACTTGAGGTTCGGCGACCGGTACAGCGGCAGCACTTTGCTGCCGGTGTTGCCCTGCACGGTCGTGCAGTGGCCGCCGTAGGCGCCGGTCGCCGCCAGCACCTTCATGTGGTGCGCGACGATGGTGCCGTCCTTCTTGACCCCCATCTTGAGCCGCAGGATCTGCGGGTGCCGGGTGCGCGCCATGAAGAACTCCTCGTGGCGCGTGTACTCCAACTTGACGGGCCGGTGGGAGGCAAGGGCGAGCGCGGCGCAGATGTCCTCGATCACCATCTCCTGCTTGCCGCCGAAGCCGCCCCCGATCCGCGGCTTGATCACGTGCACGCGGCTCACCGGTAGCTGCAGGATCATCGCCACCTGCCGGCGCACGTGGAACGGGATCTGGGTGCTGGTGCGGATCACCAGCCGGTTGTCCGCATCGAGCCAGCTGATGACGATATGCGGCTCGATGGCGCAGTGCTGCTGGCGCGGCGTCCGGTACTCGCGCTCGAGGATCAGGTCCGCCTGCTTGAAGCCCTCGGCGACGTTGCCCAGCTCCCGGTGGATCTCCCCCGCGAGGTTGCGCGCGGCGTCGTCGATGCCCTTCGAGTCCGGCTCGTCGTGAATCACTGGGGTGCCGGGGTCCATCGCGTGCTCCATGTCGAGCACGGGCGGCAGGACCTCGTATTCCACCTCGATGCGCCGCAGCGCCTCCTCGGCGATGGCGCGGGTCTCGGCGGCGACCGCGGCCACCCGGTCGCCGATGTGCCGGACCTTGGAGTCGAGCAGGTAGGTGTCGTAGGGCGACGGCTCCGGCCAGGCTTGGCCGGCGGTGGTGTGCGGGACGCGCGGCACATCCTGGTAGGTCAGGACCGCGTGCACGCCGGGCAACGCCTTCGCACGGCGCGTGTCGATGCGTTTGATGCGGGCGTGGGCGTGCGGGCTGCCGAGGATCTTGCCGATCAGCATGTCCGGCAGCTCGATGTCGTCCGTGAAGGCGGTCTTCCCGGTGACGAGCTTGAAGCCGTCCACCTTGCGGACGCGCCGGCCGACGACGCTGCCGTCGTTCATCGCTTGGCCCCCTTCCGGCGCGCGGCACGCGTCCTGGCGGCGCCGGGCCTCGCGGGAGTCGCGGCGTGCGCCTGCGAGGCCGCCAGCACCGCCTCCACCGGCTTCTTGTAGCCGGTGCAGCGGCAGAAGACGCCGGCCAGCATCTCGCGCACCTCAGCCTCACTGGGGTGGGGCGAGTGGGCGAGCAGCGCCTTGGTGCACAGGACCATCGCCGGCGTGCAGTAGCCGCACTGCACGGCCCCGTGGTCGAGGAAGGCCTCCTGAATCGGGTCGAGCTGGTCGCGTGCCGCGATGCCCTCGATGGTGGTGAGTTTCCGGCCGTCGGCCTGCGCGGCGAACATCAGGCAGGAATTGATCGCCTCGCCGTCGAGCAGCACGGCGCAGGCGCCGCATTCGCCGGTCTCGCAGCCCTTCTTGACGCCCCAGTAGCTCTCCCGGCGGAGCACGTCCAAGAGCAGGTCGCCCGGCGCCACGGTCCAGCGCTTTGGCTCGCCGTTGATCGTCACGCGGATCACGAGGTCGTTCACCGGGTCCTCCTGGTGCGCTCGAGGCACTCGGTCAGGGCGCGCGAAACCAGCACGCGGCTCATCTCGCGGCGGTACTCAGCGGAGGCGCGGACGTCGCTTACGGGCCGGGCCTCTTGCGCCGCGCACTCCGCGGCCGCCGCGATGGCCGCGGCGTCGAACGCGCGTCCCACCAGCAGCGCCTCCGCGCGCCGGGCCCGGAGCGGCACAGGCGCCACGGCGCCCAGGGCGATGCGCGCCCAGTTGCAGCGGCCGTGCTTGTCGAGCACGACGCCGGCGGCGGCGTTCACCACGGCAATGTCGCTCTGGAGGCGGCCCAGCTTCTGGAACGACCAGGCGGCGCGGCCGCCGGCCGCCTTCGGCAAGGCCGGGACCACGATCTCCACCAGGAGTCCGCCGTTGAGGGCGGTGCGGTGCACGCCGCGGAAGAAGCGGTCCAGCGGCACGGTGCGCCGGGCGCCCTTGCCGGCGATCACCACCGAGGCGTCCAGCGCGAGGAGCGGCGGCCCCAGGTCGCAGGCGGGCGACGCGTTGGCGAGGTTGCCGCCGATGGTGGCCATGTTGCGGATCTGCGGGGATCCGGCCGTGCCCGCGGCCTCCGCCACCATCCCGTCGGCGAGGCGACGCAGCGCGGGGGCGCGCTCGAGGTCGGCCATCGTCGAGGTGGCGCCGATCGCCCAGCCGCCGCCGCGCCGCTTCACGTAGCGCAGCGGGAGGCGGGTGAGGTCCACGATGTAGCGGAGCGAGCGGTCGCCCTGCACCACGAGGTCGGTGCCGCCGGCGATGAAACGCCCGCGCCCGCCGGCGCGGCGCTCGGCTGCAAACAGGCGGAGGGCAGTGGCGACTGACGTGGGGCGGTGGAAGGCGCGCAGTTGGTCAAACATGGCGATTCCTCATGAGAGGGCTAAGCTCGCTCTGGCCCCCGCCGCCGCGCAAGAAGGATGCTGCGGGCTTGGCAGTGTGCGGCGTCGGGGCGCACGCCTATCATGATTCTCCCCGGGCATGGCGATGGGCCGGGTCTTGCTTCCGCACGGTAGGCCGTGCCGGCCGCCCGAACGACAACATCCCATCGCATCGTCGCGGCGGGCTGGCGCACCCGGCGCGAGCCCATTGCGGAGGTGTCAGCGTAGAGGCGCTTTCGCACCGCGGAGAAGTGGAGTTTCAATCCACGCCCGCGCGCCGACCGACCTCACACTCATCAGGCGTTACCACCCGCCCTCATCCACACCGCGCACAACTACGACGACGTGAACGCGGACATCATCTGGGACGTCGCGACCGCGCAGCTGGAGCCGCGGATCGTCGCGCTGCAGGCGACCGTCACCGAGTGAGCGCCGACCTCCTGTAGGCCCTCCTCACTCCGGCGCTGGCAGCGGCCGCCACGAATCGCCGCCGACTGTGGACCAACTTGACCAACCAACAGCCATCGCGTTATCTTGCGCAGGGATGCAACCGCGGGAGTCACCGCTGATGCCACGGGTCGTCAACGTCTATGAAGCGAAGACCAGGCTCTCTGAACTGCTCGAGCGCGCATCGCGCGGGGAGGAGATCGTGATCGCGAAGGCTGGCATCCCCAAGGCCCGTCTGATGCCGTTGCCAGCGGCCACGACGCCCAGAGTGCCCGGTGGATGGGAAGGGAAAGTGTGGGTCGCGGACGACTTCGACGAGCCACTGCCGTCCGACATGCTTGAGGCCTTCGGCGCGGGGGACGCGTCCTGAAGCTCCTTCTCGACACGCACGTCGTGCTGTGGTGGCGCGAGGCGAGCCCGCGACTTGGGCCCGCCACCGTGGATGCGATCGGCCGAGCCGAACTGGCCTACGTGAGCGCCGCGTCGGCCTGGGAGGTCGCCATCAAGCTCGCGCTGGGGCGGCTGCGCCTCCCGGAACCGTTCGCGGAGGGTGTGGACGCCAGCGGCTTCACTCGGCTACCCATCGAGTTCGAGCACGCGGTGCTCGCGGGCGAGCTGCCGCTCCACCACAGCGATCCGTTCGACCGGATGCTCGTCGCGCAGGCCAGGCTGGAAGGACTGACGCTCGTCACGCACGATCGCCGGTTCGAGCCGTACGGCGGCGAGGTGGTCTGGGTGTAGGCTCCACTTTCGCCCGCGGTCGGGCGGGCGTAATTTGGTGCATGCAACCAAAACGGAACCATAACGCAACCGCCGGACGCACGATGAAGACCATTACCCTGAAGGGCATCCCGGAGCCGCTGTACCGGGCCCTCAAGCGCCGCGCCGCCGCGAACCGCCGCAGCCTCAACAGCGAGGTGATCGCCTCTCTCGAGAACCTGGTTCTATCCCGGGCGTTGAGCCCGGCGCAGCGGCTGGCGAGAATGGACGCAGTGCGGGAGCGTACCAGGGGCGTGTACCTCACGGACGAGGTGATCAACGCGGCCAAGCGTGAGGGTCGCGCGTGATTGTCGTGGATACCAACGTGCTCGCATACGCGCTGGTTCACGGCGAGCACACTGGTACCGCACGTGCCGTCTTCGCCCGCGACCCTGACTGGGCGGCGCCCCTCCTCGTCCGCAGCGAGCTGCGGAGCGTGTTGGTCGCCCAAGTGCGGCGTGGCGTCCTGGCGCTGAGCGAGGCGGTCGCCGTGCTCGTCGGCGTGGAGGTTGCGCTCCAGGAGCGCGAGTTCGAGGTGGAGTCCGAGGGCGTGCTCGCGCTTGCCCTCACCTCAGGCTGTTCATCCTACGACTGCGAGTTTGTCGCGCTCGCGCGGGCGCTGGGCGTGCCGCTGGTGACGTCCGATCGCCAGGTGCTCGCCGCCTTCCCCGATCGGGCGCTGTCACCCGAGGTGTTCATCGAGGCGGGATCGCGGTGAGAGCGGTCTGGACCGCCCGTCGCGCAAGCGGTGCGAGTTCCTCGTCGTCAGGCGAGCGCCGAAGGGCGGGGGCGAGCCAGTGGAGCAGGTCTTCTTTCGCACCGAGTCGGGCATCCGCGCGCACCGCTCCCGCGCCAGGGTCGAGCTGCTCCCGGCCACGCGCACGCCGACGATCGCCGTGGATTCCACGGAGCGGTACCCGTGGCGGTTTCCGGGCGCCAGCGTCGTCCGGCGCAAGCTCGCCGTGGGCGACTACGCCCTGCTCGCGGGCGGCCGCGAGATCGCGGTGGTCGAGCGGAAGTCGTTCGACAACCTCCTCGTGGATGTTGGTTCCATCCAGGCTCTGCACCACCAGCTCGAGGTTCTCTCGCGGTTGCCCTCGGCTGCCGTGATGGAGGACGAAGGCGTCATCGTGCGCACCGGGCGCGGCCCCGCCACGCGCTGGACTCGCGCCTAGGTCTCGCCGGCCTGGAAGCGCCCATGCCCACCACCTTGCACCTCGCGATATGCGCAGGTATGATCCGGTATGAGCAACTTCCGTCGCGTCACGGTGACCGTTCCGGCCGCGGTGCTCAAGGCCGCCGACCGGCTGGCCGCGCGGCTCGACCGCTCGCGCAGCTGGGTGGTGGCCGAGGCGTTGCGTCGGCTCACCGCGCAGCCGGAATCGGCGCGCACGCCGGGCCACCTCGGCGAGACGGCGTCCGTACCGGCCGCCGTGCCTGCGCCCCCGACTCCGCCCTCTGAGTTGCGAGGTGCCTTCCGCGCGGCGGAATTGGCGCGTCTCGAGAGCGACCTCGCGCTGACGCCGGAGCAGCGCGTGCACGTTGCCGAGGAGATCGCCCGCACTTCCCCCTCGGATCGGCCCTGGCCCCGATTCCGCCGGCTACTGCAGTTCGACACCTACGCCGACTACCTGGACTGGCAGCGCTTCAGGAGCTTGGAACCGTGATCAGCCGGGGCTGGCTCGCGGAGGCATGCGGCTCCCTTAACGAGCACGGAGCCCGCTACGTCCTGTTCGGCGGGTTCGCCGTTCAGCTGTGGGGTGTGGCGCGAGCCACGCAGGACATCGACATCCTCATCGAGCCGACGACGGAGAACGCCGGGCGCGTCCTCGATGCCCTCGCGGATCGGGGCGGGTGGCTGGCGCGTGATCTCCTGGCCGAAGAGGTCGCGCGGAAGCCTGTCACGGTCGTGGGTGACCTGCCCCGGGTGGACATCATGACGGTGGCGTGGCAGGTGCGCTTCGCGGAGGCGATCGCGGCGGCACGCATCTTCGAGGTGGATGGGGTGAAGATCCCCACGGCCTCGATCGCGCATCTGATCGCGTCGAAGCGGACCGGCCGGGCGCAGGACGCGGCGGACATCGAGGTCCTCGAGGAAATCGAGCGGCGCCTCGCCCAGCGCTGAGCGGCGATGGGCCTTACGCCGGCGGCGGCGCCATCCGCGGCGTGCTCGTCAGGAACGTCCCGAACCGCGTCAGCTCCCCAAGCCGACACGACCAGACCAGCCTGTCCTCCCAGATCGTGATGTCGGGGCAGCCGTCGCACATGTTCTGTTCCCCGCCCGGCAGGAAATCCACCGGCTGGATGAACATCACGGTCTGGAAGTAGGCGCGACGGAAGAGCCCGGACGGCCTGCGGACGAGCGAGGCCAGCAGCCGGCCGGCCGCCCGGCGCAGTCCCGGGTCGAACGGCCAGAGCGAGAGGATGGTCGCGCGCGCCCCCCTGAATCGCGGGGGGAGATGCGACAGGTACCTTCCGGTCAGGAGGTGGTGAGCGGACATCACCAGCTCCAGGAATTTCGGACCGGCGTAGCCGAAGATCTCGCGACTGGTCCCGACACGCTCCGTCAACATCCACTTGTAGGTGTCGGGTCGCGCCGTTCCGTTGAGGTAGGCGCACGGGGCGAAGTCCGGGAACGTCTCACGCACCACGCGCAGGAGGTCGGTGGACTGCAGCTCCTGGGCGTGCGCCCGGTCCGCAAAATAGACCACGTCGTCGCGCGCGATCGGCCTGCCGCCCGCCTGCCACTCGAAGGGCAGACCCTCGTGAAGCTGGCGGATCGCGATGAAGACCATGTTCTGGACGATGTCGATGTTCCGGTGCGCCCACTCGACGAGGCCGGGCACGTCGCGCAGTGTGTCTTCGTACACCGTGCAATCGAAGGTGCAGACCAGCCCGCCGGCGTCGGCTAGCATCGCGGCGTACTCGAGGCGCAGCTCGTTCAGCTCCAGCTCGCTCTTGCCTCGCCACCGCCCGGGACGGCCCTGCTTGCTGTCGACGTGGAACGTGAACCCGAACGCGCCGGCGCGCTTCAGGTCCTTGAGCAGCTCGGGCGTGAGCAGGATCCCGTTCGTCACGACGATCGGCTTCCATCCGCGCCGTTTCACTTCGGCGACGATGTCCACGATCTGCGGGTGCAGGAGGGGGTCGCCGCCGGCGATGTTCATGCAGTCCGACGTGCGCAGCCGCTGGAAAGCGTCGAGCTCCCTGCGGACCAGGTCGAGGGGCTTGTGGGAGTCCTTCACGTTCTCCCGATAGCATCCCTCGCACGCCAGGTTGCACATCGCCGTGGGCTCGTACCACGCGATGGCGTTGTCGGACATGCTCCACGGCAGGCGGTACAAGCTCTTATGATCCAGTGCGAGGGCATCCATGGCCGCCTCCTCGGAGAGACCATCGTGCGGGCGAACGGCACGGCCGGTGCGGTCTCCGGCGTGCCGGCGGGGCGGACATGCACAGCGCGCGGCGGGATGCCCGACCGACCTACCGCCTGCGCTGGGACCCGGCGAGCAGGCGCACGGCCGCTTGGCGGTGGCGCGCCAGAACGGGCTCCAGCGCAACCGTGCGCACCTCGCCATCCTCCACCACCGGCCTTCCATCCACCACCAACGTGTGCACGCGGCTGGGAGCACAGAGCAGCAGGGCCAGCAGGGGATCGGCCGCGCCGCTGTAGGTCACGTCGCGGAGGTCGAACAGCGCGACGTCGGCGCGGGCACCAACCTCGAGCCGCCCGATGTCGTCGCGGCCGAGGCACGCAGCGCCGCCCAAGGTCGCCATCCGGAGCGCCGCTTCCACCTTCACGGCGTCGGCGCCGCGGGCCACGCGGCCGAGGAGGAGCGCCTGGCGCGCTTCCGCGAGCATGTGGGAGCCGTCGTTGGAAGCGCTGCCGTCCACCCCCAGGCCCACCGGGCAGCCCGCCTTGGCGAGTGCGTGCACCGGAGCGATGCCCGAGCCGAGCCGCATGTTGGACGTGGGGCAGTGGGCGACCCCGACCCGGGCCCGGCCCAGCTGCCTGATCTCGCCGCGGTTGAAATGCACGCCGTGCGCGATCCAGACCCGGTCGCTGATCCAGCCCGCGTCGGCCAGGAACTCCACGGGCCGCCGCCGGAAGCGTCGCAGGCAGTACGCCTCCTCGTCCTTCGTTTCAGCCAGGTGCGTGTGGAGGCGCACGTCATGACGTTCCGCCAGCGCCGCCGTCTCCCGCATCAGCCGCTCCGATACGGAGAACGGCGAGCAGGGCGCGAGCCCGATCCTCAGCATGGCCCCTGGCTTCGGGTCGTGGTAGGTCCGGATCACTCGCTCGGAGTCTGCGAGGATCTCGTCTTCGTCCTGCACGACGTCGTCGGGCGGCAGCCCACCGTGCCGTTGGCCGACGGACATGCTGCCGCGGGTCGGGTGGAAGCGGATGCCGATCTTGCGCGCGGCCGCGATCTCGGCATCGATCAGCCGCGTCTGGCCGCGCGGAAAGAGGTAGTGATGGTCCGAGGTGGTCGTGCACCCGGAGAGCATCAGCTCCGCCATCCCGACCAGGGCGGCGAGATGCACCGCCTCCTCGTCGAGGCCCGCCCAGACGGGGTAAAGCGTCGTGAGCCAATCGAACAGCTTCGCGTCCGCGGCGCCGGGGTGGGCGCGGGTGAGGGTCTGGCAGAGGTGGTGGTGGGTGTTCACCAGTCCGGGGACCGCGACGGCGCACGGCGCACGGATGGTTCGCTCCGCCTTGAGACCGGGCGGCACGCGCGTGCCGACCGCCTTGATCTCGCCGTCTTCGGCGTAGACGTAACCGCCCGCAAGCTTGCGATCGCGGGCGTCCATCGTGACCAGGAGATGGATGTCCCGGATCAGGAGCGAGCGGGGGCGCGGGGCGCGCTCGCTCACCGGGCGAGCGCTCCGGCTACCGCCTCGAGATCGGGCGGGATGTCCAGCGGACCTGGCGCCGCAGCCGTAAGGCCGGTTACGAAGGTCATAGCGATCCAGTGTTGCAGCGGTACGAAGGACGCCGGACATGAAGTAGCGCGTTTCGCGTCACGGAGCAATCAGGATCGCGCGGACGGGTGCCGCGTCCATGCCGACCAGCCTGAGTGGCAGGGCAATCAACTGGTACTCCCCGTCGGGGACGGCGGAGAGGTCGAGCCCCTCGAGAATCACGGCGCCTTGCCGCCACAGCGCGTGGTGCACGTCGAGTGCCGTGCTCTCCATCGGGTCCACGGAAGGGCCGTCGATGCCGAACAGGCGCAGGCGTCGCAGCTGCTCGATCGCACCCACGGTGGGCGCCGCCCCGCCCGCGCGCACCAGGACGCGCTCGGCTGCCGTCCCGGCGAGGCGTGCCAGCGGCAGCACCACCGCGGGCCCGACGCAGGCCTCGAGGGGAATGGCGTCGACGGCCGCACCGGTCTCGGCGAAGTGGTACGGGGCGTCGATGTGGGTGCCGGTGTGGCAGCTCAGCGCGATCTCGCCGACGTTGCACGCCGCTCCGTCCGCGATACGCGAGGTCCAGGCGCGCTCGTACGGCCGGTCGCCGGGCCACACCCAGGTGCCCGGCGCGACCGGTACCGAGATGTCATAGACCTTCGGCACTAGTGCCGGGTGGCGCGGAGGCCGGGGCGGCCCGCGGCGAGCGCGGCGATCTCCGCGACGATCTCGTCGCACTCGTCTTCGGTGTTGTAGAAATGCGGCGCGATGCGAATGCCCGCGCCGGGACGGTAGTCGATGAGGAAGTCTCGCTCCAGGAGCCGGCGGCTGATGGCCTCGGCGCCCGGCGGGTTCACGGCCACGGTGCCGCCGCGCCGCGCCGGGTCGCGCGGCGTGACGGAGGGGAAGCCGCATTCGTCGATGCGGTGGAGCAACCGCTCGGTCAGGTGGAGCGAGTGCTCGCGCACCGGTGCCACGCCGACCTCGCGCATGATCTTCAGTCCCTCGATGGCGGCGTAGAGGCAGGGGATGGACGGCGTGCCATTGAGGAAGCGGAACGGCCCTTCGGCGTAGCGGATGGGCGCCGGCTCGAAGGCGAACGGCGCGGCGTGCGCCATCCAGCCCGTCAGCCTGGGCGCGAGATGCGCGAGATCCGGCCGGACGTAGAGGAAACCGTTGCCCGGGCCGCCGCACAACCACTTGACGCAGCCGCCGACGGCGAAATCCACGCCCAGCGCAGCGACGTCGACCGGCAGCACCCCGGCGGACTGGTAGACATCGAGGACGACGTGCGCCCCGACGCGATGGGCCCGCTCGACGATCGCGGGCACGTCCTGCACGTAGCTGTCCTTGAACAGCACGTGCGAGATGGGCACGAGCAGCGTCTGGTCGTCGATGGACTCCACCAGCCGCTCGACCGGCACGGCATCGATCCGCAGCCCCGGCTGCGCGGCGTACAGGTACTGGATCGAGGGGAAGTTCCCGTCCTCGAATACGATCTTGTTGCGTGACCCGCGGGGCTCGAAGCACGAGAGCACGATCGCTTCGGCCATCGTGCCGTTCTGCTGCATGGTCACCGTGCCCTTGGGGGCGCCGATGACCGCCGCGACCATGTCACCGACCACCACCGGCATCTCCCACCAGCCCTCCTCCCACGCCCGCACCCCGCGCTTGGCCCAGGTCTGGGCATACTGATCGAGCGCGGCTGCCGCGGCGCGCGGCATGGCTCCGAGGGAGTTGGAAATGAGGTAGGTGGTGCTGGCGAGGATCGGAAACTCGTGGCGCCAGGCCGCGAGCGCCTCCGCCCCGGGCCCCGCCGGGCCGCTCTGGCTCACGGTGTGGATGCCGGCGGCGAGTCTTGGTAGACCCACCCCGCCGCCAGCGTCGCCAGGATCGCGCCCACGCCGATCTCGATCATCCACGTCAACCAATACCGTGCGCTGAGCCCGTCGAAGACCGCATGGGCGAAGTTCATCGGGACGGCGGCCGCAAAGGCCACGGCCAGGCCAAGCTTGAATGCGGTGCCCGGACCGGCGCCGGCCGTGGCGCGCATCGCAGCGTAGACCCAGGCGACGCCGTAGGAAATGACGAACAGCGAGATCACCCAGGCCAGAAAGAACAGCCCCATGGAGATGCGTGGCGCCTTGAGGAACCAGCCGTTCATCATGGCGATGTCCATCCGTGCCCTGCCCACGATGGCGGGCATGAGGGCGAATTCGACCAGCAGGCTCCAGATGTTGAAGACGACACCGCCGACCAGCGCTCCCAGCCAGACTCGACGCCCATTGATGCCCATGCTGCCGTCCCTCGCTCCACAGGAGTTGCGTGGCTCCAGGGCCCCGGAGGCCCAGCCAATCCTGCAGCGGCGGCTACCCGAGCGGAAGGGGTGCCCCGTGGTTAGCTTGTTCGCTTCCATGACGACCTGTATCTCTCCCGCCCGGCGCCTGGCGCTCGCCGCCTGGTTGGTCGCCGTTGCGGCCCAAGGACTTGCCGCGCAGCAGCTCAGACCGGCGGGCACCGGGGGCATCGCGGCCCTCGACCGGGCGCTGCGCTCGCTCGACCAGAACAAGCGCGTGCTGATGATTGGGGCCCACCCCGACGACGAGGACACCGAGCTCTTGACGTTCCTTGCCCGGGGCACGGGGGCCGACGCGGCGTACCTCTCGTTGTCGCGGGGCGACGGGGGCCAGAACCTGATCGGATCGGAACTCGGGGAGTCGCTCGGCCTGCTCCGCACCGAGGAGTTGCTGGCCGCGCGCGGGGTGGACGGAGCGCACCAGTACTTCACCCGCGCCTTCGACTTCGGCTTCTCGAAGACGCTGGACGAGACGCTGCGCTTCTGGCCGCGCGACTCGCTCCTGGCCGACGTGCTGAGGGTGATCCGCCGGTTCCGGCCGCAGGTGCTGGTCTCGATCTTCTCCGGCACGCCGCGCGACGGGCACGGTCAGCACCAGGAGTCGGGGGTGGTGGCCCGGCGGGCGTTCGAGTTGCTGCGCGACTCGGCCTGGGGCCCGCGCAAGCTGTATCAGTCCACTCGGTTCGACACCGCGGGCACGACGATCCTTCTGGCCTCCGGCTCGCTGGACCCCATCGCCGGCCAGTCGTATCACCAGCTCGCCATGGCCGCCCGCAGCCTGCACCGGTCGCAGGACATGGGGCGCCTCCAGGACATGGGACCGTCGGTCACGCGGCTGATGCTGGTCGAGGACCTCACCGGTGGCCGGGGCGCGGGAGGCGTGTTCGCGGGCATCGACACGGCGCTCGCGCCGCCGCTGGCGCGCTACGCTACCCTCATCGACTCCGCCCGAACGTCCCTCACGCCGAGCGACCCGGCGCGCGTCGTGCCGCTCCTGGCCGCGGCGCTGGTCGAGCTCCGCCAAGCCGCCCCGCCGGATTTCCGGGCGCGCAACGAGTCGCAGCTCGAGGAAGCCCTCGCGACGGCGGCGGGCGTGGTAGCCGACGCGATCGCCGATGACTCGCGCCTCGTCGCGGGTGAGCGGGTCTCGGTGGTGGCCGCGCTGTGGGGAGCCGGCGGGCAGGCGGCGCGGCTCGACAGCGCCGCCATCGAAGCGCCGTCCGGCTGGGCGGTGGAACCGGGTGGACCGGCGGCCGCGCCGACTGCGGGCGGCTTCTTCTCGGCCGAGGCGCGCGGCGTGGGCGCGCTCCGGTTCGCGGTCACCCTGGCGGCCGACGCGCCGCTCACCGAGCCCTACTTCCTCGCCCGGCCGCTGGCGGACGGGCTGTACGACTGGTCGGGCGTGCCGGACGGCCTGCGCGGGGAGCCGTTCCAGCCGCCGCCGGTCTTCGCGCGCCTGATGACCACCATCGGCGGGGTTCCGGTGACGCTGCGGCGCGAGGCGGCCTATCGCTACGACGACGAGGTGCGCGGCGAGACCCGGCGCCCGCTGTTCGTGGTGCCGGCGGTGGGCGTGGAGATCTCGCCCTCCGCGATGGTCTGGCCCGTCGCTGCGGCGGGTACGCGCAGCGTCACGGTCACGCTGACCAACGGTGTGCGCGGGGGCTCGGCCGGCGAGGTGCGGCTCGAGCTGCCGGACGGCTGGCCGGCGGTGCCGGCGCAGGCGTTCGCGCTCGAGGGCGAAGACACGCAGCGCAGCTACACGTTCGAGCTTGCAGTGCCGCCGAGCGCGCCCGCTGGCCGGTTCACGATCCGCGCGGCGGCCGTGCTGGGCGGCACCCGCTACGACCGAGCGACGGAGCTGGTGGACTACCCGCACATCCGGCCGGTGCCGTACGTGCGCCGCGCCGAGCTCACGATCGAGCGGGCGGATCTCCTGCTGCCGCATCTGGCGCGGGTCGGCTACGTGCGCGGAGCGGCCGATCAGGTGCCGGAAGCGCTCCAGTCGGTGGGCGTGCCCATCGTGGTGCTCGCTCCGGCGGACCTCGAGAAGGGCGACCTTTCCACCTACGACGTCATCGTCGTCGGCAGCCGCGCCTACCAGACGGAGCCGAGCCTGGTCACGTCCAACGGGCGACTGCTCGATTACGTCCGGCAGGGCGGGCGGCTCATCGTGCAGTATCAACAGTACGCGTTTGTGCGGGGCCGGTACGCCCCCTTTCCCTTTACCATCGCCAGTCCGCACGACCGGGTGACCGACGAGACGGCACCCGTCACGCGGCTTGACGGGTCGAGCTCCCTGTGGAGCGTTCCCAACGTCATCGGCGCGGCGGATTGGGACGGCTGGATGCAGGAGCGGGGGCTGTATTTTGCGCACACCTGGGATGCGGCGTACCACCCGATGCTCGAGACCGGCGACAATGGCGAGAAGCTGGACGGCGGTCTCCTGGTCGCCCGTCTGGGCCGAGGCCTGTACGTGTACACGGGGCTGAGCTTCTTCCGGCAACTGCCCGCCAACGTGCCGGGCGCGTACCGGCTGTTCGCGAATCTGCTGGCTCTGCGGCCAGAAGATCTCCAGTGACTGCCGGAGTTGCAGCGTTGCAGAGTTGCTGTGGTTTGAAGTGAGCAGCGCCAGTGCGGGCGGGCGCTGCGTCGCCCTGCCGCCGGTCGCAGGGCTCCTGCCGCCTTCGTCCTTGGCCCCACTGCAACACTGCAACGCTGCAACGCTCCGACGCTGGCGGTCGCTGGTGCTCGGTGCCGCCTTGCTGGCGGGTGCCTGTACCGGCGACCGTCGCACCCCCCTCGTCATCTACTCCCCGCACGGCCGCGAACTGCTGTCGCTCGTGGAGCGGCGCTTCGAGACGCTGCACCCCGACGTGGACGTGCGCTGGCTCGACATGGGGTCGCAGGAGGTCCTCGACCGCGTGCGCTCCGAGCGGGCGAACCCGCAGGCGGATCTCTGGTTCGGGGGCCCGACGCCGCTGTTCGCGCGCGCGGCCCGCGACTCGCTTCTCGAGCCACTCACGCCCGGCGGCTCGCTCTACCTGTCCGTCTATCGCACGCCGGCGGTGATCGAGTTCAACAGCGCCGCGGTGCCGCAGTCGGAGGCGCCGGCGGACTGGGACGACGTGCTGGCGCCGCGGTGGAGGGACAAGCTCTTGATCCGCGATCCGCTCGCCAGCGGCACGATGCGGGCGATCTTCGAGATGATCATGATGCGCAGCCTCGCGCGCACCGGCGACACGACAGCCGGGTGGGCATGGCTGCGGCGGCTCGACGCGCAAACCGGCGACTACGTGCAGAACCCGGCGCTGCTGCACGTCAAGCTGGAGCGGCAGGAGGGACTCATCTCGTTGTGGGACCTGCCGGACATGCTGCTGCTGCAGCACGCGGGTCGGAAGTTCGGCTACGTGTTCCCGACCAGCGGCACCCCGGTGATCGACGACGCCATCGCGGTGGTCCGTGGGGCCCGTCACGCGGCGCTGGCGCGCGAGTTCGTGCGCTGGGTACTGACGCCCGAGATGCAGATCGTGGCGGCGCGCGACGCGTACCGACTGCCGGCGCGCACCGACCTGCCCACCGATTCGCTGCCGCAGTGGGTGCGCGACGTGGAGGCGCGGATGCGGGTCGAGCCGGTCAACTGGGACAGCGTGGAGGCGCGCGGCGCGGCGTGGATGGACTACTGGGATCGACACGTGAGAGGCACCGGTAAGAAGTGAGGGGTGATGTCGTGATGCAGGTGATGGCGTGATGACGGTGAACGAGGGATGACGTGATGGACCAGCCGTATCTCTGCCTGCGGGGGCTGCGAAAGTCGTTCGAGGCGACGGTCGCCGTGAACGACCTGTCGCTCGACGTCGCCCGAGGGGAGATCCTCGCCCTGCTGGGACCCAGCGGCAGCGGGAAGACCACGACGCTCCGCCTGCTTGCCGGCTTCGAGACCCCCGACTCCGGCGCGATCCTGGTCAGCGGCGAGGACGTGACCCGCGTCGCTCCGGCCGCGCGGCGCTTCGGGATGGTGTTCCAGCACTACGCGCTGTTCCCGCACCTCGACGTCGGGGCCAACGTCGCCTTCGGGCTGCGCCTCAAGGGCGAGGCCGCCGCGCGCCGGGTGCGCGAGGTGCTGGCGATGGTCGATCTGGAGGGGTACGAGCGCCGCTCGGTGGCCGCGCTCTCCGGGGGGCAGCAGCAGCGCGTGGCGCTGGCGCGCTCCCTGGCGCCGGAGCCGCGAGTCCTCCTGCTGGACGAGCCGCTCTCCAACCTGGACCCGGCGCTGCGCGAACGCACCCGGCGCGAGCTGCGGCGCGCGATCCACCAGGTCGGCATCACGACGGTGTTCGTGACCCACGAGCAGGAAGAGGCCTTCGATCTGGGCGACCGGATCGCGGTGCTCCACCTCGGGAAACTGGAGCAGGTCGGGTCGCCGGACGAGCTGTACGACGAGCCGGCGAGCGTGTTCGTGGCGGGCTTCGTGGGGCGCAGCGCCGCGCTGCCGGGGGAGCGGTTGGGAGGGCGGGCGGGCACCACGGCGCTGGTGCGGCCCGAGGCCATGCGCTTCGTGACCGACGGGGCCGCGACGCTGGAGGGCGTGGTCGCGGAGCGGCGGTTCGTCGGCGCCCAGGCGTACTTCACGGTCGACGCCGGCGCAGGCGTGGTGTTCGACGTGCAGGCCCCGCTCAGGGCGGTCCGGGTCGGCGACCGCGTGCGGGTCGCGGTGGAGCGCGTGCTCTATTGGGCGGACACGGGGGCACCGGCGCACGGGGGCACGGAATGACGCCGCGGCGCCGCAGCAACTTCATGGCGCTGGTGCTGGTGCTGGGGCTCGCCTGGCTCGTGGTGTACCCGCTGCTCGTGGTGGGTGCGGAGGCGATGCGCGCCGACATCCGGGCATTCGTCGGGACCTCGTCCGAGTGGGCCGCGCTCTGGGCCAGCCTGTGGATTTCGGTGACCAGCGTCGTCCTCGCCGCCGCAATCGGCATCCCCCTGGCGCTGGTGTTCGAGCGCTACGACTTCCCGGGGCGGCGCGCGCTCGGCGCGTTGATCGCGCTCCCCGCCGTGCTGCCGCCGCTGGTGGGGGTGATCGCCTTCCTCTTCCTGTACGGCGAAAGCGGCTTCGTCTCCCGCGCCGTCCAGGCACTGTTGGGGCTGCGGCACGCACCGTGGCGCCTGCAAGGACCCGGCGCGATCCTGCTGGTCCACGCCTACTCGATGTACGTCTACTTCTATCTGTTCGCACGCGCCGGCCTGGCCAGAATCGACGGGTCGATGGTCGAAGCGGCCGCGTCGCTCGGCGCCGGGCCGTGGGGCACGTTCCGCCGCGTGACCCTGCCGCTGCTGGCGCCCGCGCTGTGGGGGGCCGCGCTGCTGACCTTCATGACGGCGCTCGCCTCGTTCAGCGCGCCCTACATCTTCGGCGGCGGGTTCCGCGTGATGACGACCCAGATCGTCGCCACCAAGCTGAACGGCGACCTGCCGACCGCGATGCTCGAGACCGTGGCGCTCGCGCTGCTGGCCATCGTCGGATTCGTCGTCGTCCAGCGGACGGAAGGCAGCCGGCTCGTGGTGTCGGTGGGGAAGGGTACCGCGCCCCGGTTGCGGGCGATCGCCCATCCGCTGGCGCGACGCGCGGCCGCGGGCCTGGGCTGGACGCTGGGGATCGTGCTGCTCCTGCCGCATCTGACGCTGGTCGTGGTGTCGCTGGTGCCCGCCGGCAGCTGGACGATCGAAGCTGTTCCTCCCGTGTGGAGCCTGGGGAACTACGGGGTGCTGTTCAGCGAGCCGGAGCGGCTGCGCCCGCTCCTGAACTCGCTCTGGATGGCGGCAGCGGCGACGGTGGCCGCGGTCGCGCTGGCCATGCTGGCAGCGCACCTCGCCGTCCGGCGGCGCGTGGCGCTCCGCCGGGCCATCGAGACGCTGCTCGCGCTCCCGTGGGCGGTGCCGGGGACCGTCGTGGCCATCGCGCTCGCGACGCTGTTCAGCGTGCGTAGCCCGCTGGCCGGGCGCTGGGTCCTGGTCGGCACGGCGGCGATCCTCCCCCTCGCCTACCTCGTGCGCAGCCTCCCCTTGACCGGCCGCGCCCTGCTGGCCGGCTACCGCCAGCTCGACCCGTCGCTGGAGGAGGCCGCCGCATCGCTCGGCGCGGGCCGCTGGCGCCAGCTGTGGCGGGTCACGCTGCCGCTCCTCAAGCCGGCGATGGCGGCCGGTGCGAGTCTCGCGTTCGTCACCGCGCTCGGGGACTTCGTGACCTCGATCCTGCTGTACACCTACGACACGCGCCCGATCTCCATCGAGATCCTCTCGAGCCTCCGGCTCTCCGACATGGGTGTGGCGGCGGCGTTCGGCGTCGTGCTGATGGGCGTGAGCGCGGTGGCGCTCGGCGTCGGTGCGAGGAGCAGCCGGTGAGGAAGGCGCTCTGGGTGCTCATGGCGGCGGCCTTCATCGACATGCTGGGCTTCGCCATGATCTTCCCGCTGCTGCCGTTCTACGCGCTGCGGCTGGGCGGGGGGGAGGCGTGGATCGTGGGGCCGCTGGTGGCGTCGTTCTCGATCGCGCAGCTCGCCAGCTCGCCGCTGTGGGGCCGCGTGTCGGATCGCTACGGTCGCCGGCCGGTGCTGTTGATCGGCCTGACGGGGGCCGGGATCGCGTACCTGATCTTCGGATTCGCCAACAGCATCTGGCTGCTGTTCGCGTCCCGCGTCGTGCAGGGGCTCGGCGGCGGTACCACCGGCGTCGTCCAGGCCTACGTTTCCGACGCGACGAACCCGGCGCAGCGCGCGCGGGCACTCGGTTGGCTGTCGGCCTCCACCAACGCCGGCGTCATGATCGGTCCCGCGATCGGCTCGCTCGCGTCGCACCTCGGGCCGGCGGCTCCGGGAATCGTCGCCGCGAGCCTGTGCGCCGTGAAC
>Ga0209777_10000558_pt1 | contig 60261 bp, 49 predicted proteins | sample FrelakmetHBP12HB_FD_187147 | JGI IMG/M metagenome (GOLD analysis project Ga0209777, IMG submission 187147) | Freshwater lake sediment microbial communities from the University of Notre Dame, USA, for methane emissions studies -HBP12 HB (SPAdes)... | ecosystem: Environmental > Aquatic >...
AACATCTGGGAGCTTGTCGATAGCTTCACAAGTGTTCTCTAGAAATGCTGTAAGAGTAACGCCTTCGATAGTAGACGCCTCCAATATCAGATACTAAAAAGTCGCTATTAAATTAGAGACAGAGCCGGTCACCTAAGCCTCGTCGCCTTCGGTACGCCACGAACTTCCCCACTTCCATGATGCTGAACACAATGGCACTGAAAAACACGGCAATGGCCCAGTCGGAAACGTCGGGCATATGCACCTCAAACAACCTCTGCACCCCCGGCGTGTACAGCACGAACAACTGCAACGCGAAAGACGAAAGCACTGCGTACCATAGGAACTTGTTCTTGAATATTCCCACTTTAAGCACGGGGTACCTGAACGAGCGCATACTAACGGCAACCGTTAACTCCATGACTATCATAGCCGTCAACAATTGCGTTCGCGCTTCTAACAGCTGGAACGAATTTTCCCAGGGCCTGTAAAAGAAGTAGCCGACCAAAAGCAACGCCGCCATCACAATAGGCATGACGGACAGAAACAGCCTGATGTCCTTCGAGAACAGGCTTTCAGTGGGCTTTCGCGGCTTGCGCTGCATCAAATCCGGGTCTCCTGGATCAACGCCTAGGGCTATGGCGGGTAACCCATCCGTGACCAAGTTCACCCATAAAAGCTGAACCGCCAAAAGGGCAATGGCTGCCGAGTCAATGGTCTCAAGCGCTGATCCCGGCGAAAACATCCTTGCGAGGAAGGGCACGGAAACGACTGCTATGAACATGACCAGGATTTCCGTGATGTTGCATTGCAGCAGGTACGTGAGGTACTTTTTGATGTTGTCGAAGATTTCCCTGCCTTCTTTCACGGCTTTCACAATACTGGCGAAGTTGTCGTCGGCTAGAACCATGTCTGCCGCCTCCTTCGTAACCTCTGTGCCCGTGATGCCCATGGCTACGCCGATGTCGCTCATCTTCAGCGCTGGCGCATCGTTAACGCCATCCCCTGTCATGGCGACCACCTGGTCCTTCTGCTTCCACGCCTTGACGATACGCATCTTATGCTCAGGCGAAACCCGCGCGTAAACAACCACATCTTCAACCCTCTGCGCCAACTCCTCGTCAGACATGAGTTCCAACTCTGCGCCCGTTAGCACCTTTCCTTCTGCGTCATTTTCGCCAAGAAGGTTAAGCGCCTTGGCAACGGCAAAAGCAGTCAGCTGATGGTCACCCGTTATCATAACGACGCGAATGCCTGCGCTCTTGCACACGACTATGGCGTCTTTGACTTCGCTCCGAGGCGGGTCAATCATTCCCATGGCGCCTACGAAGACGAAGTCTTCTTCCAACGTTTCATCAAAGACATCAACGTTTTCTGAAAGTTCCCTGTAGGCGAAGCCGAGGTTGCGCAGTGCCGAAGTAGCCATGGCTTCCGCGACGCTGAGAATCTCTTGACGATCGTCTTTGGTGAGCGGGATAGCTTTTCCGTTTCGGAGGATTCGGGTGCATTTTGTCAGGACAATTTCGGGCGCACCTTTCATGTACGCAACCTTCGTGCTGCCCCCTGAAAGGTGCACGGTGGTCATACGTTTGCGTTCGCTGCTGAACGGCACTTCAGCGATGCGTGGCTTGACCCGCTCCAGGTCCTGCTTCCACATGTTGGCTTTCGCCGCTGCAACGACGAGCGCGCCTTCGGTTGGGTCGCCCTTGATGACCCACTTTTCTGTTTGCGGGTCCTTTTCAAGGTTTGAGTCATTGCATAATGTGGCAACTTCAAGCAGCGTTTTTAGCGCCTCGTTTGGTGCCACCGATTTGTCTTCGAGTTGGAATTCGCCTGTGGGTTCGTAACCTATTCCTGTGACCTTCAAGTGGTCTCCGTCCAGGTAGATGCTTTGGACGGTCATTTCGCCCTTCGTCATGGTGCCGGTTTTGTCGCTGCATATGACGCTTGTGCACCCCAGGGTTTCTACCGCGGGAAGCCGCTTCACTATCGTATTGACTTTTGCCATGCGGTACATACCTATGGCAAGCGCGCCTGTAACGATGGCCGGCAAGGCTTCGGGAACCGCGGCGACGGCTAGGCTAACTGCCCATAAAACCATGGTGAGTATGGGTCGCTGCTCGACTACTATGCCGACGGTGCCTACGCCAACGCAGATAACTACAGCGAGGATGACTATCAACTTGCCAATGGATGCCATTCGCTTCTCCAGTGGAGTCTTCTCTTCGGTTGTTGATTGCACCATTTGGGCGATTTTGCCGAATTCAGTCCGCATGCCTGTAGCTACGGCAAGGGCTTTGGCTCTGCCGTAAGCGATTGTTGTGCCGGCGAAGACTATGTTGCGGCGATCGTTTAGCGGACTTTCCTCCCTTAGGGCTGGGGTTGATTTGTCAGCGGGGGCAGACTCGCCCGTTAGAGCTGCTTCATTGACTTTGAGGTTGAAAGCTTCCAGAAGTCGGCAGTCGGCGGGAACTTTGTCGCCGGTATAGAGCAATATGACGTCGCCAGGGACGACTTGGCTGGCGGGGATTTTGACGTCTTTGCCGTCGCGGATGACTGTTGCGGCGGGGGCGGTCATGTGTTTGAGGGCTTCTACAGCTTTTTCGCTGCGATATTCTTGCGTGAAACCTAATGTTGCGCTGGCGATGACTATAGCGAAAATGATTAACGCGTCGACAGATTCGCCAATGACTAGTGAAAGCCCTGTGGCAACTAGGAGTATGATTATGAGGACGTCGGTGAACTGCCCCAAAAAGAGCCTAAGGGGCGATGTGCCCTTTTCCTTCTTCAGTTCGTTTTGCCCGTAACTTGCGAGCCGAGCTTGCGCTTCAGCCGCTGACAACCCTTTGTCGGTTACTCTGAGTTCAGCAGTTGCTTCTTCAGGGGTTAGGGCGTGCCAAGGTTTCACTGTGCTTTCATCTCTCCCGTTCCAGCTAAATCTTGATGCTAACGCCTATAGGCTTTTCTGAAAAAGGACCGAGATGAAAAATGGAGTATGTCAAAAATCGGGGTGACAAAATAATTAGGGAAAAACGAAAAGCAAACGAGATGTTGGAGAATAGGTAGTTACTCTACATCTGAACGATGCAGGTGAAGTTGGGTTTCTTATACGCTATTTTTCATTTCGGAGCGCAATTTGATTGCTATGGTTAACATTGAGCCCACGATTACAAGCGTCCAGACCATATCGATTATATCAAACATATTTTTTATTCCTCGTTGTTTTCCTGTTCAATTAGCCAATAGGCAATGATACAATATAAATGTAGTTATGATTTGTGCATAACTTTTGTGAAAACCACGAAAGGTTCACACTATTTCTGCGCTGATCTGGACAATTGCTAAGCGAATTCTTGTTTGAGTGGATAATTGTTTTTTGCTAATGGAGTAGTTCTGACATTGTTTTTCATTCATCCCTAACACGTTTCCGTTCTTGCGATGAGTTTGCGATTGTTCGAACAATTCTTGGGTGTTAGCGATGTTTGTTTTATTCGCGTCAAGTAATATTTTCAACTTTGGAAACCATGGATGTTGCCTGTGCGAGTTGCGGAGTGGCGTTAGCAAGTTGGCTTGGCTGCGTAGAAAGGTTCATAAGTGATTGGGTCTTTTTCCTAACGGCAATAGCCTTCCAAATTCACAGTTAAGCATCAACCGGCGCTCACTTTAAACGTGCAAGCGGGGTTATGCGAACTGAAAAGGTTAAAATACCCGAACAGAGAGGTGAACAAGCATGGAAAATATATACGCAGCAATGCTCCTTCACAAGGCAGGAAAAGAAATTAACGAAAGTACAGTCACTGCAGTCCTAAGCGCAGCGGGCGTCACAGTTGACCCCGTTCAAGTTAAGGCACTCGTCGCGTCCCTCAGTGAAGTCAACATCGATGAGGCAATTAAAGCAGCTCCAACAATGATGGCAGCAGCCCCAGTCGCAGCAGCAGGCGGTACAGCAGAATCCAAGCCAGCAGCAGCCCCACCAGAAGACAAGAAGAAGAAAGCCGAAGAAGAGAAAGCCAAGGAAGAAGCAGCTCTCGAAGGATTAGGCGCCCTGTTCGGGTAAATATCAGCCTATTTTTCACCTTTATTTTTCAATTCTACCGTTTTTGTTAATTAGCGCATATACAATGCTACATTAAGGGGCAGTTTTTGCTTTTTTTTGAAAATTGTTTGGCTACGGGGTAATGATGGCCGCGATAGGGTCTGCGGTTTTTGCTTGTTTGGGCTTTTTCTTGTCGGCGTACATCTTCACCAGGATCACTGGCAGCCAGCCTAAGAGGATAGGCAGTGTGGCGGGCAAAGCCTGAACTGGAAGCGCCTTTGCCAAGTCAGGGTTCAGCAATATGAGTTCGAAGAGGGCGAAGGAAATGCATATTGTCAACAGCGACGCGACCGCGGTTTTCTTCCCGAACCGCTTCAGTGTTTGTGATGAGAGTATGCCAGCGAAGAAGAAGTCTCCCAGGCCCAGCCGTAAGATGAGGATGCCTTCGGAGGAGGAGATTATCGGTATTGTCGGAAATGCTACGAGCACGGGGAGGCCGAGCCCAGAAATTTGCTGTGCCGCTTGAACCATCGTCCCCGTCACCCAGACCAGAACGATGTCCAATCCGGTTAGGAGAGCGGCGAAGATGAACACGGTTTTCCATGTGAAAAGGTTGTTGAGATATAGAACGATGAGGATGGCGAAGATTATGCCGTAGACGTCGAGCAGATAGGGGAACCAGATAAACGTGTTGCTGAAGAAGGCGAAGAGCAACAGGAAAAGGGCGGGAGAGAGGGCGCCGATGTACCATTTTGGCTTGATGGCAGAGAGACGTTGAACGTATAATAGGACGAAGAGCGAGATAGCGGCTAAAGAGACGAACGAGGCAGCACCCAAGAGACGCAGGTCAGCGGGCAGGACGCCCAGATAACCTGCGACGGCGGCGAGTATGCTTGCCGCGGCGAAACCGCCCAAGTATAGCCTTAGCCGATTAATCTTAAGGTCAGAGAATGTGTAGGAAACGGTAAACAGCAGCGACGAGTAAGAGAACAGGAACAGCCCCATGATGGCTAAGCTGGGGATGAACACCACGATAGAAATCGCCACGGCGATCATCGCTACGAGCAGAATGGTGTCCCGGGTCTTGAATTCCCGTTCCTGAACCGTGGATTTCAGTTTGGACTCTGCTTTGCGCCCCAGAGACATGGCGGCAAAAGTCACAAGGAACAGGATAGCTGGCATCAGGGTGTCGAAACGCATGGAAACACACTCTCGAATCGTACATTTAATCCTTACCCAACAAGGGCAACAAAATACCCCAATAATCGGGGAGAAACAAACGATAAAAAATGAAAAGAAAGGAAAATTTTGGAACGAAGTAAAGATATTAGCTTAAATGCTTAATATCGGCGTGGTGGTCTTCGTTTTGCGTAGCACTCTCGGCAGTAAACTGGCCTGGTACCGTCTGGCTTGAATGGAACTTCACATTCCTTTCCGCAGTCAGCACAGGTTGCCTTGTGCATCTCTCTTGGATAAGACATTCTCTTTTTCACTTCCTGTTTTATTCGGTGCAAAAGTTCGTTTTGCACAGAACCATATCCGTCAGACTTCGTTTTAAACCTATCCATTCGATTGGGCAGTTTTCGTGTCCAATTTGCTGATGCCTTATAAATAGAAGCATTAGACGAAGGCGCGAGCGGCGTGACAACACAGCAAATAGCGATGAAGGAAACATCGAATTAAAGACTGAAGTGCTCGTTGAAAATGGCCAATGTTGCTAGCAACGCTTCTTCTGTGCGCACCGTCTCAGTTCCTTGCTCAGGGACCGTGTTTAGCATGAAATCAACCAGAGCATCCAGACGCACGCCTTCATCCTTAGCGATTTCAAACAGTCCTCGGGTGGGGGCTCCAAAAATTAGGAGGATGCGGCTTGCTTTGTGCCATCGGGATGCCAAAGCGCCAGCGGAGTCTTGGAAACGAGGCGCGAATTTGGATGTGCCAACAGTCAGGTCGAATTTCCGGCTTTCTAAGAATTCGCGGAGCGGGCGAAACTCCACTGAAACCTCATAGCCCCAGTATTCGGGGATCTCGGCTTTGCTGGCAATTTGGACTTCGACTTGGTCACCATTTGCTTTGGTGATTTTGAGTGTCAGTCGCTGGTTAACGTCGGCTTCGGTGTTGAGCAAGACGGCCGTTTTCTCGACGCCTATGTCCACCTGCGCGGCTTTTTCGGTTTTGGATAGAATGACGCCTTCACGATAATCGCCGACCCTTAATCTTCGAATACTTCCCTGCTGAGGATGATGCGGAGTTCGCAGAGGCGGCAAGATACCGGCAAACTGGAGCTCAGGCTTGAGTTCGAAGAGGCGTTTGCGTAGGTACTGGGGTGTCTCCAAGTAGCGCAACAGAAGCGAGATTAACTCGAGTTCGCGTTTCTGATTGGTTTTGGGATTGTCGGCGTAAACTATGATTTCGTCTACGCGGAATATGGCGGCAGCTCGGGCGATGTAGCCGATTTTCGCAGTTTTTTCCCGTTGATGTGGCGTGTCCGCGATAACGGAAGCTGGGATGGCGATTGAAAGGTGCTTTTTTGCCATGTCGCTGTTTTCCTTCCAGAACAGTCTGGTTCTTGCAAGTTAGATGTGGCTGTATAGTGAAAAATCAAATATAAACGTACAGACAATAAGCATTTGGGAGAAAACTTGCCAACACAAATTCTCGACGATCTAGACCAAATGAAGCGAATTGACAAGCAAAACATGCTCGACTATTGCACCGCCGCCGCTACTCACTACTTGGAAGCTTGGAGAAACGCGCAGAAAATTAAGCTCGACTACCCAGCTCCTGAAAACGTAATCTTGGCTGGCATGGGTGGCTCAGCCATCGGCGGTGAACTCCTCAAAGATTATACCCGCGGCACAGCAAAGGTGCCCATCGAAATCAGCCGCGACTATGTATTGCCAGCTTGCGCGGGTAAGAAAAGCCTCGTTATCCTAGCTAGTTACTCAGGCGACACCGAGGAAACTCTTAGTACGTTTCTGGACGCTTTAAAACGCAGGTGCATGGTTTACTGCGTTAGCTCTGGAGGCGCCTTAACTCGGTACGCGGAGAAGCTGAACGTGCCCCACCTTAAAGTCCAAGGAGGCATGCAGCCCCGCGCCGCTATACCTTACATGCTTATGCCATTGCTCAAATGTGCTCAAGAGTTGGCGATGGCGCCGAAAATCGCGGACGAATTTTCAGAGGCAACCAAGCTCCTTGAAAATGTAAGCCGCGAGAACGGACCCGCCAAACCCACGAGCGAAAACTTTGCCAAGAACCTCGCGGTCAACCTAAGCACACTAAGCCCCGTGGTTTACGGGTTTGGCGTCTACCGGGGCGTAGCTCTGCGTTTTAAGCAGCAGTTTAACGAGAACGCCAAGGTGCCTGCAAAGTGGGAAGTGTTCAGCGAACTCAACCACAACGAAACCATGGGCTGGGAAAGCGCCAAGGACCTCGCTAAATGCTTTGGAGTAATCTTCCTCCGCGACAAAGCGGAGCCGATGGAGATTCACAGCCGCATCGAAACCACCAAAGAACTCATGCAGTTATCCGTTGCGAACATGTTTGAAGTCTGGGCACAAGGCAAAGGAAATCTGGGAAAGATTCTCTCCACGATTCTGGTCGGCGACTTCACAAGCGTCTACCTGGCTTACACGCGCGGCGTGGACCCGACCCCAGTCAACACAGTCTCGGTCATGAAAAAGCGAATTGAAGAAAACAAAGTGAAAGAAAAAATTCTGTTCGAATTGGAGAAAATGAGCGCGAAGTAACGCGTTTAAGCGTTCGCTTCGACAAATTTCTTGAACGCTTCTTCAGCCGCTTCCAAGGCCAACATCTGCGGCGGATGCTTAAACCCGTAAGCGCAAATCGGTTCCACGGCTCCCTTCTGCTTCATGGCCAAAGCCAGCTTGACGGCTCGCACCACGTCGAAGAGGACACTACCAGCGTTAGGCGCATCTACGGTGCTGAATTTAAGGTCGATTTGCATGGGTGCGTTGCAGAAGTAGGTACCACTGATCCAGAAATAGCTGTCGCGTTTGTTCTGCAGGAAATCCACGTAGTCAGTGGACCCTGCGACCACTTCTGTCTTGTAGGGTAAGGTGGAGGCGACGGATTCGGTTTTGATGGCGCGTTTGGCATCGCGGGTTCGCTCCATGGTGTCGAGGGATTCGGTGCCGCCGCCAACGTCAAGCTGGTAGGTCTCAGAGATTTTGACGCCGTTCTGGGAGAGCAGCTGTAGCAGCGTTTTGTGAAGCGCCGTCGAGCCAACCTGGTCTACAAGGTCGTCTCCCACCAAAGGCAAGTTTGCATCCGAGAACTTTTTAGCCCATGTGACATTGCTGGCAATGAAGTTAGGCGTTGCGTTCACGAAAGCGCACTTTGCCGCGAGTGCTTGTTCTGCGTAGAACTCTGATGCCTTTGCCGCGCCGCTGGGAAGCAGGTTAAGCACCATTTCCACGCCCGCCTGCTTGAGCTCCTTCGCAACGTCAACATCTGCGGCTTTGCTAAGCGTAATCATGCTCTCGGTGGATTTGCCTACGCCGTCCATAAGCGGGCCTTTCAGAACGGTTACGCCTGTTTTGGGCACGTCAGCGACCTTAGGGGCGTTGTTTGGCTTGGCGAATATGGCTTGAGCGAGGTCTTTGCCTACTTTTCCATCATCGATGTCAAATGCGGCAACAACCTCTATGTCCTTGGGAACCATCCCACCCAGGCTAGGGTGGCGTAACCCTGTAAAGTTTGTCTGCTTCTCTATCTTGCCGTAGAATTGGAGTCCCTGGATGAGGGCTGAAGCGCAGTTTCCTACGCCGATTAATGCAATTTTGGTCTTGGGCATTTTTGCCACCTTATTTGGCATTTGTTATTCACGATTGCCTATAAAAGGCTACGGTGGCTCAGACCCATTAGAGTTTAGATTCTGATTGGACACAGAATTTGAATATCCCTAAGCAGTAAGGGATACTGTTTTTATGGCTCAGCGATAATCATATTATAATAAAACCTTCTCGGAGCAAAATAAATGAACAAGAAAATCGCATTGGCTCTTGGAGTCATAACATTTCTATCTTTGATTTCATTAGCCGTCGTAAACGCCCAAACAACCGCAACTAACGCTTCAACTTGGCCGATGTTCCATGCCGGCACCACCATAGCATCGGGACCAACCACCAATCAGCTAGCATGGAACTACACGACAAGCGGTGCCATGTGGTCGAGCCCCGCCGTCGCCGACGGCTTACTTTTCACAGGCTCCTTTGACCACCAAATCTACGCCTTAAACGCAATGACAGGCAACTTGGTCTGGAACTTCACAACGGGCAACGCAATCGACTCTTCCCCAGCAGTGTCAAATGGTGTCGTCTACATCGGCTCCAACGACAACAACCTCTACGCCATGAACGAAACCAATGGCAATCGAATCTGGAACTACACCACGGGTAGCCAAGTACAATCCAGCCCAGTCGTTGCTAACGGAGTCGTGTACGTAGGCTCAAACGACCACAACTTTTACGCCATAAACGCCGCAACAGGAACGCGTGAATGGAACTTCACGACGGGAGGCAACGTCATTTCAACGCCAGCAGTTGCCAACGGCGCGGTCTACTTCGGCTCATATGATCACAAAGTCTACGCCCTCGACGCACCTACAGGCAACCAGCTCTGGAACTTCACCACAGGAAGTGTCGTTGAATCTTCACCTGCAATCGCTAACGGCGTTCTTTACATAGGCTCCTACGACAACAACACCTACGCATTAAACGCCTCAACTGGCACTAAGGTTTGGAGCGTAAACACGGGCTATGACCTGTGTGTGCAGGCTTCCCCCGTAGTTGACAACGGCATAGTCTACACAGGAGGCTCCTACAACGGCTTTATCTACGCTTACAGCGTTACCGACGGATCCATCGTCTGGAGCTACAACGCCACTCCTGCGGCTCCGCCAGGACCCCCAGGAATTGAGACGTCAACAGGTATCTACAGCGCTCCCGCAGTCGCAGGAAACATGGTCTACGTCACCGCCTTCAACAACACCTACGCCTTGAACGCAGCAACCGGCAAACTCGCCTGGATCTTCCAAACCAATGGCGTTCTATACTCTTCCCCCGCAGTCGCCAACGGCTTGGTCTACATCGACTCGTACGACCACAACATCTACGCGTTAGGCTCTTCCACGCCAACCTCAACCCCGACCCCCACGCCTGCCCCAACCCCGGAGCCCACGGCGACACCCACAAGCACAATCGCTCCTGCTGCACCGCCAAACTACACGGTCTACATTATCGTTGCCGTGGTCGTAATCGTCGTGGTAGCTGTCGCAACCGGCGTAGTGTTAATCAAACGCCACAAGTAAGCTGACGACACCATCAGCATAAATCTCCTTTTTTGTGTCAGCACTTCTTCTCTTTTCTTTCTTCAAAGTCGCTGAAGATTCCACTTAGCCAGCAATCTCTGCTCAAAAGTTCCAAAAGGCTTTTGAAACATAAACATACACGCTAGCAACCTTTAATTTGCAAGCAGTCTTTAAGCTAAAAAGAAAGGGTCGGACAAAAAGTGACTGAAACAGCCAAAACAGACAAGTTCACAGCCGTCAACGAACTAGCTCGACGCAGGGGCTTTTACTGGAATTCATACGAGATTTACGGTGGCGCAGGCGGATTCGTCGCCTACGGCCCACTGGGCACTAGGCTCAAGCAAAACGTCGAGAACAAACTCCGCGAACTTTTCGTAAAGCAAATGGGCATCCTCGAGATGGAATCCTCAGTCATCACCCCTGGCAAAGTCTTCGAGGCTTCCGGCCACGTGGACCACTTCAAGGAGCCCATGGTGGAATGCGCCAAATGCAACAAGCGCTTCCGCGCCGACCACCTGCTTGAAGAATACGCCAAAATCACCTCCGCTGACGCGGAGAAAATGACGCTTGACGAGGTGCAGGCTGCAATCGAGAAGAACAGCATAGTTTGTCCCGATTGCGGTGGAGGCTTCAGGCCGCCTCAACTCTTTTTAACCATGTTCGTAACAACCATCGGCCCGTACTCCACGGGCGCCACAGGCTACGGCAGACCCGAAGCTGCCCAGGGCATATTCGTGGAGTTCAACCGTCTCTACTCCGCCGCACGTGAGAAGCTGCCGTTTGGCGTCATCCAAATTGGTCATGCGCTACGCAACGAGATTTCGCCTAGGCAGGGCTTGATTAGGTTGCGGGAGTTCACCATATGCGACTTGGAGTTCTTCTTCGACCCTGAGGAGCCTTGTTGTCACCTGCTCAAAGACGTGGAACAGGAATCTCTGCCCATCCTGTTGGCTGAGACGCGGCTGGAGAAGAGCGAAGAGACCGTCATGTTAACCGTCCGAGAAGCCTTGGACAAGAAAATTGTTCGTTCTGAATGGCAAGCCTTCTTCATGGCTAAGGCCAAGAAATTGCTGGTTGAAATTGGCGTCCCAGTCGAGAAGCAGCGGTTCATCGAGAAGCTGCCATGGGAAAAGGCTCACTATTCCAGCCAAAGCTTCGACCAAGAAGTCTTACTCAATCGCTACGGCTGGACCGAAGTTTCCGGTCACGCTTACCGCACGGACTTTGACTTGAGTTGCCACATGAAAGCCAGCGGCGTCGACATGCGCGTCTACAAAGAGTACCCCATGCCGCTGGAGACAGAACATCTTGTCGTAAAGCCCGTAATGGCTAAACTGGGGCCCGTGTTCAAGAAGGAAGCCGGCAAGGTCGGCGAGTTGCTCTCAAAAGCTGACCCCGAAGCGGTTACGGCGGCGTTGAAAAGGGACGGCTTCTTCATGGTTGAAAACTACAAAGTTCTTCCCGAGCACGTGCAGGTTGCCACACAGAAAACGGTGGAGCGGGGCAAGAGGTTCATTCCGCATGTGGTGGAGCCCAGTTTCGGCTCTGACAGGCTCTTCTACGTCGCGTTGGAGTATGCCTACGGCGTGAAAGAAGACCGCGTCGTCATGGCTTTCCCTCGAAGCATAGCGCCTGTGCAGGTTGGCGTTTACCCATTAATGAGCAAGGATGGCTTGGCTGAAAAAGCCCAAGAAGTGCATAGGCAGCTGACACAGGAGGGTTTCACGGTTGATTTCGATGAGGCAGGTTCCATCGGCAGGCGTTACGCGCGCGCTGACGAAGCAGGTATCCAGTTGGGCATAACTATCGACTACGACTCACTAAGCGAGGAAACAGTCACCATTCGTGATCGCGACTCGTGGAAACAAGTTAGGAGCCAGATCCAAGAGCTGCCGCAATTGCTGCATAAGTACTTCCAGGGCAAACTGAATTTTGAAGACTTAGGGACTTTAGTCGAGGCTTGAGGGGTTAGCTTTTTTAATGCTTCCACACACCTTTCTTTTGAATATTTGTTTCACCGTTAAGGATGGGCATTGAGTTGGTGCTTCCAGCAGAAACAGAAGAGCGCGTTAAGCGTAAGGCGTTAAGCGCCTGTCAAGATAACCTACGCAAGGTGCTGGAGGTCGCCCGAAAAATTCCTCAGTTGACTGAGCAGTTTGCCTTAGGCGACAAGAATGCCGCGCGAGAGCTTTTCAGCCAGATAAAAAAGGGCCAAGAAGAAGTCATCAAAGCTAGGCAGATGGTCAGCCAAGAACTTGCCGAAATAGGCGCTATACTGTACAGTCGAGAAGACTTTTTACGGTTTACGAACTTGACCAGCGAAATTGCCGACTTTTGCGAGGGCATCGCGTTTTACCTTGTAGAAATCATGGAGCATCATTGGAGCGTTCCCGCGGACGTGCGCAAGGATCTCCAGAAGCTCACTGACTCAGTCTTGGAAGCGGTCCTAAGGCTCAGGGAAACAATGATGGCTCTAAGCTACGGCTCAACCAAAACCCTCGAAAAAGCGAAGGACGTGGAGATTGCCGAGCGTATCGTCGACGACAACTATCGAATGCTGACGATTAAAATTCTTAGCAGCAAGATTGATTTGCCCGCGCTGTTCATTATGCGTGACGTGCTCCAGCTCCTGGAGAACGCTGCAGACAAAGCGGAAGACGCTGCCGATGCAGCCAGAGCAATTTCCTTCATAATGTAAGGCGTAGGATGACGAGGCAATGTCCCAAATGCCAGAGAAAATCTCGGTGGAACTTCTGGAAAACTTCCTTGTCGTGTGGAACGGACAAGAAGGCTCGCGTCTTTACAAGAACGGTTACTATGGCAAGCCTTTGGGTATCGCGAAGCCTAAAGTTCCCGAGTTTGATGTGCCGCTGATTTTGGATTTAATGGAGGGCGTGTACCTCGCCGAGAAGGGGAGCGTCGTCATTTACGAAGGGGAGGACAAACGTAAAGTTGGCTTGGCGAAGCTTCGGCAGAAAGCCAAGAGGCTCTATGAGGAGTTTGACGAGAAATACGTCGTTTACAACGACCTCAGAGAAAGCGGCTTAATCGTCACGCCTGGAATCAAATTCGGCTGCGACTTCGCCGTGTACAAGTACGGTCCAGGGGTTGAACACGCACCCTACATGGTATCCGTTAAAACCGCCAGTTCAAGCATATCCGCGACGGAAATAGTAAAGGCGGGCCGACTGGCGACGACGGTTCGCAAACGCTTCATTATCGCTGTGCCTGGGTTGGGCAGCGAGAAAGTGAAGTACTTGATTTTCAAGTGGTTCAAGGCTTAAGCGGCGCTTAGTTTGAGATCAGGGTTTGGTTGTTGAAGTCGCCTCGAGCGTTCTGATGCGGGTAAATTTTTGTTGTCACCAGCGTGCTGCATTCCTGGATTGTGACGTCGTCAGCGACCACTGAAACCTCGGTTATTTTTGTGGGCTTGCTTGAACTCGAAAGGACCTTGGTGTGTCTGCCGATTATGCTGTCGCGGATTTCTGCGTGTTCGCCGATGGTAGCGCGATCCATGATGGCGGAGTTTTCTATGACGGCGCCTTTGCCGATGTGTGTGTAGTTATCTATGCAAGAATCGACTATGCGAACGCCGTCGTCTATTTCGCAGTGTCTGCCTATTAGTACGGCGCCTTCGATGGTTATTTTTCCTTGATTCACTTTCCGAACGATTTCGTGGCGTATCTTCGCGGCGTCGTTGCTGTCGCCCTGAACCCAGATTTGCTTGTCGGGGCTAATTCTGCCGCCGAAGTCCGCGAGCATCTTGAAGCCGCCGTGGAGAAGGTTTTTCATAGCTTCCAAGTAATTCTTGGGTGTGCCCACGTCAAACCAGCTTCCTTTGAGGGTGTAGCCGTAGACTGGGCGACCCGTTTGTGTCAGGTAAGGGATGAAGTCATAACCGAAGTCGAGGCGGTTCTTAGCTTTGACTATTTCTTTGATGCCTTTTTCCCGGAAAATTTTCTTGACTTCTGGTGAAACCACGTAAAGGCCTGTGTTCGCGAGGTTGCTGGGGGCGTCTTTAGGCAGGGGTTTTTCGACGAATCGGCGAATGCGGGAATTCCTGTCGATGTCCGCTATGCCCAAGCCTTCGACGTTATCGACTTCGCGCAGAACGATGGTCATGAGAGCGCCCTTGTTGCGGTGGAACGCGATGAGGTCCTTGACGTTTATGTCGAAGATGTTGTCGCCCTGCACAGCGAAAACGGGGGTTTTGACATCGTAATAATTCATGTTTATACGTGCGGAGTCAGCACTGCCCAAGTCGTCAACGTTGGGTTGGTACTTGATATGGACGCGTGGTTTAATGTTATAGCGGGCGGAGAAGCCTATGCCCGATTGGAAGTAGTCGTATAGGTCGCGGTAGTTGGTGTAGCCTTTCACGCCGAAGATGAAGTGGCGTATGCCCTGGTTGGCAAGCGACAGTAGAGAAAACTCTACGAGTGGTCTGTTGAGGAGTCTCAGGCAGGCTTTGCTGGTTTCCGCTGTGAGAGGCAGCAGGCGGGTTGCTTTGCCGCCGACGGGAATTATGACTCGTATGCGGTCTGGTGAGTAGGTATCTCCGATTAATGGCGCGTAGGTGTCGCTCAAACAATTCACCAACGGCTGATAGTAACTGGTTCAAGTGTTAAAACCTTGCGAATAAGCTTTAAGCTGAAAATCAGGATTTTTCGGTTATGACCTTTTCAGGAGTCGAATGAAGAAAGGTTATTTGAGTTGAAGTAATGATTTATATTCGATCAATGGTTTTGGCATTTTGCGATCAATTGGGAAAACGCTGTTTTTGGGGGTTGAGGCTGTTTGCTTTTGGTTGAAGCAGTTTTTTTGTGATTGTTCTGCCATTGATCGGGATTGTTCGCGATTGATCGGAATGTTAAATACTTGTCTTTCTGAGGGTTTTGGGTAGGGGATTTTATTGTCGGCACAATGGTTTTTGGCATTGTGCTAACAATGGCGAAAAACATGGTTTCTGGGTTAGAAGCTTACTGCTTTTGGCCAAAGCAACTTTTTGGCGATTGCACAGCCATTGCCCCCATTGTCCCAAAACTCGTTGGCAACTCCTGTAAGGCACTGAACAAAATGCTTTTCGGGGTTTGGGTAAGAGATTTTTTGGCGCCAGCAATGGTTTTTGGCATTGATGATCAATGGGGAAAAGTGGTGTTCAGGGCTTGAGGCTGGTTGGTTTTGTTGAACTAGTTGTTTTCGAGATTGGTCAGGCCATTGATGGCATTGATGAAAATATCAATCCCATTGATGAAAACTTCATTTCCACAGAGAGTGCAGAGAATATAGCTGGCGAAAAGCCCTGGACAAGAGAAGCAGGCTATGATTCCAGTTTCCTAGTTAATTCCTAAACAATCACAGTACAGAAAGCGCCTAAAAATCAAAAACAATCCTATGAGGTAGAGCCGAATCCGCTGATGAACAATCTGGCGCCAAGGCAGCATGCTATGTTGTTCACGGGCATCGTCTCAATTCTATGGTGAGTTTTATAACTGCCCGAAGTTATTAATGATAAAAGTGCGAGCGTGCAGAGGGGATGAATAAACTCGGCGGTTTTGTGCGGCTCATGCGGCCGCTCAACTGCGTCATGATGGGGTTTGCCGTGCTCGTGGGCGCCGTTCTTGCAAGCCCTGCGCGGTTTAGCAGTAGCTGGCTTAATATCGCCTATGGTTTCGCCACGGGTTTCACGCTTTGCGCTGCCGCCATGGCCATAAATGACTACTACGATCGTGGCATAGACGCTATCAACGAGCCGTCGCGGCCAATTCCCAGCGGCGTCGTAAAGGCGAGGGAGGCTTTGGTGTTCGTGGCAGTTCTGTCCGGTGTGGGTTTCGCTTTTGCCCTTCTTGTAAGTCCGATTTGTCTTGCCGTTGCTGTGGCTTCGATGGTTATTACTGCGACGTACTTGACAGTTGGCAAACGAACTGGTTTGCCGGGTAATTTCTTGGTCAGCGCTTGTGTAGCGATTCCATTTATCTATGGCAGCGTTACGGTGATGGGGACCGTCGGTTTGAATGTGGTGCTTTTTGCTTCGATGGCGTTTTTGTCAAATACGGGTAGGGAGATCACCAAAGGCATTGTCGATGTTAAGGGCGACGGTGCGAAGGGCGTGAGGACTCTGGCGGTGCGGTTTGGTGAGAAGAGCGCCGCCGTTGTAGCCGTGGCTTTTTATCTTTTTGCGGTGGCTTTGACGCCTGTCACGTGGGTTTTGGGGCTGGTTTCGGTTTGGTTTGTGCCCTTTGTTTTGGTGACTGATGTGGGGCTTGCTGTTTGCTCGGTGCTTTTGCTCATGGATCACTCGCGGGAGAAGGCGAGAAGAATCAAGAACACTGTTTTGCTCTTGTTTATATTCGGGCTGCTGGCTTACGTTTTTGGCGCGTTCAAGTGAGATCGCCTTGGTTTTTCGGGTTTTGCTTCATGCCTGTCTATTACAATGTGCATGGAAAAGGTTGTTTACTTGGACCTGTATTGCAAACGGCCATGTTGAAGTTAACATATATACCTACATGTCTCATGTATGTTAACAACACATAAGTACGTAGATTGATGCTTCTTTTTCAGAGGATGTTAACATGTCTGAACGCTTTGCCAAGAAATGGGAAAGCAAAAAAGAAGAAAACTCATTCATAAACACGATGCGTGGCACAGTCACGCCACAGCAACCCCTGAAGAACCGCTTAGACTTCGCCGTAAGAAAACTCGACATGCAAATCAGCCGACTCGACCAAGCCAACGAAAGATTCACCCAAAAAGACAGAGCCCTCTTCGCCAAACTCGTCGATTGCTACACCAAACATGACACTCCCCACGCCAACATCTACGCCAACGAACTCGCTGAAGTCCGCAAGATGGCCAAACTCACCATGAACGCACGCTTAGCCCTCGACCAAGTCAGCCTCAGAATAAAGACCGTCACCGAATTTGGCGACATCGTCTCCACGTTAGGTCCAGCCATCGGCGTCCTGCGCAGCGTAAGCGTAGGCATGGTCGGCGTGCTGCCCGAGGCGGAAAACGAGTTGGGCGAGATAGGCAACATGCTCAGCGGCTTAATGTTCGACGCGGGCACAAGTTCAGGTGGGTCGCTAAACTTCGACAACGTCAGCGAAGACGCAGGCAAAATCCTTGCAGAAGCAGCCACCGTTGCAGAGCAGAAAGTCAGCGCCAACTTCCCCGATTTGCCACCCGGCATGCCCACAAGCTCGACAACCAACAAATCGAAGACTTAATTGAGCTTTCTTTCCTTCTCCTTTCTTTTTTATTTCTTAAACTTCAAATTTTAGAATCTATGTTGCCACATTACTTTGCTTCGTTTGCTGTCGACTGTACGTTCTCGGCGCCCGGTTAGCTCTTCGATATCTATGACGACGCAGCAGGCTTCGCCCACGCGTTTGCGGTCGAATACTTTGCCGCCTTCCTCGACGGGTTTGCGGTAGATTTCTTTGTATTTAGCATGGAGCGCCTGGAAGAATTGCCATATGGCTTCCTCATCTTTTTCGATGTGAGCGGTGCCCGTGGCGAGGACGCTGTCGTAGTCCAGATGGCAGAGAGCATCGTAGTGGTAGCTGACTTCGCCCATGTACTCGTCGACCTCGAAGCAGCAACGCGGGTTCTTGGCTATTAGGTCGAGTTTTTTCCCCGTCCAGTCGCAGTGAAACCCGACCTTGCCAGAGATGTAGGCGAAGTTGAGGGGGATGATGTAGGGGGTTGGTCCGTCGCTGAGCGCTAGCCTGCCGACTTCGGCTTGTTTGAGGATGAGCTCCATTTCGAGGAGGCCGCCTTGGATGAATTCAATTTTCTTCATGGTCTAACCACTTTCCAGCGTTCATGGGTTAGTGTGTTTTGATGGTTCATAAGTTTTGCCTGAGCCCCAAAACGAGGAAAATAACGCAAACTCGGCGCTTCCAGGACAGTCGTACGGAAATCTTTCTAGAATTGATCGTTTTGGTACGAGTACTTAGTAGCTGTCTTAAATATCTAAACGCGCTTAGCTAATTATGGGGAGCATTCTTGCAAGTACAAAATGCGTGCTTCAAAGAATTCCCCGATCAATGCGTAGGATGCCCAGAATACAGCGAAACGAGACAAGATCAAGCAGCGCAAATCATGTGGCTACTTGGGACAGGAATGTTGTATCACCCGCCGTACGGAAAAGAAGTCATCAAAGAATGCAAGCTGTATCACAAACGCAAAGTTGAATATCTGCGGTAACAAGAACCTCAGCGGAAACTCGAGTAATGCAGCGATAGTCTCGACAAATTGACTAAGAAAACTGAGATACCCGGGGAAAAATCTCAATTTCTACGCCACTCCTTGGACTGAAAAGAGGAGCCTCCCGGGCAAGTTCGCGCCTGTTTTACGGGGGAACTTCTTATTCTATTTGCTTGTTCTACTTATTAGAACGTATCTTCCAACAATTGGTCTTATATTCCTCTGATGTTCCACTATATGGTTGGAGCTCTGCCTATTGAACCCCGAACATGAACACGACTTGGAATATGCCTTGCGGGGGAAGGCGTGGAGAGTCTACTGGTACCTCCTTAAGAGCGGCAACCCTCAGAGTGTCCGCGAAGTTCAGCGTGCGCTGCGTTTCAGCAGCCCCAGCGTGGCAAACCACCATCTGGAGCAGCTCCGCGAGCTTGGTTTGGTGGAAAAACAGGAGGTTGGCGGGCACTATTTCCTCGTTAACGAGGTTAAAATCGGGGTTTTAAGGCATTATGTGAAGTTGGGTAAGCTGCTGTTTCCCAGGTACTTCTTCTATGCTGTTTTCTCGACGACGTTCTACGTGGCTTTTCTCACGATTCTTATGCGGGGCTTAAGTTGGCTTGCCAGAGAAAACCTGTTTATAATCATTTTTGGAGCCGTTGTTTGCGCCGTGTTCTGGTACGAGGCGTACCGCATGTGGTCGCTGAGGCCGTACTAACGATTGGAACAGGGTGTACTCACGCTTAGGATAAAATAAGCTCGTATAGTTAAGGTAATTAGGTGAAAAAGTATGGTGCAGAAAGAAGTCAGGAAAAAAACTACGACTTATGGCTTAATCGGTATTCTCTTAGCAATTATGCTCGTAGCGATGATATACAGTTACGGAACAACACCGGGAGTTTCGCCTTCGCCCGTGCTTCCCAGCGTCTCGGGCACGCCTAACCCCTCGATAAACCCGTCGGCAAACCCGTCGACATCGAATTCGCCTGGAAGCACGCCGGTGAACACGCCTGGCGCGTCGCCACAGCCAGTGTCTTCGCCCGAGCCAGAAATTAACGCGATGAAAACTTTCTCGTCTATGGATGAGCTTGCAAGTTTCCTGAATGCAAGTGGCTCGGGTGGCAATGGTCCAGAAGACTATTATACTGTCGCTCCTGGCGCGGTAGCAGCTAACGGCGCCGCGGCTAACAATGCGGTGACTCAAGCTCCTGTACCAGCGCCAACTACGGTACCCGCGGCTGCCCCCGCTTTGGGGACATCAACGGCAAAAGATCACTCAACAACTAACATTCAAGTTGCAGGCGTCGACGAAGCTGACATTGTCAAGACTGACGGCAACTACCTCTACGTAATCGGCAACAACAGTCAAGTTGTATACATCTTGGACGCTAACCCTGCTAATGCCAAGGTGCTCTCTAAGATTTTCCTCAACAACGCGTATCTGTCGGGAATTTACCTGAGCCAGGACGGTAACAAGCTGGCGGTTCTTGGTAACCAATACGTTGCTTACGACTATTACGGCACGGGAAGCACCAGTAGTATGGGCGGCGGCCTCATGTTACCCACTCCTATGCCGATCATGCCCTACTGGAACAGCGGTACGACGTTTGTGCAGGTTTACGATGTTTCCAACAAAGCTAAGCCGGTGTTGACGAGGAATTTCACGATGACTGGTGACTATGTGAATAGTCGTCTCATTGGCGACTACATCTATGACATAGTCAGCGAAAGTGCCTACCTCGTTAATGGCACCGCGGTTCTCCCCGCCGTATTCAAGGGAGCAAACGCGTACAGCATCTTGCCTACGCAGGTTTACTTCGCCAACACGTCAGACACCTACTACACGTACACCACGATTACGAGCCTTAACATCATGAATGACGCTGCCTCTCCCGCCAATAAGACCATAATGATGGGTGGCACGGGCAGCATCTACGTTTCCCAGACCAACATCTACATAACCAGCCCCATATCCACCTACCAAACCATCGCGGTGAACACGCCCGTCCCAGTCCCGACTGCCGCGCCGTCTAAATCGGACGCAGGTAACGTCGCAGTCTCAACTGGCATCGCAATTGGCATGCCTATCATGATTCGCCCTGTTTGGCAGGGAACCGCTATCTACCGTATCCACGTCTACGCTGACAGCCTCAGTTTTGTGGCGCAGGGCAACGTGACGGGATCCGTGATGAGCCAGTATAGCATGGACGAGAACAACGGTTACTTCCGCGTAGCCACCACATCCTACGTATACGACACGACCACGAACTCGTGGGAAGGCACGCCTCAGAACAATCTGTACGTGCTGGACATGAGCCTCAAAACAGTGGGCACGCTTGAGAACTTAGCTAGCGGCGAAACGCTTCATGCGGCTCGCTTCATGGGCGACCGTTGCTACCTCGTGACGTTTAACACCGTTGATCCCTTGTTCGTCGTGGATCTCTCCACGGCGGCGAATCCGCGGGTGCTCGGTAACTTGACGATTCCGGGGTATTCAGATTTTCTGCAGCCTTATGACGCCACGCACCTCATAGGCATCGGTCAGAACGTCAACGCCAGCATAGACGCTGACAAGATTCACACACCAGGCGCCGTCTACTACACCGCCGTCCTCGGCTTGAAGGTGTCGCTGTTCGACGTGAGCGATGTCGCCAACCCCAAGGAAATCAGCAAAGTCGTCATAGGCGACCGAGGCACAACCTCAGATGCTCTCAGCGACCCTAAGGCGCTCCTGTTTGACCCATCCCGTAACCTGCTGGTTCTGCCGGTCGAGTTGTATATGAACGTCTCCAGCAGCACCGCCATGCCGACACCAGTACCACTAACAGGAACCGCTATGCCAATCATGCCGCCTACTCCAGCCAACTGGTATTCGCAGGAGCCGCAGTTTGTTTGGCAAGGAGCCTACGTATTCAGTATAGACCTCACTCATGGCATCGTCTTGCGAGGGAACGTGACCCAAGTCGACAACGCAGCCGCGATCCTAGCGAACCCATCGCTGATATACACGAACAGCTACCAATATCTGAACTACAACCAGTTCATCAGCCGCGAAGTCTACATTGGCAACGTGCTCTACACGTTCAGCGAAAGCAGAGTGCAGCTAAACTCCCTCGACACCCTCGCGTTGTTAGCCAAAATCGAACTGAGCTAAACCCTCAGTTTCTCTCTTTTCTTTTGTTTCTTTCAGAAGCGCACTTATACGCTCGCCCGACCAAGGGCAATTGTTATATTGCAACTTCTCCGATACGAAGACGTGACGTTTATGGTACGAGTGATCTCGCAGCCGCATTGATTCTGGCATTTACCGCGGCGGTGGGCGGCGCCCTCATGGTCATCAGCACAGGCTACGACTCGGGCACTGTGATAATTCAAGGCGGCAAAGCAGGGCAATTCCAAGTTGGCTTAACTCTGTTGATGGTCGGGGTAGCGGGCTTGGCTTTTTTGGCTTGGTTCTATGCTGTGAATGGGAAAGACTCGTTTTTCAGACGGCGTGTTCATCAGAGGGAACCTGCTTCGCAGGTATGATTGGATTTTGGTTTTTTGGGGTTTCAGCTTAAATAATTGTTGTGGAGTTTTTAGGTTACATGGGGTTTTCTGAGCGGTTACGAGGCAAAGACGCCGTCCTCACGGGCAACTTCTTAGTTTTGATGATAACCTGGGTTTTGATGTACAGCACTGAACCCATCGCGGACACTTTCAGCAGCAAGTACTTTGTGAGTCTCGGGGCGACTCCGTTTCTTTTGTCGGTGATGTTTTTTGCGGGTTCGCTGGCTATCGCGTTTGTTCAGTTTCCAGGCGGCTACTTGGCGGATAAGAACGGTAGGAAATGGATAATCACGACGATGACGTTTGGTCTCGCCTTTGGCTATGTGCTGTTTATCTTGGCGCCGTCTTGGCCGTTCGTGGTGGTAGGCATGGTTATCCAGAACTTGTGCTTGGTTTATCAGCCGGCGCTTAGCGCTATGATGCTGGATTCGCTGGAACCGGGCAAGCGGGGCACTGGGATGAATTTTCAATCTGCCATCATGGGGTTGATTTCGATTCCTGCGCCGCTGATCGCGGGCGTCATCGTTTTGGTGGGTGGGCAGTATGTTTCGCCTCAGTCGGATTTTGGCATGCGCATAACTTACTCGATCGTTCTTGTGGCTTACCTTGCCGCGGCGACGTTGCGGATGAAGTTGAAGGAGACTCTGCCCGCCACCGGAAATGGTGAGCGTCCTAACATTGTGCAGGCTTTTCGCGAGTACGGCAAGACGGTGCGGGAGAGCTGGCAAGTTTGGAGCAAGGTTCCGCGTTCTGCTTACTACATTTTCTGGACGACGGTGGGTACCGTGGGCATCGTGAATGCGTGTCAGATTTACTTGGTGCTGTACGCGACGGATGTGCTTAAGATCACTGGAGCCCAGTACGCAATAGCTGCTGCTTTCATGCTTCTCAGCCCGATTCTGCCCGCGTTGTGGATGGGGTTTCGCATGGACGTTACAGGGCGCAAACGCTTTCTCGTTCTGGGTTACTTGATGTACGTTCCAGCGATGCTTCTGTTCGTCTTTGCTAACTTCTACTTGCTGCTGGTATCGTTTTTCCTGCTGGGGCTGGGTAACATGTTACGGTCTAATAGCGCGCAAGTCCTGCTGGGCGATTTGGTTCCGCGGGAGCACCGGGGCAAAGCTGTGGGTTGCTTGCAGTTCTTCATGTACTTCACACAAGCGTTAGTTTACCTGCTCGTCGGGTTCCTGTACGCATACGTGGCGCCATGGTTGCCGTTCGTGCTGTTCGCGGCGATGGCTGTGCCGCTTGGTTTGATTGTTGTGTTCAAGATTAACGAGGCTAAAGTCAAAGAAATTTGATGCCGAGGGATTTTAGTTTAAGCGTCATCACGAGCAATAATAAAATAATTGTTGTGATAATTATTGGACAATGAGACCTTAGTCGCTTATGGTCCGAGTGGAATATGACAAGAAAGCCGACGCCATGTACATATGGCTCAGAAAAGCCAAGTGCGACATAAGCGAAGGGCTGGCGGAAAGCCAAGTGCGACATAAGCGAAGGGCTGGCGGAAAAGGTGATAATCGACCTCGACAAGAAAGGACGAATTATGGGCATCGAAGTCCTCGACGCATCCAACAACATGGGAAACGAATTGGTGACCAAGATTTTGGACACTGAAAATAGTTCCATAATCTGAGCATTGGATTTTACTGGCATTGAAAATAGTTGTGATTCAACACATATTTAGATGCCAGCATATTTCAGGATTAAAATTAAGATCGCAAATGCCTGGGGCGAGTGAAGAGAGGGTTACGTTTGTTTTGTTGAATTCCTTCAAGAAATTATGCCCAATGAAAAAATTCAGGTTTGACCTCAATAATCGGGGAAATATTCGCCGCAAAGGGGCATCTAGCGCGAACGATTGGACCATTCTGTTTAAGCATCAGTTGGGCGCTGCAGAAGTTGGATAGGGCTATTTTGAATTTTGGGCATCAGTTGAGACCCCCACCGACAGGGTGAACACATACATCATACAGATGACTCAGGAGTGCATGCGACTCACGCGTAGAGCTTTCAGAAAGCAGCTTGACTTATGTTTTAACATTTCAAACGACTATCTATGGCGGGAGAGCGAGCTAAGTAAACTGCAGGTTTATGCTATCAGATGTCTTGGGAGGTAATAGCGTCATCGCTGAGTCCATGGTGGAACTATACGGCTTGAAGGGGCCAACCCCTGGACTGCCCCGGGAATAGCTGTCAGGATACCTTCAGTGAAGGGGTCGTTTTAAGCTGCCGATTCGGCGGAGAATTGATAAGAGCCTTTGCGCAAGGGTTTTATAATCACAATCATAACAAAAATCACATGGGCTACAAGACCTGCGCCGTTTGCGGAAGGAAGGTTGACGAGGGAGAGGGGATGTATTATGGCGGTCGACTGATTCATCGCACGTGTCACGGGATAGCAAAGATTCAACGATACGGGATGAGTGAAACTTCAAACAAAGGAAAATCCAAGAGGTAGCCCGATGGAAAATCACAATCATAGCAAAAATCACATGCTCAACCCTTTCTCGCCCCAACATCCTGCTCAACCATTATGCTTTGCAGACAGGGCTACTCAGCTTCAGTACTTCAAGGAGACGGCGGTCAACTCCGCGAGGCTTGAACCCCCAGCCCCATTGAACTACGCCATTTTGGGAACATGGGGCCAGGGCAAGACCTCCTTGATCTACAAGTTAAGACAGATTGCTCTCCAAGAACTGCAGAACGAGATCAAGTGCGTCTGCATCTACTTTCCGCTTTCTCCACAAGACTGCCAAAGCTGGAGCTCCTTCACTGAAAGCTTTCTCCGAACAGTCAAATCAACGACCAACGCTACAAAAACAGTGCTTCCCAGAATCAAGAGCGAACTGGCCAAGTGGGAGCCAGGCATAAATTTGGGCGTCTTCTCCGCACAGAGACCCGCTGACCAGAAACAGGAAAAGCCAAACCTAACCGATGCCCTCCAAAAGCTATGGACAGACCATCTTAAGCCCGCAGGAGTTCAGATTGCGTTTGTCATGCTTGATGACCTTCACTATTTCCCAATCAGAGCCGAAGATTCAGCCTACCTCAATCTCAGAACCACATTCCAAGAGCTTGTCAACAGAAAATGCAATTACTCCCTTGTAGTAACAGCTCAGTCGATTTTATTCTCTGAAATAGCGGATCTAGCGGAGCCAGTGGTAAGGTTCTTCAAACGATTCGACCTAAAGCCCTTTACCTTTAACGAAGCAAAAGAATCCATTGAAGTGAGACTGAAAATCGCTAAAAACAGGATTTCGGTAGACGACAATGTCATTGAGATCATAACTGAAAAGACAAATGGCCACCCTTACTTGATCATGTTCGCTATGTTCGAGTTGCTGACGCGTGCCGGCGTCGTCCAGAAAATTACCGCTCAGGATCTGGAGAAAGCATGGCCCGCCATTGAGGAATCCTTGGGCGAGACTATTTTTTCTCAGAAGTTCCAAACTGCCTCAGAGAAGGAGAGAGAGCTCATGATAGCAATAGCCGAAACAGGGAAAGAGTTTGTTGCTCCAGTTGATTTCAAAAAGTTCGGCAGCGCAGCGGAGCTATTTTCAAGGCTGGAGAAAAAGGAACTGTTGTTAAGGCAGGGAAGAGGCAAATACCGTCCGTTTCATCCAATGTTTGTCGAGTTCTTGAAACATCAATAATATGCGGCCTCGACTTGGGGTTCAACATGGATCCCGGTTCCTTCAAATGCATGTTTCTCTGTTCGCTACACAAGAAAGCTAATATGGTTAAGATTCACAAAGCATTTTTCTCTACTGAGTCAACAAAACATTTCCTATTACGAGTACGCCAAGATGATGCCTAACGCGTTTTTATAGGAAGTTGCGGCAAGTATCTGCCAGGATGAGAAAGACATGCCTGAAAACCTGAAAGCCCACGCTAGCGGTTTCTCGATACGTTTTGCGGAGGAGAAAGACGCCGCTACCCTTGTCGCTCTCATTAAGGAACTTGCGCAGTACGAGAAGCTTCTGCCCGAAGTAGAGGTGAGTGAGCAGCTGGTGCGGGAGTCGATTTTTGTGCGTAAAGCCGCTGAAGCTCTCATCGGCGAGAATAACGGCGAAGCAGTTGGGTACGCCATCTTCTATCAGAACTTCTCCAGTTTCACTGCTCGCCCGGGCATATTTGTCGAAGACATCTATGTCAAACCTAGCCTGCGCTGCATGGGTTTCGGTAAGCTGTTTTTCACGTTTATGGCGAAGTTAGCGGTTGAGAGAGGCTGTGCTCGAATGGAGTGGACTTGCCTGGACTGGAACACGCCTTCGATAGCGTTTTACAAGAAGATGGGTGCCCAAGCCATGACAGAATGGACCCTGTATAGACTCGCTGGGACGAGTCTGATGGAAATCGCAAGTCCGCGTACAACTAAGGATTTTCCAGTCCGCCGTGATGGTTGACAATTGACGTTTGTTGTATCTTATTGCGCCAACAATGCTTCTTATTCTTTAGTTCTGAATGCTTCCATAAAAGAAGGGGATCCCATTGGTCAAATGTCCAAATTGCGGAACCGAGATTCTAAGGCCCGAAAAGGTATTGGACAATAGTGTTTTCCATATTGAAGCTTACGTTTGCCCAGAATGCAAACATCACTTCCATGTAGCTCATGAACTGAGTTTTACTGGTGAATGACACCCTAAATTACTTGTTTTGAACCTATCAACCGAGGGTAACTGTCTTGCGGTATTAAGTCGTCAATCGAAGAGGTCTTAGAACCCAAGAAGCAAGTTTAAAATAGATAGTCACAAACGTTCTCAGTCAGAAACTCTGGAATGGTTGATGCGTAATGGCTTTGGTGAAAATCCGTGAAATCCTCGACGGCAACTGCTCAGAAAAATCTGTGTCTGTGCGTGGCTGGGTTTACCGTAAACGGGAAGGTAAAGAACTCATTTTCCTGGTCGTTCGTGATGCTACTGGCGTTGTCCAGTGCACGGTTAAGAAGGCTAGTGCTGCCGCGTGGGCGGAAGCGCAAAAACTCACCATAGAATCTAGCCTCGTCTTGGATGGCGTTGCCAAGCCTGACAAGCGGGCGCCGGGCGGGTTTGAAATCTCTGCGGAGGCCATTTCCATCATCGGTTTAGCTGAGGTTTTTCCGATAGCCAAGGATAAGAGTGAAGAATTTATCCGTGATATGCGGCACTTGTGGCTGCGCAGTAGGAAGATGAACTTGATGATGCAGGTCCGCGGTAAGGTGCTCGAGTATGCCCGCGAATACTTTAAGAAGCTAAGCTTCACGGAGGTTTCTCCGCCCATGTTCATTTCTGCGGCTGTGGAAGGTGGTTCCACCCTGTTTGGGCTCAGGTACTTTGATCAGGACTTGTATCTCACGCAGAGTAGTCAGCTTTACTTGGAAATTCTCATCTATAGCCTCGAGCAGGTCTATTGCATTGCCCCGAGTTTTCGCGCTGAAAAAAGCCGGACGATCAGGCATTTGACGGAGTATTGGCACATGGAAGCAGAATGGCCATTCGCGACCATGGAGGACCTGATGAAGTTTGAGGAAGGCCTGCTGGAGTACGTGTGCAAACGCGTCGCTGAAACTTGTCAAAAAGAATTTGCTGAATTGGGCGCTGACATAGGCAAGCTTGCCAACGTCAAAACGCCGTTTCCCCGCGTAACCTACGCCGAAGCTATCGACCGTCTCAAGGTCAAGAATCCCGCGTTGAAGTGGGGCGACGACTTGGGTTATGAGGATGAGAAGTTGTTGGCTGAGGATTTTGGGAAGCCATTCTTCGTTTATGATTACCCGACGGCGATTAAGGCGTTTTACTGCAAGACGTACAAGGACCATCCCGAGGTGGCGTTGTCGGTGGATATGATGGTGCCCCGCATAGGCGAAATCAGCACGGGCGGGCAACGTGAAGACGACAAAGACATGCTCATCAAACGAATGCTGGAGCAGGGGCTAAAGCCCGAGGATTACGAGTGGTACCTCGACTTGCGCCGATACGGAACTGTGCCGCACGTGGGTTTTGGTATGGGTTTAGAACGTGTGCTGACTTGGATGCTTGACTTAGATAACATTATAGACGCGATTCCGTTCCCTCGAACCACGCGCAGATTCTACCCGTAGAAAGGAAACTTAGAGGGTCAAAGCACCCTCTCTTAGCGGTTTTGGCGCTCTGATAGAAATAATTGCATTAGCACTTTGAGTGCAAGTTAAGCTCTTCGTTTGCTGGGATAGAGATTTTTTGTGCGGTCAATGGTTTTTGGCATTGTGCATCTGGTATGCAGGGCGGTGCCGCATCAACATGTTCGATGTGCAATTGCGGTGCCGCATCAACATGCTGCGTTTGAACTTTTTGATCAAACCGGTGCCGCAGTGCATCTGGCATTGTGCAAATCATCGATGACATTGTGCGCGTTTGATGGGTTAGCAAAAGCTGCTGTTGAATCTGATTGGGTTTTTGGTTGATTAAAGAACCTGGAGTTCATGGTCATGAGTTTTTTCCATGGCATTGATTGTTAAGTTAGGCTAAGTCGTTTTGAAAAGAGAAATGTTCGGGAGGAAAACCGGCGTCACGGCGATTTTTTGTAATATTGTTATTTTGGTAATGTTGTTGGCTCTAGAATTTGCCTTATAACATGACTGTCGTATCCTAATTCTTAGGGGAAAAGATATGGCTACTCTGCTAACCCGAAACATTAACGCTTTCAACGCGTTCAGGTTGCCCATGGTCTTGCTGCTTCTAAACGTAATTGATGTTTTGACTACAGGTTGGGGTTTATCTCATGGACTTGCAGAAATGAACCCTCAATTTTCGTTTGCCATAGTACCCTTAAAATTTCTCGGTTGCGGAGCACTCTTCTTCACATCGTACCTTCAGAGTCGGCTGTCTCTCAAAACAAGAATCCTGAATGCCGCTATTTTATGCGTTGTGATTGGGTACGTGTTTATAGTTTTTAACAATGTGTTTTGGATTCTTTACGTTCTGCGATTTTAGCGGTAGAGAGATGCAATTTATCAGATGATGTTTGCGCAAGGCAATCAGTTCGCATTTTGCGACATATGAAATTCGTGGAAATTACTGAGAATGCAGTAATAGTGTTCAGTTTTTCGTTTCTGCGCCATGTAATTTAACTTAGTAGTATCGCAGGGGCATAGTTGTGGACTATGTCTGGTTTCAACGTGCAGCCGAGCATGCTTAGCTAATACTATTGCGGGTTAAAACCGTGGCACCGAAAATGCTGTCGGGCTGGTGGTTTTATGTTTTGCAGATTTGTGTGAGCGTTTTGCGGTTTTTATGCGTGTCCAATGAAGGATTCTAGTTTCAGCTGCGCATCTGGCAAGCCTAGTGTGGCGACGAGTTTTTGCATGGCAGCCACCATGGGGGGTGGTCCGCAGGCGTAGAAGACGCGGTCTTGGAAGTCAGGCGCTTCTTGCCGTATTAGGTCTGCGGTGACGAAGCCTACTTTGCCAGTCCAGGCGGGGCTGGGTTCGTTGAGCACGTAAATCACTCTTAGGTTGGGGTTTTTCGTCTGCATTTCGTCTAGCTGCTGTTTAAACGCGATTTCTTGCTCGTTGCGGCAGCCGTAGAAAAACACCATGCTCGTGGGCAAGTTGTAGTCTGTGCAGTATTTCATGATGCTGAAGAATGGGGTGATGCCTATGCCGCCTGCTAGGAACAGGATTTTCTCGTACTCGCATTCGCACGTGAATTTCCCGTAGGGGCCGTCGATGCGTGCCCAGTCGCCGGGTTTCAAGGCGCGGAGCCGTGTGGAGTACTCGCTGGCGGTGAGTTTTTTAGTGAACTCGATGAAGTCCGGGTCGGTGGGGCTGCTGGATAAGCTGAATGGGTGCACGAGTTCTGTGTCGCCCGTCTTTATGGTAACCATCATGTACTGCCCGGGTTTGTAGTCGAAGCCGTCGGGGCGGGGGAACCGGAAACTCGAAGTGTCAGATGTGCGGGGTATGACCTCTTTTACGGCGGTTTCAAACTTCATAGCAAGCCACTCATTAAAACACGGTTAATAGTTTATTGAGGTAACTAAATTAAAACCTTCTGCAAAACTGGCACGAGGCAGAGTGGGGCTAGAGGGGTTTCGTTTAGCTTGGAAACTCTAAAGCCGATGTAAGGTTATGAGAATCAATCCTCGGGTTGCATAAGCAAAATCGAAAACAGTAATGAACAAAAAAGGCGCTTAAGAAAATAGGGTGCTGCAAGATTAAGCGTCAACTGGCATGGAGTAAAATCGTTTTTGGTTAGTTGATGCAGAGCTAACCTAGAAGGCTGGTAGATGATTGTTTTCTCTTTGAAGTCTGAGTCCTCTGGGTCCTTGATGTGCCGCTTCAATTTTGATCGTGTTTTCGGGGGACGCCGTTCTGCAGATTAGGTTCAGTGAATTCTCCGTAAAGCTCAAAACCGTTTGCCCGTCGTTTGTGAGTGCGTAGACTTTTCGTGGGCGTTCTGTGTCCATGTTCCAGGTGCTTTTGACGTAGCCTTTCTTTTCGAGGCTGCCTAGGAGGGGGTAGATGGTGCTGGGGCCGAAGTAGACGCCGAAGCTTTTGCGGATTTTGGTGATGACTTGGTAGCCGTGCATGGGTTGCTGGTCGAGGAACTGTAGTATTATCATGTCGAGGAGGCCTTTGGTCAGTTTAGTTTGAATCTCTTTTTGGTAGTTGTTAGTCATTGGTCTTTTCCTTCTGTTCTGTTTTGTTTGCGAGTGCGTATGCCCTTTTGAGACATATTTCTCGTGACTCCATATTGTTGAAACAGCCACATAAACCCTCACACATAACTCAAGCATACCAAAGCATACCCAAAATCCGGGTTGTCGACCATAACAACAAATCAAACCATGAAGTGTATCCCAAAAATACATATTCTAAAATTATCCTGACGCGAAAGGAACTGTTCAACAGATCAACGCGAAAACCCCTAATCGACCATCAAAACACAAGAGAAAACGATAGTGCCATACAGAAACTGCAAGGAGGGTCTTTGGCTTTTAGCCATTTCATCATCGATTTTTGCCGGAGTTTTAGCCAATTCTTATTTCGATAGAATTTGCATCTTTTTGGATATTTTTGGATACGTGATGGTTCTCGTTAGCGAACGTATTTTCCGTGGCGGCTTTGGGAAGCCCAAGCGAAGTATCCTATTGCCGAGATCAGAAAAATTGAGTCTTGCACGTTTGGGAACGATTGAGTGCACCTATTGGTTAATGAACGTGACGAATTTGATTGCTATGCCATTGTGTCGTATGCAAAGATTGTTTAGCGTGCAGTCGTGGAGAATTTCGTTGTTGTATTCCTTCAGGGCCTCATCTTGATATGCTGTAGGGATTGTGTTTTTTTGGTTATGAGTCGGTTTTGAATCGTTGCTAAAAACTGCGGATAATGAGTTTAGGTTGAGTTTGTATTTTCGCGGCGTCGTCTATGTTATTCTTGTAGCTGTTTCTATGATGATGCCTTTTCTGCCTAATGTGTACGTGAGCCTTCTGGTTGGCACGATGGTGCCTGAAAGTTTCTTTACAATTAGCTGCCTCATGGTTGAGTCTGCAGACCACGTTATGTTGAAGCTCATGGAGCCTTCGGCGAAGTGGTTCATCGTGGTTTCCGCCTGCGTATCCTGCATGCCTTCGGTGAGTAGCAGAAAGTGGAACTCTTGGCTTTTCCGGTTTTGATGTGTCATGCTGGTCACGAGCTGAACGATTTCTCTGATCTTACGAGTTAACAGCAGCTCCGAGATTGAGTCGACGGCTATGGCTCTCTGCTGTTTCATCTCTCCTATGAGGATTTCTGGCAGTTCGGTCGTGGATGAAGTTGGGAGATTCTTGAACTTCCAGGTGCCTGCCTCCTCAAAAGGCACCGTATCCCATCCATAGGCTGCCATTTCTTCCCTTACGCTCTCAATGGAAGCGTTGACGGTGAAGTAAGTAACGGATCCTCCTGCCTGCCGTGCGAAGTTGAAGAGAACCTGTCTTGCGAAAACTTCGTTTCCTGACCCAGGTGCGCCTGACAGCAAAATTATTTTTGGGGGCAGACCTCCCAATAAGAATTCGTCTAGTCCAGCGATCCAAGTTTTGACAGGCTTCATGTAGGATTTAACCTTGTGTGGAATAGTATGACTGCTCAGTTATAGCTTTTGCAGACGAAGCATATTTATTTCAGATACAAGTAGCTTGTTGCGATTCTTGAGGCGTGTCTTTGGATCAACAGCCCGATATTCTATTTTTCGATATATACAGAGTCTTAGCATCCCCTTTTTAAGGATGGCAAACCCAAGAATAATCAAATACTATATAGGTGAAGAACAAGAATGAACTTCAAAAAAATGAATAGAAACTTCCGCAAAGACATGCGTGCGATCTCGCCAGTAATAGCAACCTTACTTATGATAGCCATCGCAGTCGTCGCTTCCTTGGTCGTCTACGCTTGGGTCATGGGATACATGAGTTTCACAACTAGCAAAACCGGCAAAGGAATCCAAATACAAAGCGCTGCTCATGGAGGGGCTGCATCTAACATTTACGTACAAAATGTAGGCGATTCAGCTGTTAAATTCTCACAATCGCAGAGCGTTTACATCAACGGCACACTGATAACAACAGGAGTGAGTTTAACCGGCAGCATTGATGCCACCGGAACCCTTCCGACATCTGCAACTGGTACAATAGTTGTAACAGATGGCACCAACAGCATCGCTTGGACTCCTAAATCTGGCGACAATGCAATGATTAAGCTGACTACCGTAGATGGAACTCAAACTCAATTCACTTGGTATGTTCCATAAAAGCTTTGATCGCTCAATTCTTTTTCCTTTTTTTCTTTTGAATTTGTAAGTAATAATACACAAGATATAAGTTATAATAATACACAAGATAACCAAGGGTGGACTCAAAGTGACGTCTCATGGGGAACAGATTAAGAAATTGTTTTCGCGCAAAAAATCAGCTGAAGTTGTGCCATCGGAGACAAAGTTGCAGCCCGTGACCTCAAACAAGAAAGTCACATCTTCCAAGTGGTTCCCGACTTCGAAGAAGCCCAAACCCTCAGTTCCCGCGAGTCCTGTTCCCAAGGAAGAGGCGCCTTCCGCTAAGCCTGCCGAAGCTGTGCAATCGGAGGTCAAGTTGCAGCCTGTGACCCCTGCTAAGAAAGCGGCATCTTTCAAGTGGATTCCGACTTCGAAGAAGCCCAAGCCTCCAGTTCCCGTGACTCCTGTTCCCCAGGAGGTGCCTGTTGCTGAACCTGCCAAGTTTAAGGTTCTTGAAAAGTATTCTTTGATCGAACCGTTTGCGTCTGCGAGCATAGTTAAGGATTTGGATCGAGGCAACGTCAGTTACGTTCTTGAGGAGCCTAAACTTGCTCAGCTTGACATAGCCAATCTTAAGCGGTTAAAAGAAATTCTTAACCAAGTCATAACTCTGAAGCCATCGGATTTGCAGTCGAAGAAGACTGCCGAAGAATATCTTTTCAAAATGTGCAAAAAGATCTTCGATGACTATGACTTCAAGATTGACGTCGAAACCCAGAATAAGTTGCTTTACTACGTCGCAAGGGATAACCTTGGATTTGGAAAAATAGACGCGTTAATGCATGACCCTCTGATCGAAGACGTGTCATGCGACGGAGTCAACGTCCCATTATTTATCTGGCACAGGAGAGCCGAATCTATGCCTACTAACGTCCGCTTCGAAACCGCCCAGGAGCTCGACTCGTTCGCCTTGCGACTTGCCTATATGTGCGGTAGCCACGTATCCATCGCGCAGCCTCTGTTGGACGCCAGCTTGCCTGACGGCAGCCGAATCAACCTTACTTTTGGCACGGAAGTGACTCGCAAGGGCTCCACGTTCACTATAAGGAAGTTCAAACTTGATCCTTTCACCGTAACCGACTTAATTACTTTTGGCACCTTTTCCGCGGAGATGGGTGCTTTTCTATGGTACGCTACAGAAAGCCGTGCTTCGATACTTGTAGCTGGTGGTATAGCTGCAGGGAAAACTACTCTGCTGAACTGTTTGAGCATGTTTATCAAGCCTGACTTGAAAGTTGTGTCCATAGAGGATACACCGGAGCTTAACCTCCCACATGAAAATTGGATCCCCGCTGCTACTAGAACCCATTTTGGTTTGGCCAAAGAATCCGCCGATGTCACGTTGTTTGATTTGTTGAAGGCTTCGTTGAGGCAGCGACCTGATTACATCATCGTCGGAGAAATTAGGGGAAAAGAAGCCTACACGTTGTTCCAGGCTGTAAGCACAGGTCACTTGGGTATGTCTACTCTTCACGCTGAATCCGTCGAGTCTGCAGTGTATCGTTTAGAGTCGGCGCCCATGAACATTCCAAGAACGCTCATAGCAGGCATCGACATCATTCTGGTTCAGAAACGCATCGAAGTACATGGCAAACCCGTCAGGAAGACGGTTGCTGCCTCAGAGATTGTAGGTTTGGATCCTCGCTCAGGCGAAATCTTAACGAATGAAGTCTACCGTTGGAACGCCACTGATGAGACTTTCGATTATACGGGCAGAAGCTACATTATTGAGAAAACCGCTGAGAAAATGGGTTTGAGCATCGAGCAAGCTGAAGAAGAACTAAAGAACCGAGCTAACGTCCTTAAGTGGATGACTAGAAAAAACATCAGGAACTACAAGGATGTCTCAAACATAATCCGGTCCTACGGCGAAAACCCTGCGCGTGTAATTATGGAGGCTTCGCGCGACGAATAAGAGGCTGCTGGCTCTCTTCCTGAGAGTCTCCAAGCTCGTTCCTAAATACCTTTTTACTGAATTACAGAGTCTTCAAGACAATTTAGCTAAAGGGGCAGTAAGAATAACCTTCGACGCCTATTTGGGGTTGATGGTTTTTGCCACAATCTTGTCAGCGATGCTCACGTTTGTCGTTGGTTTTCTGCTATTATCCGTTAGTTTTCAGTTCATAGCTGCTTTCATGTTCGCAATTATAGCTGCCTTGATTGCGGGCATTTCTGCTTTTGGTTTTTGCTTTACGTATCCAGCCCTCATAATTAGCTCCAGGGTCAGGAAAATAGAAGCCAACTTGCCGCTCACCGCAAACTTCATGGCAGTTTTAGCCAGCTCAGGCATGCCGCCCGAACGTATTTTCCGTTCTTTAGCTAATGTTGGCGATGAATTCGGGATTGGCGAAGAAATGCGTCGGGCAGTGGCCGACATCGAACTCATGGGTTTAGATTTGAACGATGCTTTGAGGCGCGCCGCTGTGCGGTCTGCGTCGCTCAAGTTTGGTGCGCTGCTCGATGGCGTTGTGACTACGTCTCATTTGGGCGGTGATTTGTCTTCGTTTTTGAGGGATGAGTCTGAAAAATTCAAGAAGACAAGGGTCAGTTCTATGAAGGGTTTCTTGGATACGCTAGCTACTGTGGCGGAGCTCTATGTAAGCTTCATGATTGCGCTTCCATTGGTGCTTGTGGTTATGCTTTCGGTTATGTCTTTTTTGGGCGGAGCCTCATCTATGCTTGGAGGTTTGGATCCTCAGACTCTTTTGATGATTATCACTTTTCTTGTTACTCCTGTCGGCGTGGGCATAATGTTACTTATGGTTGACTCGTTAACGCCTCCGAGGTAAAGTCAATGGGCAGAATCACTCTAAAAACAAAGCAAATTACTCTTGCAGTATCTGTAATTTCTTTTCTGCTAGCTGTTATCGAACTTTATGTTCTTTCAAGTTCGACTCTGTTTACGTATATCAACGAAATATTCTTGGTTGGCATACTGGTTGTTTTGGTTCCATCTGCTATTCTTGATCTTGAACACCAAAGATGGATTTCGTCAATCGAGAGTCAAATGCCCCTCCTAGTTAGGGGGGTCGCTGAATCTCAAGAAACTGGTATGACCCTAGTGAAATCATTAGAAAAAGTTGTGGATAACCAGATGGTTAGAGGCCCTTTAGCTAAGGAGATTAAACATATGGTCATCCAAATGGCTTGGGGGACTTCATTTGAGGATGCCTTGACGAGTTTTAAGGATCGCGTAAAATCGCCCATAGTGAACAGGTTCTGCGTCCTAGTTCTGGAAGCCAGTCACTCAGGCGGAACCATAAAAAAGGTGTTCACTGCCACTTCGGGGTTTATGCAGGAGATGAATGAAATCGACAGAGACATGAGCACTCAGATGAAAACATATATAGTCGTGATCTATGCTGCCTTCGCTGTTTTCTTGGTTACTGCCGTCTTGTTGGTGCGTTCATTTTTCGCGCCCATGGAAGGCTCACAGCAAATTCTCAGCAACGTGGCCGTGGGTGGAACGAGCGGGTTTAAGGATTTCTTCTACAAGAACATGATGGTCTCTGGATTAACCGGCGGCCTAATGGCCGGCAAAATCGGCGAGCGGCGAGTAGTAGGCGGACTCAAGCACGCCCTCTTGCTATTAATTGTTGGATACGTAATCTTCTTCGTTGCAATACCTCCAAACTGGACGTGAAAAAATGAAGCACCTGTCTAATAACAGAAAAGCGGTCTCGCCCGTCATAGCCTCAGTCTTGATGATACTCATAACCATGATAGGGATGACGCTGCTGTTCGCCTTTGTAACTTCCTATTCTGACAGCTACAAAGCTGGGGTCGGCAGTTCAGTTATGGAGTCAATAACTGTCGAAGACATATGGTTAAGTCCGCATCTCCCAAGCTATGATAATACGGTGCAAATCTCACTTTACAACACCGGAAAGATCGATTCAGTAATTAGCTCCATTTATGTAAACGGCTCAGCCATGGTTAATGTCGGTTCAGCTAACACTAATTTGGGTCTACCAATCCCAGTCGGCAAGTCTTTGAATGTCACGGCTCAATGGCCTCAGGTTCAAAATTGGGTAACCCAAAACACTTACACATTCAAGATCAATACTAAACGAGGGTCCACCTTCGAAGTAAACTATGTAGCACCGTAAGATATGGTGAAGAAACTTGAAAGCAAACTTCCTTAGAAACAAGAAAGGCGTGGCGGAAATAATCGGGACCTTACTGTTCATAATAATTCTGCTGTTCTTCTTTACGAATGTATACCTTTGGCACGACGCAGCCACCAAGCAGATGGATGATTTATACGTTCAGAAACTGAATTCCCCAATCGTTATCTATGCTTATCAAACACCACTTGGAACCGCAACGCTAAATGTCACAAATCGGGGTGGAGTCGATACCACCTTGTCAATGGTGTGGACAAATTTTAGATCTGTAGGCGGAGTACCCGATCCATTGCATTACAGCAACAGCACGAGTGAGCTTCTAAACAATCAAGTGTTAGCTGCCGGGACTTCAAAGAACATTACGATTTCGATTCAAAAATATGTCGCGCCTGAAACGATTGTCTTCACTGTCGTTACTACGGTTGGAAACATGGCTTCTTGTTCGTACACACCCAGTCCATAATGCTTTTGCTCATTTCCGATTTCAAGGCATCTTGGGCTTTGTCAATTGACTTTTTAGAATATCTTTGATAGTTCTTCTAATATGCTTAATCGAGGTCGTCGAAATGGAGCGCGGTTTCAAGTTCCCCATTTTAAGTTGCTGCTGTATGCCTTCAACGGTGAACCCGTGTACGGAAACTGGACGCTGATTTGCTCGGATGCCCCCGGGTTAAGCGAGTTTATGGCGGTTGATGTGTCTATGGCGGTGCTGTTTCCGCTTTGAATAGCATATGCATGAATACTGCAGCTATTAGCTTTGGCTGTTCCCACGTTGACGACGTAGCCAGTTACCTGCAAGAAGGGCGCGTTCGGGTTTGTTCTGTTGTCGGTGTATTGCATGCCTACGCTTATGAGGTTGGGTTCTTGTGCTGGCAACGTTAGGTTCGCGATTTGTGCTTGGATGCCTGTTATCTGATCGTTAAGCTGGTTTATTTGGTCGTTTTTTGAGTTCATCTCTGAGGAGTAAGCCGTAATTGCTATGCTTAAGCCAACAAGCGTGATTGCGAAGAGCGCCGCCAAGACTAACAGTAGTTTTCTGTTTGCTGGTTTAGCAAGTATGGTTGTTTCAGTCATCTACATCACGCATAGAAAAGTGGCGCGGTTGTTAGATAAAACAGTTTGTATGTACCGCGTATTACTCTCTTGTTTGCACTTTTAGGGGTCTTGAAAGGTTTACTCCGGTGACTATCCATTCACCTACCCCCAAATTAGGAAGCATGCCACTTCCAGCATTGGTGACGTTCAAAAAGTAGTCTACGTCGCTTTTGTCTGTTATTTTACCGATGATTTGATTGCTTACTTGGGAGAGGATTCTGCCGCCTAATTCCGTGGGATGGGTTGTGATCAGGCAAATTGCCATGCCGTTTTTTCTTCCATCTGTCACCATATGGTTAAGAGTTTCGCCCTTTAGGTTCTCTGCCTCTTCCACAAAGAGCAAGAACGGCTCAATTGTTTCGTCAATTCTGTTCTTCCGCAGAGCTTCCAGATATTCGGTAAAGCAGCTGCTTTTTTCTTCCATCGTTAGCCCCTGGCAGTTCAAGACTGTTATTTGTCCAGGCTTGACTTCTTTGGCAAACGTTTCAGGCTTGGTTTTGTCGCTCAGATTCTTAATTTGAGTTTTTTTGTCCAGGATTCTTCTTGACACCATGTCCGGTTTAGCTGCGAGCACGACGACTTGGGATTTAGAAGGCTCGAAATCAACGTATTCCCCTGCGGGGTCCAAGATAACGATGGGGCTGTTGGTTTTGATCGATATTTCCTGAATTAAGCGCTTCGCGACTTGCGTTTTGCCTGCTCCTGCCATGGCGGCTATTAAAGTGTGTTTTGTTGTGAGTTCTTGGGCGTCAAGGAAGCAACTCATCTGGTTTTGCCCTTGCTCATCTCCGATTGAGGCGCCCTCCAATTTTCCGAAGCAAATAGGTTGCGCATAGGGTTCCCCCTTCGAGTTTCGGTTGAGCGTGTCTTCCAGAAAACTTACGAGAGGAACGTACACGCGACTTCCAGGGTTAGGTGGAGCAAGCAGCTTGCGTAGAGGTCTGGTCTGTTTTCTGAGGTCCACGAAGCCTATGATTTCGGTCGTGGCAAGCATTCTTCCTATTCTGTCGCCTATGGTTGAGCCCGTGACTTCTTCGTAACTGGTGATTTCTTTTATAACGGCTATGATCTGACAGGCTTCACCGAAAAGCGGGTGATTGACAATGATGTAATCTTGCTTTTCTAAACTGCTCCTATTCTTCGGAGGGCTCACGACGAAACTGAATTCCGCCGTGCGAGTATCGTTTGTTATAAGCCCGAAATGTTCCCTTATACGCACGTTACTTAAATCCATCAGCGGTGGCCTCTAAGACTGTATATTCTTCGATGCGAATTTTAAGTTAATGGACGCCCAATTCAGAAAGCTTTTCTGCTACAGTTCTTATAAGATTAGTCCTGAAACGGTGGTATGGTACGTTGCGTGTTTCTGATTTAATAATATTACGATTTCCGATATCTAATCTTAAATATGTCCTTGCTCATAAAAACTCAGCGGGGAGCAAAGATTCTGAAACGAATCTCCGAGTGTGCAAGAATTAGAGGGAAACTTTAATGACAAGAAAATCTAATGTTCGTAATGTTACAAAATTTAAACGTTCAGTCAAAGCGATTTCACCGGTTATTGCAACCTTACTTATGATTGCCATAACCGTGGTGGCTGCGTTGGTTGCGTACGCCTGGGTTTCAGGCTACATAGGCGGAACCACGGCTAAAACTGGGAATGAAATACAAATCTCAAGCTATGCCACTGACCCTACAACTGGAAACCTTGAGTTGTATGTCCAGAATGTTGGTCAGGGAACAGTAACGCTCAATCCTAGCGGGGCTGTTTACGCAAATGACACACTTATTTCAATAAGTACAGTTAACGGCAATCCTCCGGGGCAATCTGTGACCATACCCGCTGGCCAGACTGTTGCCCTTATCGTACCATGGGCGTTTCCTCTTGGCGATTACGTCAGGGTCAAAGTTGTTACCTCCGGTGGAACATACATGCAGACTTCTGGTACAAGCACTGGAGGACCAAGCAACAATAATCCGAACCTAATCCAAGTTACCTTCCAAGCAGGTGGTTCTGGCACTGGTACGTTTGTTCCTGCTTCAGGAAGCTTCACCCTCGGTCAGCAATTTACGATCACAGCTACTCCAACTGGTACATCGACCTTCTCAGGTTGGGCTGCTAATCCTGCTGGTAGTGTGACTTTTGCAAATGCGGCGGCAGCTTCGACTACCGCGACTGTTAACGCTGCAGGCAGTGTTACAGCGACGTTTACTGCTGCTCAGGTTTCTGTGACGTTCCAGACTGGTGGTACTGGTACTGGCACGGTTCTTCCGACTGGTACTGCGAGTTATAATGTTGGTCAGCAGGTTGCTGTGACTGCTACTCCTACTGGTGGTTCGACGTTTGGTGGTTGGACTGCTGTTCCTGTGGGTAGTGTGACTTTCTTGAATGCGGCTGCTGCTTCGACTACTGCGACGATTGTTTCTGCGGGCACTGTTACTGCTACTTTGACTGCTCCGGCTCAGGTTTCTGTGACGTTCCAGACTGGTGGTACTGGTACTGGCACGGTTCTTCCGACTGGTACTGCGAGTTATAATGTTGGTCAGCAGGTTGCTGTGACTGCTACTCCTACTGGTGGTTCGACGTTTGGTGGTTGGACTGCTGTTCCTGTGGGTAGTGTGACTTTCTTGAATGCGGCTGCTGCTTCGACTACTGCGACGATTGTTTCTGCGGGCACTGTTACTGCTACTTTGACTGCTCCGGTTCAATATTCGATTGTGGTGACTCAGGGTGCTAACGGTGTTATTGCTCCTGGTGGAACGACTAGTTATAATGCTGGTTCTACTCCGGGCTTTACGATTACGCCGAATAGTGGGTATGTCATTGCTAGTATAACGACTAATGCTGGAGCGCAGACTGTTACCAACTCTGCGGGTGAGACTTACACGTTCCCTGCTCTCTCTGCTTCTGACACTTTGACTGCGACTTTCGCAGCAAAAGCAGTTGCAACTCTTGGTGCGGTTACTTTGAGTCCGGTGAGCCCGATTACTCTGGGTGGTTCAACGACTCCTTCAGCGACTGTTTCAGGTACAGGTGTTACGCCGACTGGCACGGTTACTTTCTATTATTCAACGGACAGTGGTTCAACTTGGAACACTCTGGGGACTGGAGCGTTGTCCGGTGGTTCAGCTACTTGCGGTTCCTCCTACAACCCTCAAGCTTCAGGAAGTAACTATGCGTTCAGGGCGAGTTACGGTGGGGACACTAACTACAACAGCATCGCAGCATCAGGCACTGGGACGTCTTTAACGGTTAACAAGAACACGCCGACTGTTCCTGCTCCGACTTTAAATCCAGTAAGCCCCATTGTCTTGGGTACTTCGGTTACTGCTGCTGTGACTATTCCTAGTGCTGCAGGTGTGACTCCGACGGGTACGGTTGATTTCCAGGTGTCGACTGATGGCGGTACAACCTTCAATAAGTTCGGTGCGACCAAGACTTTGGCTAGTGGTTCAGCGACTTCAGATGCGTACACTCCAAATGCTGTCAGCAGCAACTATCGGTTCAGAGCGGTCTACAGCGGTGATAGCAACTATAATACGGCTACTGGCTCCGCGGCATCTCTGACAGTGAATAAATACACGCCTACTGTTCCGGCTCCAACCTTGAATCCTGTTAGTCCCATTACATACGGCACTTCGATCACTGCCAGCGTTACCATTCCCAGTGTCGCAGGTGTCACCCCAACGGGTACTGTAACTTTCCAAGTTTCGACCGATAGCGGCAACACATGGAGTACGCTTGGGGCGGTGAAGACTTTGGCTAGTGGTTCAGCGACTTCGGACTCGTATACTCCCGCAGCTTCTGGTAGTAACTACGCATTCAGAGCGGTTTACAGTGGAGATAGCAACTACAACACGGCCACTGGGTCTGCCGCATCTTTGACGGTGAATTCTGTTGCCCCTGCACTAGACGTTTCAACTTCAAGTTCGGCCTCCAGCGGCAACAATCTAGTAATGACTTTGACTACAACCAAAGCAAAAGACATAATATACGTTTCAATTATTGAAGGCAGCGGTCAAACTGTTAACACCATTACTTCGACAGGCTTAACTTGGACTAAAAGAGGAAGTGCGTCAATGAATTCGGGGGATGCTACATTGGAAACTTGGTATGCAGTAGCGAACTCTATTGGTTCAGTCTCTATCACTGTCGCTTTCACCGGATCAACTCACTCAACGGCAGGAGTGGCTTTCGCTATTAGCGGTGCCAACACAAACTCCCCATTCGACGTAACCAATCCAAGTACCAATACAGGAGATTCTACGACGGCATCAACTACAATTTCTTCTAATCCTAACGACTTCATTATAGGCGCAGTTGGAATTGACAACAATAGTCCAAGTACGGTGACGCCAGGGACTAACTTCCATCAGGTAACAAATGTTCAGAATTCAGGCGGTACCCGTGAAACTTGGGACGAATATTACGTTGCAACCACAGCAAACCCATCATTATCCGTAAGTTGCACATGGACTGGAACACAATACTGGTCCATAATTGCCGACGCAATAAAACCCGCATAAAAAGACTGTCATGTGCGCGCAAAGCTAAGAGAAATAAATAACAGACGGGCGATGAACGCCCACGTTTCTTTTTTTCTAATCTTCTCAAGATTTTCCATGGCGTAGTCTTATTAAGTTCCTATTTTTTCAATGTTCTAGCTTAACATTCTTGAATCCACGTTAAGCTTTTGCGACTCTTCGATTCTCGTTAGTCTTTTAGTTAGAATTGTCAAATGAATGAAAGACACGTTCTCAACAAAATTAATTCATCAACGCGTGGGATACTAATACTGTGAGTACGCCGATTTCTGGGATACGGCTATGAGAACTGTTTGAATTATTGCTGAAGATCTGACTATTTTTCTCTTGCGTTCGAATCACCTTCTTCGAGAAACAAGTTTTGCCTCAATCGTATTTATGAGTATAAGCAGTTTGTTATTTCGGCTAGCTGTTTTCGCATTAACTTTTCTGTTTAGCCTTGGCCAATATTGCTTGTAGGGCTTTCCGTACTGTCGTTTCGACCTGCTTTTCAGCATTTGTCTTCAGTTTTTGGCAGAGATTAAAGGCTTGGTTAATCCTATTCAAAGCAGCTTAATTATCCGCGTTTTGTGGACGAAAACCTCTAAACTCTATTCTTTTGGCTATCACTTTTAGGCGTTGCGAATAATGCTCTTGCTTAAGGTCTTGAATAAAACTATGCCTCCTCCCCCAAAATTGAAGGATTTCTTCAAAACAGCGCCACTAAATTCTAAATTGGCGTTATTGGAGCCCTTTTGACTAATGTTTTAGTTACCTCCTTTTCCATTTTTCGATTCGTAGACAAGTTAAGAAGTGTTCTTATTTTGCTTTCTCACTTTAAATTAGTTGTGTTCGCTAGCGCCTTAATTCTGGACACCATTAGGTAAACAGCACAATTGCCAAATAGATGATGTACCACATCATCAACCTTGGCCAAGAAGTGAAAGTTTTGGACCCTACTAAACATAAACAAAGAAAATTCTGCATTAAAACCACAAAGAGTTCATGAATTGACTATTTTTCCCGCCGTAATATTCCGATTGCCGATACTAATCTTAAATACGTCTGTTATAGTAGGAATAAAGCAGAAACGTGTTAGACTTCTTAAACGAGGACCTGGAAGAGAAAAAAAATGATGCGAAAAAGCAATGTTCATAATATAACTAAGGTTAAACGTTCTGTTAGAGCAATTTCCCCAATCATAGCAACTTTGCTGCTGATTGCGATAGTAGTGGTTGCTTCGCTTGTGGCCTATTTCTTTGTAACCGGATACATCGGAAAAACAACCGTTAACGTGGGTCACGAGTTAAAAATTCCCAACTTCACATCGATTGGCCAAAGCCATAACCTGACTATTTACGTCCAAAACACTGGCCAAGGCGCAGAACAGCTTAAACAGGACTCAGCTGTCTACGTCAACGACACACTCGTTCCAATTGTTGCTGCCGACGGCAAAGACGTCGCAACTGGTCAGCTAATAACTGTTAATGAGGGCCAAACCGTCGCACTTCTCGTACAACCTCCAAATTACAATCAAGGCGACTACGTCAGAATTAAGGTAGTCACAGTGGGCGGGACATCCATGCAAACCAGCGGCACCGGAACCCCGGGAAATACAGGAACCAGTAATAGTGGTCTTCAGCAGTATGCGATTACTGTTTCTGCGGGTGCAGGCGGGTCGATTAATCCTGCTGGGCCGACGGTAACAGTTTATGCTGGTGCGACTCAGGTCTTCGCAATTGCGGCAAATACTGGCTATCATATCGCCAGCGTTGTCGTTGACGGTGTTTCTCAGGGCGCGGTAACGTCATACTCCTTTACTAACATCCAGGCCAACCATGTCATTTCTGCTACGTTTGCTTCTGGCGTTCAGCAGTACACGATTGGTGTTTCTGCGGGTGCGGGCGGTTCAATTAGTCCTGCTGGTCCTTCCGTGTTGGTTAATGCGGGTGGTAGCCAAGGCTTCACGATTGCGGCAAACTCTGGTAACCACATCGCTGATGTTGTGGTTGACGGTGTTTCTCAGGGTGCGGTAGCGTCTTACACCTTTAGCAATGTTCAGGTTAATCATGCGATTTCTGCTACGTTTGCGTCTAACTCCGGTGTTCAACAGTACACGATCAGTGTTTCTGCGGGTGCTGGTGGTTCGATTACTCCTGCCGGGCAGACAGTGACAGTTTATGCAGGAACTACTCAGGCCTTCACAATTGCTGCTGACTCAGGCAATCATATCGTAAGCGTCATAGTTGACGGTGCTTCTCAGGGTGCGATAGGCTCGTACACCTTCAGCAACATCCAAGCTAACCACGCGATTTCTGCTACGTTTGCGTCTGGCGTTCAGCAGTACACGATTGGTGTTTCTGCGGGGGCGGGCGGTTCAATTACTCCTACTGGTCCTTCCGTCTTGGTTAATGCAGGTGGTAGCCAAGCCTTCACGATTGCGGCAAACTCCGGCAACCACATAGTCGACGTCGTAGTTGACGGTATTTCTCAAGGGGCCGTAGCCTCGTACACCTTCAGCAATGTCCAGGCTAACCATGCCATCTCTACAACATTTGCTCCCAACTCTGGAGTACAGCAGTACACGATTACTGTTTCCACTGGTGCAGGCGGTTCAATTACTCCTGCTGGTCCTTCCGTCTTGGTTAATGCAGGTGCTAACCAACCCTTCACGATTGTTGCTAACTCCGGCTACAACATTGCTAATGTTGTGGTTGACGGCGTTTCCCAAGGTGCGATAACCTCGTATACATTCACGAACATTCAGGCTAATCACGCGATCTCAGCAACTTTTGTTGTCAGCACAGGTGTTACTTACACGATCAGTGTGTCTGCGGGCGCTGGTGGGACGGTTACTCCTGCTGGTCCATCTGTAGTGGTTAATCAAGGTTCTACTCAAGTGTTTGCGATTGCAGCTAATTCTGGCTATAACGTAGCTGACGTTCAGGTTGACGGTGTTTCTCAAGGAGCCATAACCTCGTACACTTTCACGAACGTTCAGGCTGCTCATTCGATCTCTGCGACTTTTGTTGTCAGCACGGGTGTTACTTACACGATCAGTGTGTCTTCGGGCGCTGGTGGTTCGATTACTCCTGCTGGTCCGTCTGTGGTTGTTAACCAGGGTGCTACTCAAGTCTTCACAGTTGCAGCGAACTCCGGCTACAACATTGCTGACGTTCAAGTTGATGGTGTTTCTCAAGGTGCAGTAGGCTCTTACGCTTTCGTTAATGTGCAGGCTGCTCATTCGATCTCTGCGACTTTTGTAGCTAACACGGGTGTTACGTATTCGATCAGTGTGTCTTCGGGTTCTGGTGGTTCAATAACACCTGCTGGTCCGTCGGTAATTGTCAATGCGGGTGCTACTCAGGTGTTCACGATTGCTGCTAGCTCTGGTTATAATATTGCTGACGTTCAAGTTGATGGTGTTTCTCAGGGTGCGATAAGCTCGTACACGTTCACGAACGTTCAGGCTAATCACGCGATCTCTGCTAGTTTCGTGGTCAACACGGGTGTTACTTACACGATTACTGTTACGCAGGGTGCTAACGGCGTGATTTCTCCGGGGACGACTACTGTTAACGCGGGTGCTACTCAGGTCTTCACGATTGCTGCAAGCTCCGGTTACCACATCGTTACTGTGACGGTTGATGGTGTTTCTCAAGGGGCGGTGGCGTCGTACACTTTCAGTAATGTTCAGGCTACCCATGGGATTTCTGCTACGTTTGCGTCTAACTCTGGTGTTCAGCAGTTCGCGATTACTGTTTCTGCTGGTGCGGGTGGTTCGATTAGTCCTGCTGGGCCGACGGTAACGGTTTATGCGGGTGTTAACCAGCCTTTCAGCATAACGGCTAATTCTGGCTATAACGTTGCTGACGTTCAGGTTGACGGTGTTTCTCAGGGTGCGATTAGCTCGTATACTTTCGTTAATGTGCAGGCTGCTCATTCGATCTCTGCGACTTTTGTTGTCAGCACGGGTGTTACTTACACGATTAGTGTGTCTTCGGGCGCTGGTGGTTCGATTACTCCTGCTGGTCCGTCTGTGGTTGTTAACCAGGGTGCTACTCAAGTCTTCACAATTGCAGCGAACTCCGGCTATAACATCGGCAATGTTATGGTTGATGGTGTTTCTCAAGGTGCAGTAGGCTCTTACGCTTTCGTTAATGTGCAGGCTGCTCATTCGATCTCTGCGACTTTCGTGCTTAACACGGGCGTTACGTACACGATCAGTGTTTCTGCTGGTGCAGGCGGTTCAATAGCTCCTGCTGGTCCGTCTGTGGTGGTTAACCAAGGTGCTACTCAGATGTTCGCGATTGCGGCTAACACTGGTTATCACGTCGTCGATGTTGCGGTTGACGGTGTTTCTCAAGGGGCGGTGGCGTCGTACACTTTCAGTAATGTTCAGGCTACCCATGGGATTTCTGCTACGTTTGCGTCTAACTCTGGCGTTCAGCAGTTCGCGATTACTGTTTCTGCTGGTGCGGGCGGGTCGATTAGTCCTGCTGGGCCGACGGTAACGGTTTATGCGGGTGTTAACCAGCCTTTCAGCATAACGGCTAATTCTGGCTATAACGTTGCTGACGTTCAAGTGGATGGTGTTTCTCAGGGCGCCATAACGTCGTATACTTTCGTTAATGTGCAGGCTGCTCATTCGATCTCTGCGACTTTCGTTGTCAGCACGGGTGTTCAGTATGAGATTACTGTTACGCAGGGTGCTAACGGCGTGATTTCTCCCGCCGGTCCGTCTATAATGGTTAACCAGGGTGCTACTCAAGTCTTCACGATTGCGGCTAACTCAGGCTACAACATCGCTGACGTTCAAGTTGACGGAGTTTCCCAAGGAGCCATAAGCTCTTACGCTTTCGTTAGTGTCCAGGCAAATCACAGGATCTCCGCGAGCTTTGTGACCAGTACGGGTGTTACTTACACGATTAGTGTGTCTTCGGGCGCTGGTGGTTCGATTACTCCTGCTGGTCCGTCTGTGGTTGTTAACCAGGGTGCTACTCAAGTCTTCACAATTGCAGCGAACTCCGGCTATAACATCGGCAATGTTATGGTTGATGGTGTTTCTCAAGGTGCAGTAGGCTCTTACGCTTTCGTTAATGTGCAGGCTGCTCATTCGATCTCTGCGACTTTCGTGGCTAATACGGGTGTTACGTATACGATTACTGTTACGCAGGGTGCTAACGGCGTGATTTCTCCTGCTGGTCCGTCTGTGGTTGTTAACCAGGGTGCTACTCAGGTGTTTGCGATTGCGGCTAACTCTGGCTATAACATTGCTAATGTTGTGGTTGACGGTGTTTCCCAAGGAGCCATAACCTCGTACACTTTCGTTAATGTCCAGGCTGTTCATGCGATCTCCGCCAGTTTCGTCGTCAACACCGGTCTTCAGTACACGATTACTGTTGCGCAAGGTGCAAATGGCCTAATTTCTCCTGCCGGCCCGACGGTAACTGTTAACCCAGGTGCTACTCAGGTCTTTACGATTGCGGCTAACTCAGGCTATAACGTTGCTAATGTTGTGGTTGACGGTGTATCTCAGGGCGCGATAAGCTCGTATACTTTCACGAACGTTCAGGCTAATCACGCGATCTCAGCAACTTTTGCGGTCAACACGGGTGTCACTTATACTATTACTGTGTCTGCTGGTGCTGGTGGGTCGATTTCTCCTGCTGGTCCGTCTGTGGTTGTTAACCAGGGTGCTACTCAGGTGTTTACGATTGCGGCTAACTCTGGCTATAACATTGCTAACGTTGTGGTTGACGGTATTTCCCAAGGTGCAGTAGGCTCTTACGCTTTCGTTAATGTGCAGGCTGCTCATTCGATCTCCGCAACTTTCGTGATTAACACGGGTGTTCAGTTCGCAATCAGTGTGTCTGCGGGTACCGGTGGGACGATTTCTCCTGCTGGTCCGTCTGTGGTTGTTAACCAGGGTGCTACTCAGGTGTTCGCAATTGCGGCTAACTCTGGCTATAACGTTGCTAATGTTGTTGTTGACGGCGTTTCCCAGGGCGCGATAAGCTCTTACACTTTCGCCAATGTGCAAACCAATCACGTGATCTCCGCGGCTTTCGTGACTAGCACGGGTGGTACATACACGATTACTGTTACTCAAGGTGCTAATGGTGTAATTTCTCCTGCTGGTCCAGTGATTGTTAATGCGGGTGCTACTCAGGTGTTTGCGATTGCTGGTAACTCTGGCTATCACATTGCCAGTGTTGTGATTGATGGTGTTTCACAGGGTACACCAAGTTCGTACACCTTCACTAACGTGCGGGCAAACCACGCGATCTCTGCCACTTTCGCAGCTGACACCGGCAAATTAGTCTTTACAGGAGCTCCATCTTCAATGACCGTTGGACAAATTATACCAATTCAGGTTCAACGCCAAACTTCGGCGGGCGTGCCCACTACCACTGGAGGCACGATTACTGTTGGCTTGGGCACCAGCTCTAAAGGAGGAGGATTCTATAACTCTCAATCGATTGCGGATAACAACTTAATTACGTCAATTCAGATAGGCAGTGGAGCAAGCACCTCTGCAACTATCTACTACGTTGACTACAATACTGGCACGACGACTCTTACTCCTACTCTCAGTGGCTTAACTTCGGTGACACAAACTATCACGGTTACAGGCAACTCCGAACCCAGTTACTCCCCAGGCATCAGCACCAACCCATCACAAGTGATAGCAGGAAGTCCAGCCACCTTCACCATAACGATCACGAAGACATCCGCCCTTGCTTTCGAGCTTGACATATCTTACATAACTCTGATAGTACCCCAAGGATTTACTGGCATATCAATTAATTCAGTCACGCCACACGTAGCCTATTATAATGGTAATGGCGGATCTTGGACTGGAACTTTAGCTGGCAATGTAATTACTCTGCAATCTAGCGGGGCCTATTCTGATCTTGAAGACGGTACAAACGACTATGTCACTGTAGTCTTCACCGCAACACCCCCAGCGGCTGGCACTTACACCTTTGTTTTAGGCGTATACGGGCACTTAGGCGCAGTCGATGACGGAACCCATAACATGGGTCCAGGAACGGGCACAAACCCAACAGTAACAGTCTACGCACCTGGCTCTCTCGACCACTTTACTGTGACTGCTTCAGGCGGAGGAAACATAGGAACTCAAGCGCCAGGCACGCCCTTCAGCATAAGCATTACAGCCAAAGACCAAAACGGCGTCACCGTCAACACATACTCCAGCTCAGTCCCTCTGTCGGTTTCCGGTGGCCTAACTATCAGCCCCATTAGTACCGGAACAAGCGGCTGGTCAAATGGAGTCTGGACAGGCTCGGTAACCTTAACCGGAACCGGATCAGGCATCACAATCACGGCAAACGATGGACTCGGACACCAAGGCGCAAGCAACCCTTTCACAGTGAGTGCTGCGGCACCTTTCGGGATTGACAAAAGCAGTACGGGTTATACAAACTCGAATAGCGCGACTGTTACAGTGACTTTGACCGGTTGCGCGGCGAATGATGTGATTATCGTAGTGGGCTCAGGTAACAGCGGCAGCAACACAGTGTCGAGTGTATCGGATAACCTTGGCACCCACTTAAGCTGGGCTGAGAGAGCGTCAGTTGACAGTAGCGGCCATCAACGCATTTCCGAGTGGTATGCGGTCTTCAGCGCAGGGGGTTCTATTACTATTACCGTCACATTTTCAAGCGGAGATTCGACAAATGGACTTACTGCCGTTGCATTTGCCATATCAGGAGCAAACACAGCTAACCCATTCGACACACACTCAGGATTACCGTACACAAACACTGGCAGCGGCACCACTCCATCAATAACAGGAGTAGCCACGACGAATGCACATGACATGATCATTGGACTACAAGGCAGCAGGGCGGCTACAACAGAAACAGCAGCTGGAACTGGTGTTTCATTGATTAATTCGATAACAAGCACAGCCGGAAGTGCAGCAGCCGAGGACGAGGTCGTAACTTCCGCGCAGTCTGGCGCGACTGTCAGCTTCGGGACGAGTACAAATAGTTGGGCAATGATCGTGGACGCGGTGCGCGCAGCATCGTAACTTCAACATGCCTCCAACTAAGAGTGAAAACAAATACCACGATGGCGATACGTCGCCAGCACTTTCCTTTTTTTGACTTTTCGAATACACCATTTTTTAAGCTTTATAGGGTTTCCTGTCTTTGAAATTCTATCATAACAAATCAGGCAGTCTCTCTTATTCTAAACCACAGTCAATTCAGAAATTTACTCATTGGAGATAATTCACATGTATTCTTTCTAAACACTTGTACTGAATAAGATTCCATTTAGTGGGGCACTAATTCAACTTATTTATGAACGCTTACCTTGGTATGGCGCCTGGACGACCTCAACGACTATTATCTTTTTAGCGCCCGTGATCCTTTTTGACTTTGGAATATACGTGGAAGGTTGTTTATTCCATGGAACTGTCTTTGACTATTAGTGTGAGCGTTTAGTGGCGCAGCTAGAGAATAGAGACCTTGAAAAGCTCCTGGAGAAAATGTCAGTAGGTGAAGACTTAGGCCACGGTATTAAAGAAGAACGCGAATTAGCTAGCAAGTAGATAGTCACTATTCAAGTTTGCAGAGTCGAAAGAATGCCGGCTAGACTAACAAACCCTCCGAAACGACCATTTTTGCTTTTGGGCTCAAAATAGAAGTCGGCGCAAGCGTTAGCGCTAGGAATGGCTGTATTAATCATACTGCTGACAGCAATAAAGGACGTAGGCGATGACTTGGCAAAGATCAAAGTGAGGTAATTAATGCACGTTTATGTTTAGCACTCCACTGTTGAAATTGCCGTCACCATTCTCTGTTCGTATTTGCCCAACATTTTGAAAATCCTGGAACGAAACAAAAGAGGATGTACTACCTAGAAAAGTTATTCCTGCTGCGTTTACGCTGACTTGAACGATTCCATTGGCGCATGCCAAACTGCCAGAATCATGGTTAACACCTGAAATGAAAGTATAGAAATTGAAATTCGAGCTGTTTACAAATTCTACTTCCCAAATTTCATCAGGTGGGCCTCTCGAAGAACTAAAGCCGTATACGTCTAAATACTGACTTCCGTTTGATACCGTCATCGAATCATTGAGAGTAACGATGTATGGATTCGTTATGGTCAGGTTCCAAAAGTCCCGTTGATTATTCGCCATTGTTGAATAATCAACAGCGTGTGTGGTAGACGTTGGAGAAGGAGTCGGGGTTAGCGTAGCCGTGGGATTTGGTGATGGCGTAGGCGTCAGAGCAGGAGTGGGCATAAGAATTGGCGTTGACGATGGAGTTGAGGTTGCTGCAGATGTAGGAGTTGGTGATAACGCGTTAGTCTGGACAGGAGTGGAAGTAGGCGTTAGCGTGGACGTTGGTGCTTGTGTTGGAGTGAGAATAGAAGTTGGTGACGGCGAAGCCGTAGGCGCTGGAGAAAGCGTAGGCGTTTGCGTAGGACTCGGGGTAGGCGAAGCTGAGGGAGTATGTGACTGGAGCGCCAAGTAAGCCAACGGGATAGCAGCGGCCACAACGACGATGACGACCAAGGCGATAACCAACATTTTTGCTACACCTGACTTGGAAGAAATAATACGCATTCTAATCCAATTCTCCTATCAGTTCTCTCGCAGAGAGAATGCAGACTCTGAATATAAAAACTTCCCTGCAAACCGGCACATTTTTCAATGGTTGAAAAAATCGTGCAAGCTCTTGTGATTCTTGCGGCTCTTCTATTTAGTTCAGAGCTTCAAAAAATTTTGGAAAAAAGGCAGCAATACACAATCTCCTAACAATCAAAAATTTGTTGACCCACAGTTCCTGCTGCATACGCGATTTCCGGTGTTTCTTCAACACGTGTTTCTTAAATACATCTTGCGTACAATTAAGTAAAAAAACCGTTAAGAGCACCCACTTAGACGGGGAAAGGAGAAAAGAAGACGAGCGTAACAATCAATGTGCGCAGCATGAAAAGGTTCAAGTTTTGTCTCAGAGCAATTTCCCCAATTATATCGTCGTTGCTGATGATTGCGCTCGCAGTTGTCGCTTCACTTGTGACCTACGCTTGGATTTCAGGCTACATCGGGTCCACAACCATTAATATGGGTCGCGAGATGCAACTTCCAAGCTTCACGTCAGTTAATCAAAATGGCGAGAACCTGCTAACTGTTTACGTCCAAAACACTGGCCAAGGTGCCGTGCAGCTTAATCGAGATGGAGCTGTCTACGCGAACGACACACTTGTCCCAATATTAAGGTACACTGACGCCAACGGAATCGCACAACAAGCCACCCCTGGTCAATCAATTAGCGTCAATGAAGGGCAAACGGTCGCGCTCGTCGTACAATACACCTTTAACCCAGGCGACTACGTCAGAATAAAAGTGGTCACAGTCGGAGGAACGTTCGTGCAAACCAGCGGAACTGGCACCCAAAGCAGTTCTGCCGCCATCAATCCAGGTCCGATTGCCGCATTTTTTGCATCTCCAATTAATGGACATACCGTCACGTTTGATGCATCAGGTTCCTATGATCCTGACGGCACTATCGTTTCGTACGCGTGGAATTTTGGTGATGGCAATACAGGAACCGGTATGAGTTTGTCACACGCATACAATTCCGCAGGATCATACACTATTTCATTGACTGTTACTGATAACGGTGGTTTTACAGGTTCTACTTCGCATCCAGTGGCTGTTCCTTAAGGTGTTAATAATCTGGCATCGAATACTCTCTTCAAGTCCTCCGCAAAAAGGTTTTGGCGCAACGCTTGACGCTTCGAGTTTCTGTAACCTGATGACGCTCTCGCGTTACACGCGCTTCAGCATAACTTAAATACAAAAGCTAACTAAGATTAGTAAAGATATTTTGGGAGATTAGTATTATGAAGAAACTCCAAACCAGAGTTTTCACCTTAACCCTTCTTGCAGCAATGATTTTTGCCTCAACCTATCCAATCTTTGCATTTGCGCAGACACAGTGGCAAGCACACCCGATGCACCACATTCAAGGGGACCAAGATAACGAAGGCGGGACTTCAGACGCCACGCCAGGACCCACAGGCTACAGTCCAGCAGACATAGCAGCTGCGTACAAACTTTCAGGCTCAGGCAGCGGCACCATCGCAATCATCGATGCCTATGATGACCCATACGTTACCCAGGACTTGACAGCCTTATGCAGCCAATTTGGCTTGCCAGCACCCAACCTGGAAGTGCACAAAATGAGCTCCTCCGTAAGCGCAGACCAAGGATGGGCACTGGAAATATCCCTGGACGTGCAATGGGTACACGCAGTGGCGCCAGGAGCAAAAATCCTGCTCGTCGAAGCAACATCATCATACCTAAGCGACCTTCTCGCAGCCATCAACTACGCAGCCGGCAGAACCGACGTCGTAGCCGTCTCCATGAGCTGGGGTGGCGGAGAATTCTTGGGCGAAAGCTCCTACGACAGCAGCTTCACTAGCAGCCACGGAACAGCATTCTTCGCATCGTCTGGCGACAACGGTGCAGGCGCCAGTTGGCCATCTGTATCCGCAAACGTCGTCTCAGTCGGAGGAACAACACTCAAACTCACCAGTGGCACTGTCACATCTGAGACTGCATGGTCTGGAAGCGGCGGCGGAACAAGCGTATACGAACCCAAACCAGCATACCAGAACGCGCTTTCCGGAACGACCAAATCCACACCAGACGTTTCATACAACGCCGACCCCAACACGGGATTCTCCGTATACGATAGCTACGGCTACGGAGGCTGGATCGTCGTGGGAGGCACCAGCGCAGGCGCGCCCCAATGGGCAGCCATCCAAGCCCTCGGAGGCACAGCAAACAACCCCAACTTCTACGCTGACTACGCCCAAAGCTACAGCGCCCACTTCAGAGACATAACCCAAGGCTCAAACGGCTACCCAGCCAAAACAGGATACGACCTGGCCACGGGACTAGGCAGCCCAATTACAGTGAACTATGCGGCACCTCCCACACCCGACTTCGCAATTACAGCTTCGCCAACCCAAGTTTCGATTAACGCGGGATCTCAAGGGACGTCAACAATAACCATAACACCTCAAAACGGCTTCACCGGAGCAGTCACCCTCACAGCAACACAGCTAACAGGATGGACCCAACCAACACTAACTCCAAACTCAATAACAACCTCTGGAACATCAACCCTAACCATCACAGTTCCAACAACAGCAAGCGCGGGAACATATCAAGTGACAGTCGCAGGCACCAGCGCGACAAACAGCCACAGCACCACCATAAGCGTCCAAGTTACAAAACCAGACTTCTCAATAGCAGCATCACCCACAAGTCTCACAATCACAAGAGGAAGCACCGGACATGCAGCCATCTCTGTAAGCCCACTTAACGGCTACACGGGCACAGTCACCCTAACCGCCAGCACCATAAGAGGCATAACCTGCACGTTCTCGCCCCAAAGCCTAAACAGCGGAAACTCAGCCATGACCATAACCGTCTCATCGTCAACGGCGAGAGGAACATACACCATCACAGTAACGGGAAAAGACACCGCAGGACTGACTCATACAACCCAGATCAGAGTAACAGCGCGATAGCAAAATCCAACAATAACCCCACATTTTCCACATTTCCAAAACACCAACCGCAATCTCAACATTGCCGTTAAGTAAAATGCGGATTTAGCCCACTACCGCACAACCATATTACCATTTACCAAAATCTTCGAAAAACAACTCAAAACAATGGAGTTTATGGATATTCAAATGATTTGATTATTATCTAGCTTTGCAGCCTTTACTCAGGTAGCAGGATGAGCAGTTTTTCTCTTCGCCGGTATTCCAGCAAATTCTAATTACGCCCTCAACAAATATTACATGCTGGCAATAAACCTTAAAGCTTAAGGTGTTAGTTCACTTGCCAAAACAAGAAATGGCCCTAATTTACTAAATCTTATAAATAACAAACTACTAATTAATTATTTAGTAAAAATAATAAATTTAAAACTTCAGTATTTCAAGGCGGTGGACAAATATGAATCCAGAAAGAGCACTTATACGGTACATTGATTACTCAAACAGCATAAACCTAATCCAAAGAGATGTCACCCTCCCCGAAGGAAATTTCATTAAAGCAATAATAGGTCCAAGGCGATCAGGCAAAACATCACTAATGCTTCTATACATGAAAAATCTTGACGCTAAAAAAAGCAACAAAGTATTCATCAACTGCGAGGACATAGACTTCGTAGGAATAACTGCAAGCGACTTCAACAAAATAGAAGAAGCCGTCTATCGCATCTACAAACCCGACGAAACAAACCAAATTTATCTTTTCCTAGACGAAATCCAGGTCTTTCCAGAATGGTCCAAGTGGGTTAGAACCCTATTTGACCAGCGAAAATACAACATCTTTGTGACAGGTTCCACCTCAGATTTGTCACTGGACAAACTACCTTCTGAACTGCGAGGCAGAGCAATCAACACGCTTGTTTTGCCTTTCTCCTTCAAGGAATACCTCAAATCAAAAAACATAACACCTAAAGACTACATGAAAACAGACGAAATCAGCAATGTAGTGGGCGCTTTGCATGAATTCCTCGACTTCGGTGGATACCCCGAGATAACAAAAACCCCAGACCCGGTTTTAAAACGTACGATGCTTTCAGAACTATACGCAACAGTGATTCAACGAGACCTAATCGAAAAACAAAGCATCAGAAAGCCCGCAACCTTCAAAGCATTCATGAATTCACTCTTCGGATCAGCCTGCAGAAACGTCTCAATCCCCGCAATGGTCAACTGGTTTAAATCCCAAGGAACAAAAATAAGCAACGTAACGGCAATCAATTACCTCAATTATGCACAATCAGCGTTCCTCTTCTTCTTAGTCTATCCATACTCCAAAAAAATTAAAGAAAGAAACACCAAACCAAAGCTATACATTTCAGACTCTGGAATACTGGGCCTTTTTGACTCAAACAAAGCAAAAATACTCGAAAACGCGGTTTATGTGCAGCTCATCAGGCAACACGAAAACATCCACTACTTTAAGAGCAAATCAGCTGACGTAGATTTTGTGCTAACCAAAGCAAACAAACCATGCAAACTCATACAAGTAAGTTACAGCATAAACAGCCCGGAAACCTACACAAGAGAGACCAACTCGCTGTGGGAAGCAAGTCAACAACTGGACTGCAACGATCTCACCATAGTTACCCTTAACGAAGAGAAAAACATCGAACAAAACGGCAAGACCATTAAAGTAAGACCCGCATGGAAATGGCTTCTCGAATAGACACAACCCAAGGAACAAAACATCACTCCTGACAAAGTCTTGTGCCGCGGGTAAACATACACTGTTTCGTTAACTGTAGTGCTCGACAATCTTTCTAAGAAAATCCTGACTTCAGCGCACACCTGACGTGACTGGGTCTTCAACTATGGCGAGGACATAAGTATAGTATACTATGCTTAAATCTTAAATATAGGTAAAGTATAGTATATCAACAGATCCAAATGATTCAGGAAGACATAGAACGTTTCAACGAATGGTGGTCAACAGGAAACGTCAGAAGCCAACTCGCCCTGCAGTTTCATCGACAAGCGTTCACACGCGTCGAGGAAAGCCTAAGTGAACGGCAAATTCTTCTAGTAACCGGACTAAGAAGAGTCGGAAAAACAACCCTCTTGTATCAAGCCATCGAGAAGCTACTTCAAACAGCCACCCCAAAAAACATTCTGTACTTTTCATTCGAAGAATCCTTAACAAACCCAAAAGAGGTTTTAGAGTTCTATGAGAAACAAGTTTTGAGAAAACCCATTGAAGACGCAGGAAAAGTATTCGTGTTTTTTGACGAGATCCAATATGTCAGCAATTGGCCTTCCGTCCTCAAACAATACTATGACTTATACCCGAATCTAAAATTCTTTCTTTCCGGCTCATCTTCACTCCTACTCTCAAAGGGAGCCCCCGAAAGACTAGCCGGACGATTCTTCCTGCTAGAAGTAAAACCCCTGAGTTTTTCCGAATTTCTCGGGTTAAAAGGAATTGAAAAACAAGATGATAAGGTTTTTTCGAGAAGGGTCGAAACCCAATTTTATGATTATCTAAGGAAATCCGGGTTCCCAGAAATAGCCAACTGGGAAAACGAACTCAGGATAGCAGAGTACATAAAGAATTCAGTCATAGACAGGGTAGCCCTCAGAGACATTCCCTTGATGTTCAAGACCAGACACATGGCATTAACAGATAACTTGATACGACTGATTCTCTCAACCCCCGGCTGCATCGTAAACGTTAATTCGTTATCGCAGACTTGGGGACAAAGCAAAATAACAATCTCAAATTATCTACGATTCTTAGAAACGTCACTTCTGACAAAGTCATTATCAAACTATAGACCATCATTTCTCGCATCTTCAAGAAAACTAAAAAAATACTACCCAGTCACGCCATCGCTAATTTTCGCATATTCCAAGGAAACATTTAAAGACAAAATCGGCGCTGTCCTAGAAACCTACGTTGTCAACGCCCTAGATGCCCAATACTATTTCCGCGAAGGAAAAAAAGAAATCGACATAATCCTAAAGAACAACGGTTTGCTACCAGTGGAAGTCAAACAAACGGTCAAGCAGAACGAGCTAAACGAGTTTTCTAAATTACTGAAGTACATCCATGCCCCCAAAGGAGTGATTGTCTCTATGAACCAAAGAATCCTAGGAAAAACTGCAGAAGTAATTCCCGCTTACGCAACCGAATCTTTGCTGGAACAAACAAAAACAGAATAGCAAATTTCCCGCCTAAGCGGCTGACTTTCTACCCTCCTCAAAACCATCTTCGGTTGAGAACTGCGCTTTTCAGTGGGATTCGGCTATTCGTTGTCAAAATTAATTGCTTGCATCAGTCGGCATGCCCCGTTTCGAACTAGCGATTGCAGAAACCGACACTTGTGATCTGAGACAATTCTGGGAAATTACAGATCTCCGCCGCGCAATAACGTATAAATCAAGGTTATACAAAAGTATGACTGAAGGTAAGAAATTGATCGAAGAGGAAATGAAAGTCGGGCCGAAAGGGCAAGTCGTAATTCCCCGAACAATGCGCAAAGCCCTCAAAATAGAACCCGGCTCCAAAGTCGTCTTCACGCTAGAAGCGAACAAATTAATCCTTAAAAAGCCAGACTTCGACGCCGTCGCCGTCTTCGAGAGAATAGCCAAAAAAATTCACTCAAACGAAGAAATAAACCCACACGCATACGAAGAAGAACTAGAAGAGAGAAACAAGTGATGATGTACCTGGACACTAACGTATTCATTTATGCAGCTATAAACACCGAAGAACCAGGAAAGAGAGCAAGATCCCTGCTCCAAAGAGTCCAACAAGGCTACGAAAAAGCAGCAACCTCAGCACTAACGTTTGATGAAGTATTTTGGTCTGTAAAAAAACACAGCAAAATACTCGCCCAAGAAACCTGTAAAGCCCTCTTAAACTTCCCCAACCTCGAAATTATCCCAGTCAACAGAGAACTAGCTTTATCAGCGTTAGGAATCATCGAGGAGTGTGTGCTCCCACCAAGAGACGCTATTCATGCAGCCACAGCTATTGCGATAAAGGCAGACTGCATAGTCTCAACAGACCCGCACTTCGACAAAATAAAAGAAGTGACGCGGAAACCGCTCTAGCCCCAAAAGAACCTATCTAGCTTTGCAGCCTTTACTCAGGTAGCAGGCCGGACAGTTTTTCTCTTCGCCAGTGTTCCAACATATTCTTGTTATTTCTGATGACTGCATAGGGGGCTCTGGCGGGTTCAGATCGAGAATTATCGCATCTTGAAACTCCTCGCTTGCTATCTGAGGCTTGTTGCGCTGGGGTTTCATGTTGCATCAAAGGCATATTGGGTTTAAGCAAGATATAAATCTTACGAAAGCAGAAACCATGTCGAACGCGACTGAAACCGCTTCCTTGGAAAGCACGGAAGCACCGTAGCTATGCGTCATGGTTCTCTTGATTCTTCTAAATTGTAAGAAATGCATCTAGGTTTTCTAAACGTGCTTATTCTCTCTTCTTTACTTCCTCTATTGTTTCAATTAAAGCTCTTTTGAAAGAGAGCCAAACAACAATAAACACCTTACTATACGTTTTTAAGAAACCGCCAAAGCACTAAACAGCTCAAACAGCTCCAAAACAAAAAACAAAAACCCAAAACACTACAACCAAACCACTCATAAGGCAAAAGCACATCAAACATACCCTTAGCATTCAAACCATGAAACCAACCAAAACCCAACAAATACAAACCACCAGCGAACAAGCCCTCAACCTTAAAGAAACCAAAAAAAGTGCGATATACTAAGGACTTACGCAAACCCAAATACCTCATCTAACGCGCTTGTTCATTTCGATTCAGTTCTATTATACTATCCAGATTTAAAATTTATCATCGGTGAAAACTTAACATTTCTTTCTTCCTACTCAGAAACTTAGCTAAGATATTTTCCATTCTCCATTTCAGAAACTTCGTTACCAAATTTACCCGGTTTACTTTTAGGGGTGTGCAGAATTTAAGCTGCCTCCCGAATACGTTATAGTATGGAAGCCTGTGAGGTTGTCAGGCTTTTCGTCAACAAAACTGTTGTTTCTGTTGAGCCTAAGCG
>Ga0209777_10000559_pt1 | contig 60112 bp, 49 predicted proteins | sample FrelakmetHBP12HB_FD_187147 | JGI IMG/M metagenome (GOLD analysis project Ga0209777, IMG submission 187147) | Freshwater lake sediment microbial communities from the University of Notre Dame, USA, for methane emissions studies -HBP12 HB (SPAdes)... | ecosystem: Environmental > Aquatic >...
CTTACCCTGATCTGCAAAAGTTCATGCATTAGCCGTTTTATAATATAAGGCCGGTCATTGATGCCTTTTAAAAGCACGGTCTGGCTTCCCAAAGGAATCCCGGCATCTGATAACATATCGCAGGCAATCTTACAGCGCTTAGTGATTTCTTTGGGGTGATTGAAATGTACGCTGATCCAAAGGGGTGGATATTTTTTGAGCATGGCTACTAACTTTTCCGTAATCCGCTGGGGCAAGGTCACCGGGACGCGCGTGCCCAGCCTTAAAAACTCCACGTGCGAAATAGAGCTTATCTTTTGGATTAAACTCTCAATCTCATCGTCTTCAAGTACAAAAGGATCCCCTCCCGAAATAAGGACGTCTCTGATCTTACGATTTGATTTTATATATTCCACTGCGGCATCGAACCTATCAGGGGAATTGGATTCCTTGGAGTCACCTACTAATCTACGTCTGGTACAGTGCCGGCAATACATGGCGCAGGCTTCGGTAGCTAATAATAAAACTCTGTCCGGATATCTATGCACCAGATGCGGCACAGGAGAATCTCTATCTTCAGCGCAAGGATCGACCATTTCATGGGGGCCGATTACTGATTCCGCAATTACCGGCACGGACTGGCGCCGTAAGGGGCAATCTGGATCCTCGGGATCAATCAATGCTGCCCAATAAGGAGTGATAGCCAAGGATAGCCTTCCGCCTGCTTTCTTAATACCCCCTTCTTCTTCGGGAGTTAATTTGATAATCTGCTGGAGTTCATCTTTAGAGCAGACCCTATGTTTTAATTGCCAATGCCAATCCTCCCAATCCAGGGGATTTACATCTTTATATAGGCCGATCTGCTGGTAATCCCGGATACGCCTTAAAACGCGGACCTGCGGCGATATAGTCGTTACCTCAAGCGATAATTTTTGATTCTCAACAACTACTGAATTATTCAATTGAGCTGGCTCCTTTCTAAGGCGCTGATTAATATCGCTTCAATAAGATCTTCGTATTTCATACCCGCGGCATATGCCATGATGGGGAAATTTGATTCCGAAGGATTTAACCCCGGCAACGGATTTATTTCCAATACGTATGGAATATTATCGCTACTTAAGCGTATATCTGTGCGCGAAATATCAAAACAGCCTACTGCCTTGTGCGTCCTTAAGGCCACTTCTTTGACTAATGCTTCGGTATTTTTATCTAATCTTGCCGGACAATGAAATGTAGGGATAAGCCCAAGGTCGGTATTACCCTGATATTCTTTCATCCGCCAGGAATAAAAATATTCGCCGCTCTTTTTACACCCTGAAAAATCTATCTCTAAAATAGGTAATATTGTGGTTTTTCCATTCTCCAAAATCCCTACGGTCAGCTCTTTCCCGTCGATAAATTCTTCCGCGATCACTTCCTGTTTATATATATTTATAATATCTGTGGCCTTAGCGAAGAGGGCCTCTTTTGAGTTCACGACATTAGAAGCATCTATCCCTTTCGCCGAACCTTCGCGATTAGGTTTTACAATCAGCGGAAATTTTAAATCCGGATCTAGCTTTTCGTTACCTTTTACAAATACCTGAAAACGCGGAGTAGGTATATTGTCTGCTTTTAATAGTTTTTTGGTGAGGGCTTTATTCAAAGCCAGAGCCATAGAGAATGTATTTGACCCAGTATAAGGAATATTTAAATAATCCAATACAGCGGGAACTTCTGACTCGCGGAATTTTCCGCATTTGCCTTCGGCAATATTAAAAACTAAATCTACGCGATTTTTTCTAAAATAAGAGAACAGGTGCGGATATTCCGCATCGATTGCTTCAACATTATGGCCTTTATTCTTAAGCGCCCCGATTATCGCGCTAACCGTATCTTGGGAATCAAATTCCGAAAAATAATCCGCGGGCTTGGTTTCGTCTTTTTTCTTGAGATTATAAGTCAAAGCGATTCTCATTTAATTTAGGTTGTATCTTTTTAGCGCGCAATTTAATATCTTACCGATCATCTCCGGATAAGTGATGCCGATTTGTTTGGCTATTAACATGAATACATCTTCTGTAGAAAGGCTGGGCAATGGATTTATTTCTAAGACATAAGGATTATCTTTATCATCTACCCTGAAATCAATCCTGCCGAAATCAAAACATTCTACTGCATTATAGGTCCTGATAGAGAAATCGGAAATCTTGTTTTTTAACTCCTGGCTTATGGGCGCCGGACAGACGTATTTTAATCTATCGGATTGAATACGCGCAAAGGTATAAAATTTATCATTAAGCTTAAGCTCGCCGTCTATTTCAATTTGAACGATTGGCATTGCCTCCGGCGGATCATTCCCGACGACCGCAACCGTAAATTCCTGCCCGGAAATAAACTCTTCTACAAGTGCGGGCTGTTTATAAGTAGTAATAATATAATCTATCCTCTTTTTCAATGCCTCTGTATTTTCTACGCGCGAGTCTTCGCTTAAACCTTTAGAGGAGCCTTCAAAGCGCGGCTTTACAATCAGAGGAAAATTTAAATGATCGGCATCAATGGATACCCCTGCAGTTTTTACTTCAAAAAATTTCGGCGTCGGAATTCCCTCGGCAATAAAAATCTTTTTCGCAATCACCTTATCTAAAGCGAGCCCCAAGGTCAGGGCGTCTGCGCCAACAAAAGGAATGCCGGACATCTCTAATAATACCGGGACCTGAGATTCCCTGTTTCTGCCTAAGAGCCCTTCAGAAATATTAAATACGATATCTACGCCTAAATCCTCGATTTTTTCCAAAAGACTCAAGGCATTGCCTATTCTTTTTACTTTGAAACCACAGGATTCAATAGCGGAGGCAATGACTTCAATAGTGGAAGGGTGGTCAAATTCGGCATTTGCATCAGGGGGATCATCTTCCCTAAACTGGTAATCCGTCTTTAAATCGTATGTTAATCCGACTGTTTTCATCACCATTCCGTAAATTGTGCACTCACATAAAAAATAAGGGCTCACTGAACTTCGAGCCCTTAGGAATTCTCCTTTTTTTTCAACTTAGTTTATTAACCTCCATCTGAAACCGCAAAATTAATCTTAACTCTATTGTTTACAATATATTTTTATCATAATATATTGCCTTTGTCAAGTATTTTTTAACCTTTTTGCAGTTTTACATAATTCCATTTCTCGACGGTAAAATAAGTTTTTTTTGATTAATTTTCTTTTTTTAAAAGCGGATTTTAGATATTTCAGATTAAGAAAAAGGGTTTTTAACATACGGGGCTTAAAAAATAAAATATAACCCCAGGCCAAAAGGTCATAACAAAAAATTAGAGGCAGATGCAAAAAAAAGCTAAGCAAAGATTCGTTTTTTATAATCGTAAGATACCGGTTCTTAATCAAGTCCGCGTGCAACTCATCGCTTAAGTATTTACGGGCATACGGCTTGGCTATTCCACCAGTCTCTCTAATCGTCCCCCCACGGATATGATAGGCTATTGCCTTTGGAACGTAGTAAGCTTTCCAACCTAGGCGTTGGCCTCTCCAGGCAACATCCAGATCTTCATAAAATATACGGTGATCTTCATCGAAATATTCCGAATCTATTTTGATACTTTCTAACATTTCTCTGCGATAAAAGGCAACGGCTCCGTTTACGCCGAATATATATGCTTGCCTTTCGAATTGCCCTTTATCTTCTAAGCTATAACCTCTTTCTTTAGCGCTTCGCCACAGGCTTAAAAACAACCCTGTGCTATCTATGGTCAATTTGTCACTGCGTAAAATTTTACCGCTGACCATACCAATCTTATGATCAATTTCAAATGCCCTTAACGCCTCTTCAATAAATCTCTGATCTAAAATTACATCGTCATTAAGGCAAAGAATAAAATCACCCTTACTTTGTCTTATTCCGATATTTAATGCCTGGCAATAAAATATATTCTTTGGGCTTTGGTATATATCAATGGCAGGATACTTTTTTGATATCTTTTGACTAAAAATCGGGTCTAATGAATTATCAATCAACTTTATCTCTAAATGAGAGTAAGTTTGCTGCTTTATGGAATCTAATAAAGCCAGCGGATAATCCTTTAATCCGCGCGTAACCACGATCAGACTGACTAATTTGTTTGACATTTTAAGTTTTATTCACTAGAATTATAGCATAATGTTTATCATTCTTCTAATCTTAATCTTTATCCGCCCCTTTATCGCCTCCCTTGCCTTTCCTTATTTAAATATCGGGTATTCGGCGGTACTTCTAGTTTTTTTACTGGTTTGGACTATCTTTAAGGGAATACCTTTGTTCAGGATCCAGCCTTTAAAACGGCCCCTTATTTTATTCTGCCTGGCCCTTATTATTTCGGTAGTTTTCTCGACCTTTAAGCTGAATAGTTTTATCGAACTCTACCGATACATAAGCGCCCTATTATTGTTCCTTATCATTACAACTTTAAATCATGAAAATAGAACGCGAGTTGCCCGAATTTTAGTCTTTGCCGGCCTGGCAATCGCCCTCTTTGGCATCTATCAACGCTTCTTTGGGTTTAAAGATATTTTAGGATATCTTACTAAGCAAAATTCTCCTACTTCCTTTACCATTGATTATATCAGCCGTAAAAGGGTATTCTATCCTTTTGTCACCCCCAATACCCTGGGAGGATACCTGGCGATGATTCTACCCCTTGCCTTAATCTTTAAAGATAGAAACTGGCTCATCGTCCCTTTATCTTTTGCGCTATTACTTACGCAATCAATGGGTGCTCTTTTAAGCCTCTTTTTCGCGGTGCTGATATATTTTTCTTTTCAGGGAAAATTAAAAAAACGGGAAATTATTTTTCTTCTCAGCCTGATTTTAATTATTATTTGTGTTTTTGTAGCAAGGGTAGGTATTCAAAAAGAACATGCAAGGCCCCTTATGTCTACCTTAATGAGATTAAATTATTGGAAAGAAAGCCTCCTGGTAATCAAAAAATTTCCTTTAACTGGAGTCGGCCTAGGGAACTTTTTTATAAGTTCATCTCTCTTCGCCCACAATTCTTTTTTGCAGATTTTGGCAGAGATGGGAATCTTGGGAATAATTGCTTTTATCTGGTTGATTAACAAAGTTCTCGCAATGGCTTTCCGAATCTTGAAAAAATCCGGCAAAAAAGAGCTAGCCTTATTACTTATTGCAAATCTTACTTTTTTATTGAATAATGTGATGGACTTTTCTTTTTTCCTGCCCGAAGTAATGCTGGTCTGGTGGGTAATATTGGGGTTATTATACGCAGATTGCGCTCTGGCCGACAAATAGGTTGGCAAAATTTCGGTTATTTCCCAGTAAATTTTTCGCAGTATCGACAACTACCCTATCGCTACTCTCCAAATAATAGACTAAGCCTGACTCCAGCTTCCTGCTATCAAAGAACAAAGAACTCGCTGCTGCCTTATATAACATCAAATCAGAACGGTTTAAGAAAAAACTAGAAAACTAACAAACTACTGTTAATAATTTGCGTTATCAACCTAAGAGGACATGCCTTTTTTACTACTTAGGCAATATCAAAAGCGCGAAATATATTTTACATTATGGTTACAATTTAAGGCAGAGGCTTTTTGCAGATTTTAAGCTTATCAAATCCCAAGGGAACAAGAGCTAGTGTCAAGAGGAACAAACGGCGGAGCATTGCAGACAATACATGTCATCAGAAGTGTGATAGCAGTGGCTATCTCTATTCCAATTAGGGCCTGTGGGACCCAGCCCAGCTCCACTCTTACAATTACACAGAACCGCCTCCTGCATATCTTTTCCTCTTATCAATACTGTAAGCTTTGGCCTCACCCATTTTTTCTTCCCGCCACTAAGGCTTTGGTGGTCAAGCTTTTTCTTTGGCATAAGCACCTCTAGTTTTTACTCTAGGTTAAACGCTATCCGCTAATCTTTTTAACTGATATTTAGTTTAACCCCCCCCCCGTTTTTGTCAAGTGTTTTTGGATTTTAAAATATCCTTCGATTAGACTATTTTACCATAGGCTTAATGGATTGGTAACAGGAAGATGCGCAACGATTTAGCAACTCATCCCGCAATTTACCGTTAAATGATTCAATATATCCGTTCCCCCCAAGGACTTCCCGGCTCAATGTAAAGCGTTTGTACGCCGCTGGCCTTAAGCCAGTGTCTTATATTTTTTGAGACGAATTCAGGGCCGTTGTCTAAAGCGGATATACTCTGGAATCCCGCGGAATATAAGCAAATCAGCCAATCGTTCTACAACATCCATTGCGTTTATTTTTCTGGCTACATCAATTGTCAGGCATTCCCGAGCATATTCATCAATCAGCGTGAGCATCCGCATAGAGCGCCCGTCATACGTTCTATCCATGACAAAATCATAACTCCAGGCATGATTAGGATGCTCTGGCCTTAAACGCACACAAGAACCATCTCCTCAGGTTTGCCTCTTACCAATATAATCAGCTTTGGCTTGCCCCATTTTGCTTTTTTTTGTTTCTTTGCCATTCTCTTGTCTCCTTTTCCTAAAGCTATAAAATAAAAATCCCCAGGTATAAGCTCAAAAACACTTATAGCTGGGGAAAATAATAGACCGGCAGGCGCTAGGTGCTAATCGGTATCTACTCTCTCTCTCTCTCTCTCTGAAAAGTAGCTTCATATTCATACATATTTAGCCTACCCAAATTAAGTATATTATAAATATGGAAAAAAGCAAGAAGCTTTTTATTTCTTCCTTCCTTCCCACTAATTCATCTAAACCGATACCAAAGGCATCGGCTAATTTTAGCAGTGTTTCCATAGAAGGATTAGAGATGTAACCAGATTCTTCTTTTTTCCTGCCCGAAGTAATGCTGGTCTGGTGGGTTATCCTGGGGTTATTATACGCAGATTGCGCTTTGGCCGACAAATAAATTAGCGAAATTTTGGTTATTCTCCAGTAAATTCTTCGCTGTATCGACAACTATCCTATCACTACTCTCCAAATAATAGACTAAGCCTGTATTCATTATCGTAGATAAACGATGAGAGACCACAATTAGAGTCAATTCTTTTTGCCTTTCTTTGATATTAGCAAGTATCCTTTCTTCGCTGGCCGAATCCATAGACGACATTGCTTCGTCTAAAATTAAAATTTTAGGCCTCTTAATGATGGCGCGGGCAATAGCGATTTTTTGTTTTTGTCCTTCAGATATTTTACATGCATTCTCTCCTATTACGGTCTCATATCTATTTGGCAACTCACTCACAAATTGATCCACTCCGCAAATCTTAGCTACTTCGATTATTTCCTCATCGCTTGCTTCAGGCCTACCGTACTTTATATTATTTTTTATAGTATCATTCCACAAAAGCGACTCTTGAAGAGCTATTCCAATCTGCTCTCTTAGGGAACTAAACTTTAAATCTCTTATATTATATCCATCAATTTTTATATCTCCCGACCAAGGATCATACAATCTTAAGATTAGATTTAATATCGTAGTCTTACCGCACCCTGAAGGCCCCACTAAAGCAACGCTGCTGGCTCCTTCTATAGTAAAGTTAATTCTTTTTAAAATCGGCTCATTAGGCCTATAACCAAAACTTAGATCTTCAAATATAATCATACCCTTGTTAAATTTTAGCTTTTTAGCCTCTCTACTTTCTAGCACCATTGTTTTTTCATCCAGAACCTCAGCTAACCTCCTGCAGGAAACAAGGCCAAGTGCGGTAGTCTGAAAAAAATAAGCAAATTGGCTCTGTAATCCCACCAGCTGAGTCAGATAAACCATTACCGCAGCTAAACTTCCAAGGGTCATCTGTCCTTTTATTACCTGATAACCGCCATAAAAGGCAAGCAGGCCTACAATTGCTTTATTAAATAACTGAGAGGTGAGACTGCTAGAAATCTCTAATTTTATATTTTGCATTTTTATCCTAATATTAATAATTAGCATCCTTAAATAGTTTATTGTACTTTGGGTCTCTTTACCAAAAGATTTTATTACTTGAATATGAGAAAAATTTTCAGATAATTTTTTGAACATAGCCTCGTAATTTTCAATTAAAATCTTCCAGGCGCTGCGCACTCTTTTTACAAAATAGTAGTTGGGCAGATATAGGAAAGGAGCAAGAATAAGTGAAATAACAGCCATTCTCCAATTAAGATAAAAAACAATTCCCAAAATAAAAAGTAGGCGAGGAAAAATAGATACTGACTGGGGAGGAATAGTAGTAATAAATTCAGTGGCTCTTTCTATATCGTAGTTAACTTTATAGAGATGTTCAGCGCTACTTTTGTCTGTGAAATACGCAAAAGAAAGATGATGTAAGTGCTTAAAGATTATTTTATTCAAGTCAAAATTGACTTTTATCTTAATGTATCTATCCAAAAGCTGTCTTAGCCCGCCAAATAATCCATTTAAAACAAATATTCCTCCACCGATTAATGCAAGAATCAAAAAAATTCTTAAATCCTTGTTTCCGAACCCTTTATCAATAACTAATTTGGTCAAATAAGGATTAACTAAACTCAGTAGCGCCCCTAAGCTGCTTAAAGTAAGCACTAAAAACCAAATTTTCCGGTAAGGCAAAAGGAGCTTAAGGAATCTTAAGAAGAGCTTAAATTGTGTTTTATCTATTTTCTTATTCATATCCTCATCGTGTCAATATAAGTCTGGCATCTTTTGTCTTCTTAGGTGCTTTGCTTTCTCTTTTCAATGCCTCTGCCCTGGCATGGGCAACTTCACAAAAATAGTCAACTGGTTTATCTAGCTTGCCTGTTTCAAGATGTGCATGTGCTGGACACCATATACATAGATTAATTAATGAGCAAACTCGGCACTTCCTGAAAAACTCTTTCTTATTGGAACGCATATCTCGTACTAAAGGAACAAAGTCTTGCCAAGCTTCGATTAAACTACCCTTCCTAAGATCATAGATACAATCCGGATGCCAAAGCGAAGAACAAAGACGAAAATAACCATCATAACTTACAGTGAAGCTACCATTACCCGCTCCACAGTGAAAAAGATGGTTGCAACCAATATGAGCAAACTCAGGATTAATCAGCTTATCACAGCTTTTCTCTAAAGCATTAAAACGTTCTGAATCGGCTTTTTCAATTATCGTAATTTCCTGCGGAGAAAGCCGTTCTCCTTTTATCTCTTTGTTTCTTTCAGGGTCGCTGTCAAAACGAAGATGTAATAACGGGTCAAAACGAAAGTAATCTTTTGTGATATTGCGGCAAAAACGAGAAATCTGTGGTAATTCATGGACATTTGAACGTAAAGCCATAGCTTTAAAACGCACCTTGATATTATTTTTTAATAAAAGATTAAGCCCGCGCATAAAGGCAGTAAATGAACCGGACTTTCTGGTCACTCGCTCATAAGTCTTTTTTGTAACTCCATAGACGGTTACTTCGATATCCCTGGGAGGGTATTTTTTAAAAAGATCGATATGCTCGCTGGTAATCAGCGTAGCGTTGGTGAAAACTGAAACCAAAAGCCCCCTTTTCTTTAAATACAGGTAAATCTCAAGAAAATCTTTTCGTAAAAGCGACTCGCCTCCGGTAATCAGGCACCATAGCGCCCCCATAGATATAGCTTTCTCAATTATTTTTTTAATTTCTACCAAAGACAGTTCTTTTTCTTTTGCCTGCTTATTCTGCGCTGACAAGTTTATATAACAATGCCGGCAATTATTATTACAGCGGGCAGTAATTTCTAAACTAAAAGAGTGAAGATCTCTGCCCGTTTTAAATTTATCCCAAATATAAAAATCGGGCAAATTAATCTCTGAAACAAAAGATGTATCCATTTTTAATTTTCTTTGCACCAAGACGCATAAATCTCCAAATAGAAAATGAGAAAGGAAGGGCTAAAAACATACGACTTAACAATGCTACCACAAAACGCTCCGGGCCTATGCCGAAAGAAATTCTTCTGCCTTTTCTTTCTATTTGCGTTACCTGCCCTAAAATGTTTTCTACTAATACCATCCCGTCTGATACGGGCACATTATCTCCTTTTATGAGGTATACATTTTTACTCCTTCTAATTGCCCTATGAATGACCAATTTTTGTGTTTCAGGATGAATAAAAGCCACTAGTATACCCAAACTTATTTTAGAATTTATGAGCGGAGAAATGGTAACCACATCATTATCCTTTATAAACGGAGACATACTAAAACCTTTTACCTTGAACCTAAAAAGATACCCCTTGGAAGTCGTATCTTGCAACAACTCAGCCAAATCCTTTCCAGAGAGAAAAAGTTCTTCTTCGCCTGTTACGTAAAATTCTAAGTCATCCTTTTTTAGCTTCAATCAGCATTCTCCTTTTAAGCAGCTCTTCAGTAACTCCCAGCACATCTTTCTCTATTTCCTTAGGCGAGCTCTCGAACTCCGACGAAAGCAGGCTTACTACATCTTTTAACTTTCTTTTGCCGTCTAGCTTATCCCAAATCGCACGTCCGGTCTCATTAAGCGAAAATATCTCGCCTTCCAAATCACCTATACCGGAAGTTATCGGGATAATAATAAATTCTCCCTGAATATCTCTGGCTACCACGTCTTCTGATGGCGCGTAAATTGCGTTAAGGCTAACTTTTGATTCCATAGAAATCCCCTCCCTTATTATGCTTACCGGTCTTAATTATCCCCTCCGGCAAACTCTCTTATCCTTTCTCTCCAATCATCCACTTCCCATGCTTTTTCGTTTCCTTTAACTAAACCCAAAAATCGCGCCTGGGTATGCGCGATTTCACATAAGTAATCTACCGGCGTATCCAAAGTACCATGCTCCGCCCAAGACTTTGCCGGACATTGCTCGCAAAGCCCTTTTAAGAAACAATTAACACAACGAGTTAAATAGTCTGGATTAACAGCTTTTATTTCTCTTATTTTCGGAAAAAAATTCGTAAGTGCCTCCTTTAAATAACCTTTTTTTAAATTGTAAACTGTATCTGGATGCCTAAGCATTAAGCAGGGTTGAAACATCCCATAAGCATCGACACAACCACCGCCGCAACCTGAGCCGCAGGAAAATAATTTATCTCCGGGAGGACGCATGAATTTCGAACAAAATTCTTTCATCTCTTTAATATATTCTTCTTTTTTGCGGGCAAGAATCCTCAAACCTTCCTCTGGCCTAAGCCTACATTTTTTTATCAATTCGTTCTTACTACCATCTCTGCGGCAACGTAGATCAAAGAACATAGAATAAGAAGGTGGCCTATTATCCATCCAAGAGATGATTTTTGCCCATTTCTCAAATTCCCCTATTTCATCTTTATTGTGTGGCAGTAGTGCACCCTTAACAACAAATGGGATTTTCTTCTTTAATAATAACTTTATCCCTCTCCAGGCAGCCTTAAATGAACCGGCTGACCGTGTCACTGCCTCGTATGAGCTCTTCCTCATTCCATAAACACTGATCTCTATCTTTTCCAATGGCGGCATAGTCACGAATAATTCCGCCAAATGCCGCGTAATCAAAGTAGCATTGGTAAATATTAGTACCTTAAGGCCCAGCTTTCGGGCAAAAATATATAAATCTTTAAAATCTTCTCTCAAAAGTGGCTCTCCACCGGTAAACTTAACCGACATACAACCCAAAGACACTGCTTCTTTAAGAATCTGTTTTATCTCTTCGGTGGATAACTCTTTATTTTTAGCTTTCAAATCATTAGCTGGCAGGTTGATACAACAATGCAGACAATTATTATTACAGCGCTCCGTAAGTTCCATATCCATCCTACCTAAAATAGGCTGGCTATTTTTCCACAATGAAGTCTTATCTATTCTCTGTTTTATGACGTAAGATTCAGTTTGCATTGCTAAAGTTTTCTCAATAAGTTCACGGCTTTCCCGCTTTTATCAAATTTAAGCACATAACAAGGGACTTCTTGCGCCATATTATCCAATAGCAACAATGTCTTATCCCACCAATCAACCGTTACAAACGGCTTTATCAGACAAGACAAAATACGCTTAACTATCTCTTGATTATCATTAATTTTTATAATCCGGTTTTCTTTAGATTTCTCCAGAAACAGGATGGCTTTCAAGGGCACACTATTTCCTGAGACATCCGGCACATCCCCGTGGCTCCAAGTGCCGTAAATCTTAAATCCATCGGGTTGCCTGCGTACAATAATCCGGTCATCGCAAAGTATCTGGGCTTTGCCTTTTAACATCGTCGCCATAGTAGATTTACCTGCCTCGGAATGACCTGCAAAAAGCAAACCCTTTCCGTCAAAGATTACTCCGCAGGAATGTAAATAACAACCCTGCCTATCCGCTAAAATGCGCGCTAAAAGTATCTGGTCAGAAGGAAATAAAGTCAAAGAACTTAAACCACCTTTAAGAAAGATTTCTTCCTTATCGTTATAAATTCTTGCGCGCGTATGGTCAGAGTTAAAAACTGCTACGCAATGCAAACTCCTATCGTCTTGCTGAGGCGAAATCCCCAGATATATCCAAGAATCTTCTTTTTTATAAATCGCCCATGGCGGCTTACGATAAACCTCCTTACCTAACTTATGACCATTTAAACCTGGCAGCAAAAAATGGTGTCTTATATAAACGATGTCCTCTCCTGGGCCGCTGGTCTCGAAATATTTAAACTTATGGTGAAATGTATTCTCAGTAATCGGCAAATCGGAATCTAGTTGTATTGTAATGTCAGCGATCCTAAAATAGCGACGATGATTCTTCTGCCAATTAATTTTAAATTTTTTATTTTCTTCGGCTATTTCGCAAAGATAATCAACTTTAGCAGAAAATTTACGATGTTCCAAATAGCTATACACCGGACAGCATCGACAATCCCTGCGTAATTTACAGGAACCGCAATTTTTTCTGTACTCTTGCGTAATTTTTATTTTAGTGGCTAAAGAGGGAATAAAATCTTCCCAGCATTGCTGGAAATTACCCTTCCTTAAATCGTAACGCAGGCTTGGGTCTTTAATAAAACAGCAAAACGTCATCTTACCGTAAGGATCAATATGAAAATCGCGCCTTGAATTTACGCAGGAAGCAAATAAATAACCATTTTCATTCATATTGTTACAGGAGGAACTTTCCTTATTCAGCCAATCCTCATAAGATAAATCCGGTTTATCTAATTCAACCACCTCTTTAGGCGGTAGTCTCTGGTGTACTATTTCGGCATTTATTTCTTTATCACCGCAAGCAGAAAGATACAGCCAGGCCGCGCCCACCCGATAATGTTTGCTTAAAGATTCGGCTAACTTAATCATATCTTGGAACTGGTGATAATTATCTCTCATGGGAATAAGTTGAACTGTAAATCCAGCCCCTGCTTCTTTTAAATACCTAAACCCGGCCATCGTCGCCTCAAATGAACCGGGTTTTCGGGTAATGTGGTCATGCACATCCGCGGTTGTCCCATACAAGGCAACCATCTTTGTGCCTTTTTTCTTCAAAAGCTTAGCAATCTTAGGAGTAATCAAGGTACCATTAGTATTGATGGAATAAGAGGCAGAATTACTAGCGATATAGTCAAATATTGCAGGAAAATCCGGCCGCAGCATCGGCTCACCGCCAGAGATAGACCATTTGCGGCAACCCATTTTCCGTGCTTCATCAAATATTTTTCTAATTTCTGCAAAAGTAAGCTCTGCTTTCTTTTCTGAAGAATCTGGAGGGATTCTTAACCAACAATGGAGGCAACTATTATTACAACGGTAGGTCAGGTCAATGCTGCCTTCTAAGGGCAAGCGGAGAAAGGTATTTGTCCTTTTTATTTCCAGATAGCTATCGTGTAATATTTTTGTCATTATAAAATGCGCAAGCTAAAGCGACAAGAGAAGAAAAGCGGAATAAACAGCGGCTCATTGTAAAGCCTCCGCCTTTTCCTTAAAGTGGGATATACGGGGCCTAAAATCAAAATCCAAGGGAACAAGGGCTAATTGGGGGCGGCTCACGAGGCCGTGTTATGCAGACATGGACAACAGCCTCCCGGCGCTAGTTTAGAGTTACACGCTGAGTCGTAATTAATCGGCTGAATAGTATCACCTGTACCGCCCGCCTTGCACGCGGTCAGAACCCCCTCCGACCTATCCCCTCTCACCAATACAATCAGCTTTGGCGTCTTCCATTTCTTTTTCTTCACTATCATCCTCAACATTATATTATAACCTACAAAAACAATAATACAATACAAAAAGGTGGCTGTCAAAGAAATTCATGCGCACCCAGTATATTAAATTATTTACGCGTTCCTTTGGCCGCAAAGAAGTTTAATGCGTCACAAACTCTGCAAATCTTTGTGCAATTTCTGTTTCCTTCTGCCAATGCCCTTCTAGTACTTTTAAAAAAACTTGAAAACCAAATATCCCTAAGGCTTGATTCTCTAACATTACCCATAACCACCTTCCACAACCCATCTGCGCAGCATAACGGAACTGTCCCGTCATATCCGATAACTATCTCATTTAGCGGCCTTAGGCAGATGATTTTAAGCGGTGCCTTTAAATAAAATCTAGCATTGGGGGCCTGCCCGGCACGGTTAAGTAAATATTCGGTTTTCAATCTATAGTTCAAAATTATTTCGCCCTTTATGCGTTCAGAATTATCAATAAGATGCTTCAAATTTGAAGCTAATTCATGCTTATCATCATAATTATTGATTATAATCCTATTCAAACCGGCTTCAAATAACCGATTCGCCAATTCTAAATTAAGAAGTAAACCATTAGTATAAAAATAAAAAAAATTATTTTTTAATATTTGTCTCGCTTTTTTTATCCATGAAGGCAAACGTTCATCTAAAAGTGGCTCATTATTACAATGAAAAGCGACACTGCCTTTAAATGGCTGATCTTTTAATTCATTTAATATTTTAAAAAATAGGCCTTCTGACATAAAATTAGCTGGGTTTTTTGCTCCTACTTTAGTTGAAGCTGGACAAAAATTACAGTCACTATTACAATAAGAAATAGTCTCGATAAAAATTTTATTAAATAATTGGGTTTCGCTACCCCTTAAAATGTTCTGATCTTTAATTAAAATTTCTTTTAATTTGAAATAGTTTTTAAGCATAAAATGATTAGTATGGATATTTATTCTAAGTAAAGATTTTATTTTATTGATGTACTTATTTCTATTCCGTAATATAATCGCCATTGGTCCGAAAATGCCTTTTTCTATCTGCCTACTATTTAATCATTAAACTATTTATGATATAATCTATCCTATGCACAAAATGAAATCTCCCCCTGAATATCAATTAATTTTACTCTGCGCAAGATTACAAACAAGTAATGCTATTAAGCAAGAAATTAGAGAGCTTTTGAACAACGCAATCGACTGGAATAAAGTAATAGAAATCTCTATCCATCAAGAAGTCATAACTTTTTTGTACTATAATTTGCGTCAATTAAACACTCAGTATATTATACCTAAAAATATATTTGAAATAATGAATAATTATTACTATCTTAACTTAAAAAGAAACCTAATCATAGAAAAGGAAATTTTTCGCCTATTAGAAATAACGAACCGTGAAGGAATTAACACCATCCCATTAAAAGGCTTTGCTTTAATACAAAATCTATACCAGGATATCGGCATAAGAATAATGGCAGATGTTGACATCCTTGTTAACGAATTGGAATTAAAAAGGCTAAAGGAAGTCTTTTCGCGCTTAGGCTATAATACCTCTTTTAAACAAGAATATGCAAAATACAAAGAGGTGAAATTATTTTACGAAATCCCTCCTTCAAATCTATATTTAATAATAGAGTTACATACCTTCTTTGCTACTGCCCGACCTTACGTAATTAACCCTCCGCTTTTATGGGAAAGAACACAAGAAAAAGTCATTCATAACCAAAAAATAAAACTACTATCTAACGAAGATACTTTTTTATTACTGGCGCTACATTTAAGAAGGCATACCCGCCGTCTGACTTTAAAATTTACAGTCGACATCGCTGAACTACTTAATATGACGGGCAATACCCTTGACTGGTCCTATATAATCAATATATCTAAAACATGTCATATTATGACTACCGTTTACTTTGCTTGTTATATCATAGCTGAATTGCATAATGTATCTGTGCCTTCAAAAATTTTTGATGAATTTCAGCCAAACATTATAAAAAACAGTTTTGTGCGAATCGTTATTAATAAATCTAATTTTTTTACTCTGAATAAATTGCAAGGTACTTTATTACGCTTCTTGCTTTTTGATAACCTAAACGATCTTATCCTTTATGTATGGGGGGTATCTTTCTTAGAAAGATTTACTAATAAACTGTGCTTTAGAAAAGCTAAGGCAAACGTTACTGCTGCAATTCCGACAAGTACCGAAGAAAAAATTAAAAAGTAAAATAATAATTTTGCGATTATGATCCCCGGCCCTAAGCTTCTACTAAATTTATCCACATAATGAATAAATATATCTTTTTCAGCAAAAAAATAACTTACCCCTTTCCTGATTCTGCCAGGAAGCCTATCTAGATATTTTTTGAATACAGAGAACGCCCCATATCTTGTATTATATTTATCAATAAAATTATTGCCCGTACGCAAAAATACGCATTGTACAAGCTGCTTATAGAAGCGAGGTATTTCTTTTTGCCTTTTGTTTACGTCACCTAGATTATGGACCGAAATCATAGTAGAATTACCATTTAATAATCTTTCTCTTAACTCTAATAGGGAAAGCGCAACATTATTTTCTGTAACATAAAAACCAAACATTGTGTCTATAAAAACCCATTTTCTCATACTTTTAAGATAAACTTCGTTAACGCTATGCGGTATATCATTAAACTTTTCATTCTCTACTGCCCATACTCTTGACTTTATACCCAGGCTAGCTAAGCAGGTTGAAAATAAAATTGCCCGATGAAAACAATTAGCATTTGCGCCTTTTTTTACTTGCTTTAATATGCCCTCGGGGGAGTCCCATTTGACAGAACGAATGGATTGACTATTATTTGAGCTTATTTTAATAATATATTTTGCAGTCTCAAGTATTATTTTAAACTCATCATTTTCATTTTTAATATAAGGCTCTATTTCGTTTTTAAAAGTTAGCAGCTTACCGGGTTCGGCCTCAAAAGAAAAATATTTGGGCGAATTTTCTGGAGACCAATAAAGATCTTCCTGTTTATTAGTCTCAATAATCTTCCAAATAGCAAGGTGAGAGAATAAGCGGCTCTTAATTAAAAGATAACCTATGCCTATATTGTAAAGAAAAAGAATAAATATAGATATAACGAAAACCCTTTTAATCAAGCTTTTCCGTGTTTTATTCTCCATTTCAGAACGCGATAAATAAAAATCATATTCCCAATAAGATATCTCTTCCATAGCCTTTTGGGCTGCTGACATAATCTATGTAGCCAGGCAAGACCAAGCCTGATCATCCATGCCGGAGGCCTTTTCCTATAACCGGATATCCACTCAAATGCAGCCCCTACTGCCCAACATAAATTTATATTCAATTCACTAATATGCTCCTGTATCCACTTTTCTTGCTCAGGAACCCCCATTCCAACCATTAGAATGTCTGGCTCTAACGAATTGATTTCCTTTATTATTTCTACTTCTTCGTCTTTGTTAAAAAAGCCGTTTCTGCTTCCCAATACTTTCAATCCTTTTTTTCTCAATACTCCCTCTGCATTTTTTATTATTTCTGGCTTATTCCCTAATAGATAAAAAGTTATTTCTTTACTTCTTAGCTCGTTAACTAAGTAATCAAAAAAATCAAATATGTTCACTCTTTCTGGCAAAGAGTTACCTAGGATTCGCGATGCCCAAATTACACCCAATCCGCCTGTATAGAGTAAATCTACATTCTTAATAATTTCTTTATATTCCTGGTCTACAAATGAAATATTTATACAATGGGCGTTAAGATAAGTTACGAACTTATGCTTACCCATTAAGGCAAAATCTAATATTTTTTTAGCTGTATCTAATCTATTTAAAGCACTCACCTCTAATCCAAAAAGTTCTATTTTTTTATCCATAACTTCAATAATTTTTCTTTTTGGCATAAATAACTAATTTATTGTTCCTTCCAATATCCCAATAATGTGGCAATTCGAATTCATTAATTATTACATATTTATCGGAATTCCGCTTTAATTCTTCATTTAACTTAATCATTCTATCTATTGCCCACGGCCAATGTTCTAATTGTAAATTTTCCAAAGTCACTAAATAATCTAATTTAAAATATTCTGAATAATCTTCATTTTCCATATAATCAACAAATTCAAATGATAATCTGTTTAAATAGGCATAATAACGGATTGCCCCACTATTAACAGCGGCAACACTTATCAAAAGCCCAATGCTTTTCTTGGGTTTGTTACTATGATTATTTATCCATTTTAGTATTTCTCCCATTTTCCATTCGCCCTTGATAGGAGGATGCATTATCCAATAATTAGCTGGGTCAGGGGCAATAATTTCGCGATTAAAGCGATTCTTAAAATATATATTGCTGGAATCATAATAAAGAATAAAGGATAAAAAGAAAAATTGAATAAGACAAAACATGCATACAAAAAATAACAATAACGAAGTGTGCAAAGTTTTTTTAATACTAAAAATACCTGCTGCCAAAATTATTGCTATAGCTGGTAAATAAGGCATGGTGTAGCGAGAACTCTTATGTACAAAAACACTGATTAAAAAAAGCGGGGCAATTACCCATAAAATTATAATATATTTATCCCTTATTTCTTGAGTATAAAACTTTCGTAAAAATATAAGTAAAATAAGAAAGAATAATGGCCCGATTTGATCTTTTAATATTATCGTATACCACGCAATGTTTGATAGCGAACCAATAATAAAAAACCATACCATAAGTAGTATAGAAAATACTAAAAACCACTTTTTTTTATTTTCCGCTGCGAATAATTTGATTCTATAAATTTTATTTACATACAATAAAAATAAAAAAGAGAGCATAATAAATAAAGGATAGTCGCGCTGAAGGCAAAAATATAAAATTTGGGGTGTTAGGGAAGAAATTTTTAAATCTAAAAGATTAAGCAGGGTTGCCTTATGAAGACCTAAGCGTGATAAGAATATATGCGTTAATGGAATTAATTTCCAATGCGAAGCATCAAAACTTAATATATACCAAGGAATTAATATAATACTTGCTATTCCTAATGCTAAAGAAAAATTTATAATTTTACTTATCTTTATTTGTTGAGAATTACTTAATATACCCTTTAAAAAACAATAAATCAAAGGGCCTATTATGAAAAAACCAAAAGTGTTCTTAGTGAGTATCCCTATGGTTAAGCTAAGGTCAAACAGAATAGCATATTTTCTATTAATAAAATAATTTGTTTTCAGAAGTAAATAAATACTTAAAGTTACTATTGCGGTTAAGGCATAATCTAATAAAAACACTCTTGAAGTACCAAAAACTATAGGAAACATTGAAAAGATAAATGCTGCCAATAAACCAGTTTTTCTATCAAAAATAGCCTCCCCAATTTTAAATATAGAAAATAACATAATTAACATATAAATAATATTTGTCATGGCCATCGTTTTTATAGAATTACCAAAAATAGTACATAAAATTAAAGAGGATATTGGAAAAAGTGGTGGGTAATAACCACTTATTTGCGCAAATGAGCTAAGATTAAATGCAGAAATATGTGAAAAAAAATCTTTATATTTTAGTGCCATTAATAAAAAGTTAGCCTCATCCCAAATTGGCGACATTCGATTCTGACTAAGCCAAATATAATTACAAATACAGTGAAATAAGATTATAAAAATTAATATAATATAGAATCCGTATTTCTCCTCGAAGATTTTTTTAATTGCCATAGGTTTTATTTATTGATTGTTAAAAAATATATTTTCAATTGGTCTCAAAAAACGTATACTTAACTGCTGAAGTAAAAATTAACCGCTCGATATTCTTTACTCACCCTCAGACTAAACAGTGGCGGTACTTAATAGGCGATAAAATTATCCCGATGATCAAAGAGTTTTATCCGCATAAACTTAAAACAGCCGCTATACCACAGGCAGACGGAACAGATAAAAACGTCCTCTATTATGCGTTTAAATCTAAACTCAGAGACTGCTCAACTGAAGTGCAAGTAATCTTCATTTTTGATAAATGGTCAGGTACCGATGATAAGGATGTACATATACTTATTACTACTGACCTTGTTATATCCGTGAGATCTGCTATCCTTACTTATATCCTATGAAAAGTTACATAAAAACCACCTCAGCGCCACTTTTATATATCTTAAAAATTCACCAGCCGATCTTAATTTAAAGATTCTTTTAAATATATATAATGGCCTAAAATAAAAATCTTGATAAAATTTTCTTATCAATCTTCCGACTTCGTATTCAGATAAAACTGTCCAAGGAACAGGGAGACGCTTCTCCTGTCTTTTACCCAATATGTAATCTTTCCAAAAATCAGTGCCATATACTCTAATTAAATAATCGTTTAATTCTGTGTTTGGCTTTGCAATGACGCGACAGACCTGAACAAAATCTAACTTCAGGCTTTTTGCAAACTTAATAGAAGATAAAATACATTCTTTTGTATCTCCAGAATTCCCTACCATAAAAAAACCCAGCGTATCAATCCCGCATTTATGTGTTAAATTTATAATCTTGGAAATTTGTTCTTTATCGATATCTTTATTAATATTTTTCAAGACATGCTCAGAAGCAGACTCTATGCCATAATAAATCTTTCTACATCCTGCCTTAAAAGCGAATCTTAGGATATCTCTATCTACAACATCAATTCTTGAGCGACACGACCATTCTATCTTGATTCCCCGCTTTAATATATCCTCGCATATTTCTATAGACCTTTTTTTATTTATAAAAAAGGTGGCATCAAAAAAATCTATTTCCCGCACATTGTATTTATTATAACACTCTTCTATCTCATCAACCACATTCTTAGGAGAGCGTTCTCTGTAAAGGAGTCTCATTATAGCACAGAAAGAACATTTAAAAGGGCACCCCGTGCTCGTAAGTATAATGGTATAATTTTTCAATTGTGAAGTAAAAGAGTAATATAGCTGGTTCGGCAGAAGGTGTCTGGCGGGGAATGGATATTCGTCAAAATTTATTACCTTATTAGAAGGTGGATTCGCAATGATGGTGTCGTTGTTTCTATAAATCAATCCTTGTATATCAGTTATATTTCCGTTATTTCCTATCGCTTGAATTAGTTTTGGTAAAGATTCAATCGCCTCTCCTGCTATACCAAAATCAAAACAGTTATACGATAGAGATTCTTTAGGATATAGGGTTATGTTAATTCCGCCAACAATAATTTTTGCTTTTATGTTCTTTTTAAAGAACTCTGCCCATTCAACCACCCGGTGAAACCAATAGGTATCTGCTCTGAAGCCAATTATGTCGGGAGAGAAATCGTTTAGCAATTTTAAAACTTGCTCTTTAGTCAACCGCAAAGCATTCGCATCTACGAGAATTACTCTATGCCCCGCCTCCTCCAGTATCGCCGCAACATAGGCCAGGATAATCGGAGGCGCAAGACAGAATTCTTCGTCAACGACTTTTAAATTTTCTGAAAAAAACCTATGTCCAAACGGACAGTGTATCAATGCGATTTTCATAAAAATCGAACCCACCCCTACGTTAAATAGGTTATCCGATAATTTTTATAGTATACAAAAACCAGATTTTCGTACCCATCCGCAACATCGCCCACTATGGTAAATAAAAGTTTTCTTATAACCTCGGTCTGAAGCGGTATATTTTAATGCCCCCTACTTCTTTCAACAAGGTGAGATTAAAATACTTTTTAAGCTTGTCGCTCATCTTCTGGCAACGGTAGGCATCACCGGCCCACTCGCTGACTAATAGCCAAACCTGTCGATTTGAGTTTAATATATCTTGTTTCATAACCTTTTTATCAAAATCGGCCGTAATATAATCTGATCTATAAATCTTATTGGCGCCAGAACCAGGGTCATAGTATCCGTCTTTCCCTTGGTTCCGTTCGCTGCCAAGGGTTATAATAGAGTGGGCCTTGTACTGGAATGACTCTTGCCAGTGGCCATCTTCAAATTTACCAAAGGGAAGTATATATTCTAAGGCTGCCTTATCAGCGTCGCTTAAATAATACATAAACGAAACAACTTCTTTCGTTGTGGCCACAATAATAATGTCATCGTCCTTTAAATCATTACCTTTGATGAAACACACGGCCTTCTGCCAATCGACATGGATACTGGCGCCGTACATCGTCTTTAAAGGAATGATATTTAACAAAAAGATAATCACTAGTATTGTCAAAGAAAACAATTGACGCTTATGATAAATTCCCTGGGCAACTATTAAATAGAATGCCGGTAAATAGATTAAAAAATTTTTAATAATATAAACAGGGAAAAATAGATAAGAAAATAAAAAACTCAAGGCAATAGGCACGACTAACCAAATCACAACAAAAGCCTGGTGACCTTCCATGTGCTGGCGAAAAATAAGAAAGAGCCCTCGTATAAAAAAAATCCCGAATACCAGCATCGTTGCCATGACAATCTCTAAGGGAAAAGATGTAACGTTTAAAGCAGTTAAACCGTACTCCGGACCTCCGTAACAAAATGTGCTAAATGTGTTTATTAGGCTTTGTATATTTGGTAACGGTGACCACCAGAGTATTGCCTCAAAAAAATTACCTCTTCCTGCAAACAATACCCATGCCCATAACCCTGAAAATAGTACTAAAGGTAATTGAAAGTAGAACCATCTTTTTAATTGTTTTCTATCGATCAACCGATGGATGCAAATGACATAAAGAAATTGGACGAGGATAATGGAGAGACCAAATGGGTGAGTACAGATAATCAAGATATTCAGCAGCAGGTTTACCATAAGAATAGCTGGTTTTTTTCTTTTAAAGAAATCAATAAAGGCAATGAAGGAAAGGAGGACTAAGAAAACAAGGAAGCTATAGTGCTTGACTTGCTGAGAATGATAAATATGAAAACATGAAATTGATAAAAGAAAAGATGCAATAAGTGCTACACTGTTATTAAATAAACTTTTGCCTAATCGATAGACCAAGAGAATAGATGCGATACCGAGCAGGACCGATAAAATCCTGGTAGCAAAAGCCCCCATTCCAAAAGCCGCTATCCAGACCTTTAATAAAACAATATGCGGTATCTTATAATTAGCAACTGGATGCAGCATAAAATCCAGCCCTTTTAGCGCATGTGCAATGAAGGTTATTTCGTCATACCATAGCGGCTTTGCAGTAAGTCTATATAATCGTAGTATCGTGCCCAATACCATGACTGCAACAAGAATAACAGGAACTTTGGTCTTCTCGCCACTTACAAAATTCATACAATTATTTCCTTGCAGGTGCTGCATTAATCCGGCTCTTTTTATATATCAGAAAATAGTAGGCTAAGAGTAAAGAGACTATGCTTACCGTAAGACCACGATAGAATTCTTGGGGAACGTACGTCAATTGAACTATGCAATCTTCGGGTTCATCGAAAATCACCGCTAACAGACCATTATGATCAGACAACTTTCCGATATTTGTTCTCCAGCTTTTATGATAATTTTGATTTACGACTAACGTACCCGGTTTATTGATTATTACCTTGATACGTATCTTGTTCAGGCTATAATACTGTATGTGAGCTTGGTTTTTCTCATCCAGAAAGAATGCCTCACCTTTATATTCGCGGTTTACCATTAACTTGCCCTCAGGTTGACGATAAACCTATAGTCTCCTGTGTCTACTTTATATTTAGCAATTGCATTACTCCTTCCTAACTCCATATGTAAAATCTGACGATAATTAATTACTCCTATGTTTTGTAAGATATAAAAATAATCATCCTTTGTCTTCTCTTAGCTGTTTAATTGAACCTGAAAAAAGATTTCTGAGAACTGAAACGAGGAATCTCCTGATCAGGACAGACCTCTTGAGAAGGATAGACAAACACTAATCTCATCCTGTATTCTCCACTGACCAAAAGAAATAATCTCTAAACCTCTTGATAAGCCACTTTATCTGACAAGGTTTTACTTCCATTAGTGTTTTTAAAAATATCGTTGGACGAAAATAGAATCGCCAAAAAGCGAACCTTTGTAAGCAAACAAGCTCCTTACTACTCAATTCTTCCGTATCGTATAAACTATCGCCATAAAACCGTAGGCCGTCCCAATCTAAAGCATCTAACTCTTTGTCAGCTAACCACCTATTCCACTCCAAAGTTCCTGGAAGAGGAGTAAATCTACTAAATTGAACTCTATCAAACGGCAACCGTTTTGCAAGGTTCATTGTCTTATTAAAGCTATCCCTATTTTCCCCTGGCAATCCAATAATAAAGAACCCCCCTATTTTGATGCCTGTCTTCTTAACCAACTCCAGCACATTGGGTAGTACCTCAAGATTTAACCCCTTATTTGTTCTATCTAAAATGTCTTGAGATCCAGACTCAACTCCAAATGTTATGGAATAACACCCCGCTTCCCTCATTACTTCTAATAGCTCTCTATCCAATTTATCTATCCGCAGACCATTCGGACATGCCCAGACAATATCCAGTTTTCTTTTAATTATCTGATTACAGACTGAAAATACATGTTCTTTAGAAAAAGTGAAGTTATCATCCACAAAGTGAATCTCCTTGATTCCAAATTTTGCTACCAAAAGCTGAATTTCATCAACGATATTTTCGGCACTTCTTCTCCTAATCCTTCTATGCCAAATTACTCCAGATGCGCAAAAACTACAGTTATACTGACATCCCCTACTGGTGATTATTGGCGCGATCGGAAATTTCTTATAGAAAAAACCCTGAGGAGTAGGAGGATATTTGTGTGGCTTGATAAGATGCCAAGCAGGAAAAGGTATACGATTTAAATCATCAATCAACTCTTGTCTCGATGTAACCACGATTTCCCCATTAGCAGGATCTCGATAGCATATCCCTTTCACAGTTTGAAATTCCTTATCTTTCATCTCCAACCTTGATACTAACTCCGCAAAAGACTCTTCGCCTTCTCCCAACACAGCAAAATCAGCCTCCGTATCTTTTATAGAGAATTCTGGAAGGGCGCTAACATGTGGACCTCCAATTACAATACAGCAATCAATAGACTGTTTGATATCTCTAATTATTTTTCTAGCCCTGGTATAATATGCAGTCATTATAGTGATACCAATTACATCCGGCTTTTCCTTTGCCAAAACTTTTAGAAACTTCCTACCAGTTAAGCCTCGGGCAATACAGTCAATAATATTTACCCGGTACCCCTTCGCTTCTAAATATCCAGCCAAATATCCCAGACCCAAGGGTGGGGTTACGATATGCGAATTATAGTATGGTTGAATTAAAACAACTTTCATTCTATGCATATACTCTTTTTCTAATAATTAAACCTAAAGAGCCCAAAATGCTGTGTTGTTACAAAACAATATTTTCTTTTTGTGTCGAGAGCCATATTTACGAGTAAATAATTTCCACATTTAAAAATATTAACAATTTTCTTTGTTTTTAAATCAATTACTTCGACAATATTAACTAAACCATTTCCAGCAAAAAGAAGGTTTCTTTTTTCATCAATGGCAATTTCTCTTAATCCGAATGGTACTTTAATTTTATCAACCACTTTTAATGTTTTAGTATCATAAATAAAAATATAGGAATACAGAAAACTCTTTTCCTTTGCACCGATATGAACATATGTTTTATTATCATCAAATAATATATTACTAACGGGACTAGGAACGCGAATTGTCCTTACTATTTCCAGATTTTCAGGATTTATCCCCCATATGAAATAATTTTGATATTCTTTATTATCCAGCCAATTTGTTACATATAACATATCCTTTTTCTCATTGTATGTAATGAACGCTGATTCACCAATATTTGATATATTCTTTCTCATTGTAATAACGGAATTTAATAAATCAATTTTATAAATATTAAGATTGTTTTCATCTATTACATATAAATTATTCTTACACAATGCTGCTCTGCAATCACCTTCATTAAAGATAGGGTCAATGATTCGATTCTTAATTTTATAATTATTTAGATCTAAAGTTATTAATGCAGGTATTGCTCTATCAACAATATACAAATCATTCGTATATTCATTATAAGTTAGATATTGGCATATTCGCTGAGCTCTAATATTATTCATATTTTTATATATTGTTTTAAATGTCGGGTTTTCGATACTTAAATCAATTTCTTCTATTGAAGAACTCGTTAGATTTACAAAAAATAATTTTGAAGTGCTATTTGAAATTGTTAAGCCATAATAACTATCGGCTCCTTTTTTAATATTGATAGCGGGGTTATTAAATTTAGCCGGACTCAATAAAAATATACTTATTGTTATAATAAAAATGAAATACATTTGATTAAACCGATAAGTATTTTTCTTTTTATTGGATATATAATTAAGATATTTAATATATAAAGGAGTAAATAATATTTCACTAAATCCATAAAAAATAAAAAAAACTACAGCAATTATTCCCCTCATATAAGAATTATCAAATATCCATTTTTTGTTAAATAATAAAATGTTCATTATATAAACAAGTAATATCAAAAATACAAAAAATATTATATTTTGAATAGGCCATAAATTTTGAATTAATAAGTACATTGTTAAAAAAGCAACATAGTAAAGACTATATCTTATTAGTAATTTTCCCTTGTTAAATTTATTAAGGACTATATGGGTTATTATAATTACTGTCGGGAATGTAACTGATAAGACAAAATTATTAAGCAAAAGATTGAATTTTGCATTAAAAACAAAAAATAAATTTTCAAATACCGTATTAACAATCGTATATCTTCGTAACCAAAATAAAGTAACAATCTCTTTGCGATAATAGCTAAAATATGAATATATCTTTATAAAAAAAAGGTTTATTAATATAAAAAAAATGGGCAATAGTAATAAACGATATTTGAAATATTTTATTAAATAATTCTTAGAATTCATTTGAAGCGATCTTTAATCTTATCTTTCAGGATTTGTGGTTTAACTTATTTTTGCTCCTTAGTTCCAGCCAAAGTTTTACTATTTTGATAATAGAAAAGACCTCTTTCTTCACATTAAATGTGCTCTTATCAGAAAAAGACCAGTGTACCGGCATCTCAATTATCTTAACACCTTCTGCTTGAGCCCTAATGAGTAATTCAGCATCCCAAAACCATCCTCTGAAATAGGTTTTATCATATCCCATACGTCTAATTATGGGCATAATAGTTCTCATATTAAAAATCTTCAGCCCACACTGGTGATCACATATATTAGAGTTGAAAAAAAATCTGAGGGCTGAATTATAGATAAAACTTATTATTCTTCTGAAAAATCTTTGCTTTATAATCGCTCCTTTTATATAGCGACTTCCTATCACTATATCAGCAGCTTTATTCCTGATTAGATTCATTGCATTAATTAGATCATCTAAATCGCATGATAGATCTCCGTCTATAAATCCAGCTAAATTGTTTTGCGCTATATCAAAAGAGGCTGCAAGATTTTCTCTTCTTGATGGTCCATTCTTATAATGGAGGCATTTTATTCCATCTTTTTTTTCATTGATTAAACCAGGATCTTTCATAAAAAAACCGCAGGACCCATCATTTGAATTATCATCTACTACAATCAGCTCAAAATTTTCAAATATTCGGGGTAACCAACTCCAGCAAATACTAATATTTTTCTCAGCCATTGTGCCCATATTATATATGGGAATAAACAATGAAAAGCCTTCCTTAATTAATTGCTGTTTGGTACTGATTGTTTCTTGCATTAGATATCCTATCTCTTCTTATATAATTTATCCACATATTATTACCCCTATATAGTCAACAAATGTTGCGTATAAACACAACTATAGTCGATTTCCGTTTCAGCCTATTTTTTTCATATTTAATTTATCCTTTATCGCAAAATTATTAGCAAGTAAATTATATGTATTATTCCATATAATATTATATGAATCTTACTGGAATTTGGTGCGAATTTTATTATACGATAAATGCGTTTTGGAGAGAAATAGAATCTAATAAAGGCGAACTTATGTAACCGCTTAAATTGAGAATCTGTCAGTGAACTTAAATTAATTGAACTACAACTATAATTTGCCCTTGATAAGTTATCTCTTAATCTTTCTTTTTGAGCATAATAATATTGCATTTCTTTTGTATAAGGGATAACCACGAAAAACGCAGCAATGCAAAGTTCTGAGTTAACTGCAAAATCTATAGTACTTTCTATTTCATTTTTTGTTTCCCCAGGAAACCCTAGCATAAAATAACCCACTGAAAAAATTTTGTACTTGTTTGTTAAATAAATTATTTTCTTTGCCTTATCCAAATCCAAATTCTTTTTAATTTCTTTCTGAAGTCTTATTGAGGCCGTTTCTAATCCGAAACATACATAATTTACACCCCCCCACTTCATCAGTCTAATAGCATCCTCATCAAGCAAATCGATTCTAACCCCATTAGGAAATGAAATATTAAGTTTTAGATTTTCTTTAATTATTCTATGAAAAAAATCGCATAGCCGTTCTTTCTTGAAATTAAAACAGTCATCAACGAACTCAATATCTGTAATCTTATATTTTTCTTTTAAGATTTTTAGTTCTTCTATTACGTTGTTGATATCCCTTGTTCTAAAATCCTTCCCGAAAATATTATGGCAGTACTCACATTTATACGGACACCCGCGCGTAGTCATCACCGTCATATATTTTCTTGGTCCTAACGTAGTCATAGACTCTTTGCGAAAATAACTCTCCATATTTATTAAGTCCCAAGCAGGAAATGGTAGTTTAGTAATATCGATAAAATCTGATTTTATTTTATTTATTATTATTTCTTCCTGATTTCGAAATCCGACCCCAGGAAGATTATATGGTTTTTCATTGTTTTCTATTTTCTTTAAAAGTCTTACAAAAATCTCTTCTCCTTCTCCCATAACAATATAATCAATATTAGAATCTAATAACGCCATATCAGGAGCCGACGAGGGATACGGTCCCCCCATTACAATAGTTGCATCTGGAATATTTTCTTTTGAGAGTTTGGCAACTTTTGTAGCTGCTTCTTTTTCTATTGTTAGCGCACTAATACCAATAATATCCGGACAAAAGTTTTTTAGCAGTTTCTTTAATTTTAAGTATGCCAAATTCTTCCTGTAACAACGCATATCAAATAATTTTATATCAACATCAAATCTTTCTCTAACATATGCTGCTAAATACATTATTCCTAATGGCTGACATAGTCTAAATACACAATTATTATTACTGGGTTTAATAAGAAGTATTTTCATAAAATTAAAATATCTCCTAAAATAAGCGATTGTTAAATAAAGTTCCAACTATTAAAGATAGTATCCATTTTGAAGGCTAACAAAGAATTAAGCTCAACAGAAGAAGCACAGCAGCAACGGTCGCAATAAAGAGAAGAAAAACGAGAAAATGCTGCCCGAACAGATAAATTTTTATTTTCTACTTGATTTCCTTGATACTGATTTCTAAAACATATATAAATGCGACCGTCACCTTCAATTCGACAGGAAATAAGATTAGATAAACATCTTATTTTTTGGGGGTATGGCCAATGATATAAAAATTTAAGCCCAGAAATTGAATTAGCTATGTACTTGGTTTTTCTTTTGTTAGCAATAAGTCTATCGATTGCCCGTTTATATTCTTTCTCATTGGGAGCTATTGGATTTTCCTTTTCTCCACCTAAGAGTAGGTGTGTCGCTGGTTGAAAAATAATAGGCGCATCAAACTCTCTACCCTTTTCTAAAAGGAAATCAATGACATTTAAGTTAAGTTGTGACAAGACAGCCAGAATCCTAACTCTTATACCTTTATCCTTGGCGATATTGATTGCCTCTATTACCCTCCTATATGTTCCCGCCCCCCTTATGTAATCGTGTATTTCTTCGGGACCATCCAGACTCAGCCCAAGTAAATTTAATTTCATCAGTTCACCTATTCGTTGAGGAACAAGCAGACCGTTTGAAGCTATTGAAGTTGAAATATCCTTTTTGTGACAATAGTCTAATATAATCCCGATATCTTCTCTTATTAATGGTTCGCCACCCGTAAAATGGATTATTTGCGTACCTAGCTGGGATAACTCATCAATTATTGGAAAAATTTGCTTGGTATTTAATTCTTTGGAGTTAACATTCCATATATTGCAATATATACATTTATTATTACATCTATGAGTTATTGCCCAGCTAACAAGAAGTGGAGTCCTCTTCCTAAATATCTTTGCCATAAGTATGGTATTTATAAATAACAACTTTTTTAATAGCTTCATAAATGTCTTCTTCAAGCAATAGCGCTATCTAAAAATTCCCTGTGATAAGTTTCCCTCCTATACGAAGATATTGAAAAATATCTCTCGAGTCTTTAATCTCTACTTAAAAAATCTCTTGCTTATTACGTCTGCGATATTTTGAGCCAATAATCTGTTACCTTTAGGTGTGCAGTGCCCGAAATCACCGCCAAAAATATCCGTAAAATAATCGCTGTATTTGCCGTGTTCCAGGGCCTCTTTGAATACCCTTTCATTATCCACAAAGATAACTCCGTATGGAGAGTCAAACATCATCCTTAAGGATTCTATGCTGCGGCAGGGATACTGCATACACACCAGCTTTATTTTCCTAGCGATTACAATTTCCTTAAGTTTCTGGTAATTATGGCGGGTCATGGAGTTATAGTATTGCGCTCTTAATCTGTCTGCCTTCCAGCAATATTCTTGGGCTGATGCGGTTTCTCCCCTCTCCCTATAGAACTGAGCTAACATCCCGTATAATACATCATTTTCAGTGCATCTATTTATCACAGCTTTTTTGAGTATTTTTTCGGTTTTATCATACTCTCTCTGGCTCCAGTAACTGCGCCCCAATTCAACGTATACCCAAGGGTTATCCGGTTCTATCTCTATGGCCCTTTTGATTATATCTTCGGCTTCAGCGTATTTTCTCTGAACCCTATAGCAACGGCCTAATAAAAGATATGCTGTCTGGTTCTGCGGATCTATCTCTATGGCTCTCTTGAACATTTCTTCGGCCTCAGTATGCTCGTTCTTGGTGTAGTAATTCCAACCTAACCCAATATAACTCCACGGCATGTCCGGCTCCAGCGCTATGGCCTTCTTGAAAATTTGCTCGATTTTGTCATAATCCCTGGTGTTTATGTAACAACGGCCTATTACAAGATATACCCGTTGGTTCTGCGGATCTATCTCTATGGCTTTCCTGAACATTTCTTCGGCCCTGTCAAGTTCGCCGTGATACCAATAGCATTGCCCTAAGCTAAGATAGCCCCAGGCATTGTCCGGCTCCAGTGCTATAGCCTTCTGGAGCCTCTCTTCAATCTTATCATAGTCGCGCTGGCTGGCGAAACATTCCTGAAATTTAATATAGCTTAGGTAAGCTTTCGGGTTCTTATTCATGAGCGATTTCAGTAGTTCTTTTACATCAGGAAAAAACAGCGGCGCAGATAAATCTTGCGCCTGCTTAATAGTGTTTCTATTTGCTGTAAGTAGCCTTAACTCCTGGAGTTTATTCCTGAGGCGTAATCCCAACATTTCTATCAGTTTGTATACTCTGAACGACTTAAGCAACAATACGCTTTTTTTTGTAGAAATGCCGGCATAGGCTTCAAGAAACTCCCGCCCCTTCTCGTCATTTATCCCCATCATTGTAATTACCATATCAGGAGAATATTTGTCTAAATTTTCTTCCAGCTCCGACAGTATAAGCGCTGTATTAGTTCCGCTTTTACCCTTATTGATTACACTAAATTTTATCCCTGTGTTCCTTTGATTTAAAATCTCCTCAAGCTGAAAAGGATAGGAGTTCTTGCCAGCTGCAGCGGTAGTGGATTCGCCCAGACAAAGAATCAGGTACTGACCCCGTTGTGTAATGGAAATAAAATTCCGGTATTCCTGCAGAGAGGAAATTACAAAGCCTCCTATGCGCATTGCGATTTCAAGTAAGACCGCACACAGAAACAGTCCAAACAGTACCATACTTATTTTTTGTGTGACGGAAGTTTTATACATTACCCTTTTATCTAGCTTATTTGATAACTACTTCTCTTTAAAAATATTACAGTTACATCCTAATAAATTTAATTCCATCTCAAAGAATAATAAATGAAATCTGACTACTGGTTTACTTCTTTCCATTTAGTAGATATCTCGGTTATTTTTATATTCCTAGAGATAATCTTGGTACACCCCAAACTGCCTCCCATATCTCAAGGAATCCCAATTTTGTTTTCCCTTCTTTACGATCAATATATATAATCGGGGTTTCTGCAAAAGTATAGCCAAGGTGCAAACAGTAATTTAGTACTTCTATTTGAAACAGATAGCCGTTAGATTTAATTGTATTGAATTTGATGATATCAACTAAGACCTTCCTACTGAAACAACGAAAACCACCAGTACAGTCTTTTACCTTTAACCTTAACCATAGATGAACATAGAAGTTTGCTATATAGCTAAGGATTCTTCTATTTAACCTACAATTGAGCATCTTGCCACCAGAAATATATCTTGAGCCGATGCTAAAGTCTTTATTCTGCGTTGTTTCAAGCAAATCACTTAAATATTTTGGATGATGCGAAAAATCAGCATCCATCTGGATAATCCTGTCATACGGTGGACTTTGAGACAAAGCATATTTAAATCCTTCCAAATAAGCTCCACCCAAGCCAGATTTTTTTGACCTGTGCAAAACTTTTATCTTCTCAGAAATTTTTGACAATGTATCAACTATTCTTCCGGTGCCATCAGGTGAATTATCATCGACAATGAGGATATCAAACTGCGGATGAAAATACGAAATTTGATAAATTAATTTTTCAATATGCTGTATCTCATTATATGTGGGAATAATAACTATTGTCTTCATCTTTTTATCTATCCTTCAATAGATACTATCTATATCTATATAATATTAAGGCGATTGCCATTAGAAATGAAGTTAATTACCAGAGTACCCTGCCACAGTGACATAAGGCTGCGCGATAACGCTGTCCATTCTTGCGTCTGTTTAAAAGACAAACCGTCGACGCACCTCCTTTCCTTTTATCTTAAACTTTTAAAAAACTGCAATATTTCTTTCAGTGCCTTTATACCAAATTTATTATTTGCGAATAAGAAATAACCCATGCGTGGGATATCATAGGTTAATAGAGAATATGCTAGCTTAGGAAAAAATATGTTTTTTTCATTTTTAAATATTGTAAAATACCGATTGCGAAAACAAAGATACTGCCTTATCTTTTTAGATGTGTTGGAACTATCTCCGGAATGATAACAAACTGCCTCAGGATAAAATATTGCTTTCCACCCTTTTTTTTGTGCTCGCCAGGATAAATCTACATCTTCGATAAGGAAGAAAAAACGCTCATCAAAATAACCCGTTTCCTCTCTTACCTCATCTAACATCTGCCGTTTATAAAAAGCTGCAGCGGAACATGCACCAAAAATATATTTTGAAGTATTGAATTTTCCGTTATTGTGTTGGCCTTTACCAATATCATAAAACCTTCTTAATCTAGAAAGGTAAATACCGCAAGAATAGATTGTTTTTCTATTTGTATTTAAAATTTTAGGTTGGAACATTCCTGTTTTATCATTTAAATCTTTAATAAAAGCCATTGTTTTTTTAAAAAAATCGTTCCCTAAAATTACGTCACAATCTAAAGTCAAAATCCAATCTCCTTTAACAACCCCGATTCCTAGGTTCCTGGCTCGTGCAGCGCCCAAGTTTTCTTTATTTTCAATTAAAATAACCTGGGGGTAGTTCTCTTTTATAAAATTTACCGTTCCGTCCTTAGAAGCATTATCTACGACTATTATTTCTGTGCCTTCCAGATCTTGTGAAAACACAGAATCTAAACAAGGCTTAATGAACTTAATGCTGTTAAAGGTTAAAATTACTACCGAGAGCATCTTTTGACCTCTCCAAGTCTTTAGCGCTTAATTCGCATGTCTTAAATATACATTTATAATTACCATCGTAATCAGACCAATTTTTAGAAAATAGATATCCCTTTCGTTCTAAGTAATTAAAATATTCTGTTCCCGGGAAAGGGGTAGCATAAGAAAATTGGAGAGAATCAGGACTGGTATTTTGAATAAACCTGTTAGTTTTTTCAATCGTATCCCTCGTCTCACCCGGTAATCCTAAACAGAAAGTTAGGTGTACTTTTATGCCTAGTTTTTTAGTAGTATTGATAGTGCTATTTACCTTGTTTAAATCCATATTTTTTTTACATAAGTTCAATATATTTTCATCGGCTGATTCTATACCGTATTTAATTGCGTATAGGCCAGCAGAAACCATAGACTCTAAAAGATCCTCGTCCATAAGATCTGCCCTTGCCATTGCCGCCCACGGAATAGATATTTTTCTTTTCCTTATCTCTTCGCAAATACCTAAAACATGATTTCTATCAATATTAAATACATCATCATCAAAATATACGGCTTTGAAATTAAATTTATTAATTAAAAACTCCATCTCATTTACAATATCTACGGGACTCCTTTTTCTATGTCTGTGTTCTTGATAAATCGTTTGGGGCCAAAGGCAAAAAATACATTGAAAAGGACAACCCCGACTTGCCCACATTTGTACATTTGGCTGAGGCAAACCCGCAAATCCATCATTATATTTATATATGGGTACGTCGTTCCTCTCGGGCCAAGGTAGGGTATCGAGATCATCTATGGTTGAGCTTTGTCTATTTATCATTATTTCAGATTCTTTTCGATAAGCTAGCCCGGGGATAGATTCTAAACTTAAATTATTTTCTAAATGAGCAACTAACTTAGAGAGAGTATATTCATATTCCCCTATAAGAATATAGCTGATAAATTTATTTTCCCTTAAGGTTTGTTCCGGAAAAACACTTACGTGAGGACCACATAATACTATTATGCAATTAGGCAGCTCGAAAATGATGTTTTGGATGATCTTAATATCATTCTTAAAAGAAGGGGTTGACGTCTCAATAGTTATAAGTTGTGGATTACAAGATTTTACTTCTTCGATGGTTTCTTGCTCATCAAATCCCTCGGCAATGGCATCAATTAATCTTGCTTCCTGGCTTTGTTTTTTTAAAAGAGAAGCAGTACAGGCAAGAAAGAAAGGGAAAGGTATATAGTTTATGTAACCGTTGCTCCCCGGAAGTGATGTGAAAGGCCAACGCGAACCTGCCCTAACCCCTAACCTCTGACCATTTCTCCACGGAAGATTCAATAAAATTATCCGCATTGGTTATTATTTTTTTAGATCTAAATGCTTTTCAATCTGTGCAAAAAAATTCTTTATTTCATGCAAGCTTAGACTAAGGTCTTTAGAGTCACAATTGATCTGTTCTATATTTTGTGATGTTTTATCAAGTTTTGCACCCAAAGAATCTAACTCATTGGAAAGTATTTTAATTTGTTCTCTGAGATCCTGAATAAGGCACCCGGTATTTTCTGTAAGATTTATGGAAATATTTACCAGTTTATCGCTTAAATTCCGCAAATTATTGTTTTGTTCCTGCAATTCGGCCTTTAATTCTGTTTTTAGGCTTGTGAGGCTAAAGGAGTTTTTATCTACAAATCCATTGATTGATTCAATAAAGACTTTAATATTCTTTAAACAAAGATTTGTATAATCTAATTTTTCTTTTAAAATAGTAAAGTCGTTATTAAGCAATTTATTTTGGCCTAGGATGCAGGTTTTAAGATCGAAAAGTATCTGCCCAATATTGCCTAAAACTCTAATTAAAATAGCTAAAAGTAAACTACCAAACAAGATCAAAAAACCATTTTTTAGATTCATAAAATTCCAGAATTTCAAAAAAATAACATATCCTCCTACAATTAACCCTAATAACGCAATAAGCCAAGAAAAAAACATCAGTGCAGCTACGGTCGGCATTTTGTTTAGTTTTATAGGTATTTTAATCACTTTCATAGCTATGATCCTCCTTTTTAGAACATAAAGTATTAGTTTTTTGCGCTGAAATTTCAATAATTCTGGTTATATCGGGAAAACGAAAAGTCCAAATTCGGAGCCATTTTCTTAAATGGTAAGATAAATTCTTCAAAAACGGGCCATAAAGATTGGGATGTCTTTTTTTAAAAAACCCTGTCCAATCACCATGTAATTCCGTCATATTTGATAAAGCATTTAATAAATAGGGGTCTTCTGAACCGTAAATTGAAATAAATAAATGTTTATATAATATTCGCTGAAAATATCTATTCTGGAAAGCCTCACCAATGACTCTTCCTAAAACCAGATCTAATGCAATGAAATTCCGCACAAAAGTATTTATTTTAGGTATTAAAGTAGTCGGGGTATCTTTAGAGGCCTTTATATGATAAAAAAAAGTTAAGTCTAATAAGTTAAGCCAAGATAATAGCTTATGATTGGCTGTTATATCTTGATTCGTTTCGCCATTTAAGGAAATAAAATAATTAAAATCTCGCAAGGAATGATGTAGGCCTAATAAAAAATCTAAATAAACCAATTGGAACCGGCCATATCCAAGATCTTCTTCTAAATAGCGATTAGCCAAGCCAAGGTTATCCTTAATTTTCAAAATGAATTTTTGGGGACTGGCGTAATATTTTTTATTTTTATAATAAGGCGAATACCATCCCCAATAACTGTTTAGTAGTGAATAAAGGCTATCGTTTTTTAAATGATGTACAGTTGCTTTAGATTCATAACGTAAAGTGTATCCTGCCTTCTTAAGGCGTTTACTCAAATCCACATCCTCGTAATTATTCTTATAGGTTTCGTCATATAAACCAATTTTTTCAAGTGTTGTTTTTCGATATAATCCATTTGAGCCGAATAAGAATAGAGGCACAGATTGATTGTTTTCCCAATATTGTTTCATATGCACTGAACGCCAAAAATCAAATAATGTAGAAGAATAGGTCTCTAGCATTCTTCCGCCTACGCCTGCTATTTTTGATGAATTAAGCCTCTCAGCCAAATGTTTAAGCCAATCGGATTCTGGTATACAATCTGCATCTAACGATGCAATGAATTCAGTACTTATATTCTTTATAGCTGTATTCCTGGTAGCTGCTAACCCGCGATTACTCCCATGTCTTACAATTCTCACGGGGTAGTCAGAGGCAATCTTAATAGTATCATCGGTTGAGCCGTCATCAACTACTAAGACTTCTTTTAATTGATAGGTTTGCTTAAAAACTGCCTCTAAACAAGCTTTTATAGTTTTTTCGGCATTGAAACAGGGTATATAAAGACTAACCTTTTCCATTTTTTTCGAGATTCTTTAACTCTTTTTTTAGCATACCTTTTGCAAACTTAACCTCTTTCAGTTCAAGGGTATAATTATTATTTTGTGGGGTCTTATTAAGCTTATTAAAAAGCCCTGATGTCACAGAAAAAAAGAGGTTTTTGAATTTCCTAAAAAAGTAGCTCACATATTGATAAATCCGATAATACAATCTCTTATAAAATTTTGGCTTCTTGAACTTCTTTGTTTTAAGAAAAACGTTTTCCCAAAAATTATAATTCCCGAAATTATAATCATAGCAACTCATCAAACAAACAGGACACCCCTCTTTTTTTACCGAATCTCTCAATTCCTGATGTAGTTGTGAATTCCATAATTCTGACAATTGTGCTTTTTTGATATTACCTAATTTCTTGTTTGACAAAACCCAACATAAGGATACATCTCCTTCAGCGTTGATAGGGCAGGTATTAATAAGCGCCGGACAATTATAATTTTGAGGCTTCTGCTGCAATCCGGATAAATATAAAGGGATCCCTTGCAAATAATTTTCAGGATTAGTAGCAATCTTGAGCAATCTAGCCGAGTATATTACTTTTTCGATTTTTTCTTTTACGTCTTGTAACTCATCAACCGGAATAAAAAAACCTCTCCCCATAGATTTATCAATAAGGAATATTTCGCTAAAAGGTTGGAATTTCACTGTGGTCACTCCACTTTGATGCGCCAAATTCAATACGAAGTCCATAAACTTATAATTTTGTTTAAGGACAACCGTAGCAATAGTACTTTCAATTTTATATTTAGTAAGGCAATTCAAAGCTGTTATCGCTTTTCTAAATGCGCCTCTGCCTCTTAGAGAATCATGAATTTCTTCAGGCCCTTCAATAGAGATATTTACTACCCCTATTCCAGAAGCCAAAAGTTTTTTAGCCACTTCTTCATTTACTAATACCCCGTTAGAAGTAAGGCAGGTGTTGATTTTAAACTGATTAGTAAACGCAATTAATTCAAAGATGTCTTCTCTTAATAGCGGTTCTCCGCCGCTAAAAACAATACTGTTTGGATTAAGACTAGCAGCATCTCTAATTAAATCTTTCAATTCCGTAGTAGTAAGCTCTCCATTACCCCCTATATCAGGAATCTGGCACATCTTACATCTTAAATTACAGCGATTAGTTAGAGAAATAATTATTTCTTTTAATCTGGTTTCCATGGAACTATAGATTATTAAGCATCAGGCTTTCGTATCTGTCTAACAACGCGATTCCTTCTTTTATAATTTTTCCCTTTTCTTCGCGTTCTTCTTTAATCCTATTGATAAAGTCCTGAGTTATTCTTCTTAAGGAATCGGCTTCCGGTTTTGCCCAACAAGTCTGTAGGCATGGCTTCTGACACCTTTGCATCCTCTCTCGCGCTTTCTTTGCCTCGCTTGTTGCAAGGCATTCGCTTAAGCTCATTTCTTTGATATTTCCAAAGGCTGGGCCGCAACTTCTCACGAATCCATCCGGGCCAATATCAATAAATACAAAAGGGTTGCATTTCCAATCTGCCCTTGTTAATGCCCCTTGAAAATACTTTAGCCATAAATACGGATCGTGAAGAAAAGCCACTATACCGTTTTTATTCTGATAATCGGCAATCTTATCAATCTGACTTTTAAGAACTGTCACTCCTTCGTTCTGTATCCAAAAATTTCCGCTTTTTATGGTACTCTGCATATCATCCTGAATTACAATGACCGGATGATAAACTAAACACTCAACGCCTAGCTCTCTGGCTAAAAAAGTAACATCATATAGCTCTTCTATATTTTCTTTCATAATGGTAGTCCAAATAGAAATCTGCGGTCCATAATTTTTTATTTTCTTTTCTTGGCATAGGCAACCAAGGGCATCTAGCGCCTTTCTGAAAGCTCCCTCTCTCCCGCGAATATAATCGTGAACTTGGGGGGTACTCCCATCTAAAGATATTGCAATATTTTGTAAACCCGAATCGATAATTCTTTTTATAATCGCAGGATTATCGATTAAGCTCCCGTTACTTACTACTTCTGTTTTAAGCCCTAAAGAAACAGAATGATGTATAATATCAAAAATATCGTTTCTTAAAAAAGGCTCTCCTCCGGTAAGCATAATCACACAATTTGAATTCCAACTTGCTATCTCATTTAAAACTCTTTTCAATAAACCAAAATCTAGCTCTTGCCCCCTTAATATCTTTTTTACTCCACACATCTGGCAATTAAAATTACAATTATGAGTAAGGCTGATGTATATCCAATAAGGCTTAGCAAATGGGGTATTCAAAACCTCAGAGAAATGAAAATCCAAATTTAAACTAAACTCATCTAAAATATAATCTTCTGAACTCATTTTTTTATTATAGAATTCCCTAGCACAAGTATATCCATTCCACTTTTTAAAAATGTGTTAACTGCTTCTTGCGGGCTATTTACTATTGGTTCGCCTTTAAGATTAAAAGAGGTATTTAAAAGCGCGGGGATGCCCGTCGCCTGATAAAACTTTTCAATAAGGCGATAATAAAGGGGATTGGTTTCTTTATCTACCAGCTGAATCCTGCTTGAACCATCGATATGCGTAACCGCCGGGATTAAATCTTTTTTCTTCACGGGCAAAGTATAGAGCATAAATCTCAAAGGATACTGATTTAAACAACTATCAACTGCAAAAAAGTCTTGAGCCTTTTCAAACAAAACCGAGGGAGCAAATGGACGGAAAGGCTCGCGGAATTTAATTTTAATGTTGACCGTATCTTTCATTTTTCCCTGACGGGGGTCGGCTAAAATTGATCGGTTGCCTAATGCCCGCGGTCCCCACTCAAACCTACCCTGAAACCACCCTACAACCTTTTGCAAAGATAAGTTATTTACTACAGTATCTAATAGCCTATCTTCATATTCGAAATATTCGTACTTCAAATTATTTTTATCAAGAATTGTTTTTATTTCTGCGTCAGAATAATCTTTCCCCCAATATGCATGTTTAAGAACAAATTTCCTCGGTTGTTTTAAGAAACAATGCCAAACATAGAGTGCTGCGCCCATTGCTGCTCCGCCATCACCCGCAGTTGGCTGAATGAATATCTCTTCAAAAGGTGTTTCTTTTAAGATGCGGGAATTAGCAACGCAATTCAAAGCAACTCCGCCGGCAAGACAAAGCTTTTTTAAACCAGTCTTTCGATAAAGATGTTTGGCAATCTTTACCAGAATATCTTCGGTAAACTTTTGGATGCTAGCAGCTATATCCGCATAATACTGATTTTCTTTTAACTCTTCATCGCTAGGCTGGTTAGTATAATCATATAGGCTGGTTTGAGAAGTAACAAAACGCGCTTTTGGGTTACGTGGCTTGCCAAATAATCTTTCAAAACGCTTGTTAAAACTGCGCCGAGTATGATAATGATAACTAAAATAGTTCATCTTAAGCCGAAAGCTGCCGTCTTCTTTAATATCAACTAATTCATAAATTTGGTCTACATATTTGGGTTGCCCAAAAGCAGACATGCCCATAACTTTATACTCGCCTTCGTTAACCTCAAAGCCTAAAAAAGCAGTAAATACAGAGTAAAGCAGCCCTAGGGAATGAGGAAATTTTATCTCTTCAGTTAACTTAATTTCGTTTTTTCTTTTACCATCCCAATCTGCGGATGCGTATCCTAAAGTAGTGGTTGCCCACTCCCCTACCCCATCGCAAGTCAAAATTGCTGCTTCAGAAAAAGGCGAACAGAAAAATGAGCTTGCGGCATGAGAAAGGTGATGTTGAGAAAACAATATCTTGTTCGAAGTAACCCCTAGCTTTTCCTCAATCAGGCTCTTAATCCATAATTTATCTCCTATCCAATTGATTGCTACCTCTTCAAAAAACCCTACTGAGCGGGGATAGGTGACTAAAATGGTTTTAATAATGCGCTCGAGTTTTAAGAACGGCTTTTCGTTAAAAACTACAAAGTCGATTTCACTGCTTTTTATTTTTGCCCAGGCAAGGCAGAATTCTATCGCATTTATAGGAAAGGCGAAGTCGTGTTTTATCCGGCTAAACCTTTCTTCCTCGGCAGCAGCGATTACTTCGCCATCTCTTAAAATACAAGCGGCGGAATCGTGATAGTAGCAGCTTATTCCTAGAATATGCATCATTGTTGGCGCAAAAAACTTTCTATATCGTTAATTTCAATGTGTCTATGCCAGTAAGTAGTTTTAACTTTTTTTGGCTTTAATAAAAACAACGGAATGACAAAAAGCCAAAAGGGGAAGAGGATAATAAAGAAAGCTAAATCTAAGGTAATTCTCGTGATTATATTTAAACCGACTCGGATATAGCTATTTATTTTCTGAAATATTTTTTTCATTTTAAAATAGAGTGTAGATAAACGGTACAACCGCTGAACTTTGTGTAAAAATAATTAAAAGACCTAGCATTAATAATACTAAAATGATAGGTACCATCCACCATAGTTTATTTCGCCATAGGAAAACAAGTAATTCTTTTACAGTAGAACTTCTTGAAATTATTTTTCTTAACCATTTTTTAAACATTCAATTGTGTTTAGTTAAAAACATAAAGATATTGAATAAGAGTGGCTTTATGGGCTTAAATTTACTTGGGTATTATTGAGTATCTCCATGCATGATGAACAACCTAATTTTCTTTGAAGTATATTCTTTTCAAAAAAATTGTACCTTCCATTGTTAACCATTTCTGATAAATTCTCATTTCTAAAATTACCTAAAAAATATTTAACATTACAACATGGATACAAAAAGCCGAAACAATCAACGAAGCAGCCATATGTACACTTGGGTTTTTCATTCGTTTTAAGACCCATCTCTTTTGGGTGTACAACAGCAGAAATTCCTTCTTCTAATTTGATGCCTAAATCTTGCGCAGTTTTGAATATACCATCAGTATATTCCCTCAAAAGGGGTATATTATTGTCGAGAGATTCATTTTTAGTTGCAATCCCCTTATTAAATATAACCAATGGGATTAATGCAATTTCATAAATACCTAAGCTATGAGCTAATTTAATGATATTTTGCAAGTCCTTAATATTTCTTTTCATAGCAATGGTATTAAAAGCCAATATGGGAAAATCTGATGAAAGTTCGCTTTTTATTCTATTAATTAAGCGAATAGCGTTAATTACTTTTTTAAAGGAGCCCCGCTTTTTAATTTTCCCATATTCCTTCTCGCTACTTGCATCAATAGATATTCTTATTTTTGTAAGCCCTGATTTGACAATAGAGCGAGCAAATTTTTCGTCTATATCAATATTTAAATTTGATGTCAACCAAACATCTACTTTCTTATGCTTTACATGAGAAATCATATTTAATAAATCCTGGCTAAGAAATGGTTCACCAAGCCCTTGCAAGTTTAAATCCTGTATACCATCAAATTGGCTAAAAATGGTTTTAAATAAATCGAAGCTTAAATCTCCATATCCCTTAGGGGCACCTAGGGTATGCCAACAAACTCTACATTTTAAGTTACACCTGTTAGTTGGTTCTATCTGTAAACTCCGGTAGTTAATATACATATATCTCGTATCGTAAACGCCTGTAATACAGCTTGCTATATTCCTATTACTGATCTTTACAAGCTATCTTTTGTTTTTTTGAATAATGGAAAAAACGCTTTCTAAGCCTGCCTCATAACAACAGGGAAATGCGCATGACTTTGAACACTGGTTCATTTTTTTTCGAACCCTTTTAGCGTTTTGTGACATCCATATTTTATGCAGGCGATCTCTTCTTATATCTCCCAACATGCCTCCGCACATCCAGACTTCATATGTGTTGCGCTCGTTATAGGCAATAACTAACCTGTTATAACCATTGTAGCAACTATTTGTTGGTCTTATATATCCATTCCTGAAATATTCCTTAATATACTCAAAGCCGGGCCGACAATCAATGAAACCGGTTTCGTTATCATATTTAATCAACTTGTTGATCTGGTCATCGAGAACATGCAACCTTTCTTTCGGAATCCAAAAGGTACAATCTTTATTGATTAGGGACGTAGGATCACTATTATCTGCATGTACCGGCCTGATTGATAATTTTTCAACACCTACTTCTTTCATCAGCATTGCAATTTCTAATAATTGATCGACATTTTGATTTAAAATTGTAGTGGTAGCATTAATTGAGTACTTTCTCTTTGGAGCGGAAAGTAATTCTTTTAAATTATCTACAGTTATATTAAAGCTTCCTTTGGCCTGCCTTATAAAATCGTGAGTCTCTGAATCAGCCCCATCGACAGAAACTTGCATATGCGAAAGGGGAAGATCTTTTAACTTCTCCAGCACCTCTTTGGAACAAAAGCAATTTGTAATTAGTGTTGCTCTTATGTTTTTACTTGCAGTATATTCTATTATCGGGAAGATATCTTTCAAAATTAGTGGCTCTCCACCCGTGAAGACGATTTCAGGAATCCCCCAATCAGCAACTTGGTTGATAATATCTTTAATTTCTTGTAAGGTTAATTCCACGCATGGGTCAATATTATCCTTTCGTATTGAACACATAATACATTTTTGATTACACCTATAGGTCAAATTTAACGTTACATTAATAGGAGGAATTAAGGGGAAATTAAATTCCCGCGAAAAATAATATCTTAAATCTTTACTTAATTGTTCCCAATTCATATATTGATTTTCCTTTTTATTATAACTTAATACAGTTTTTTAACACGCCCGGTAAAACTATTAAAAATTGTTTTAATATTTTCGCATTCTGTTTTTCCCATGCACACTTGTAGACAAGGATTTTTACATTTTTTTACTTGTTTCCTAGCTTGCCATGCACGATTAGAATACCAAATCCCTGAAAGAGATTTTTTCCTAAGATTTCCGAAACTGCCTCCGCAATATGCTACATCACCATTAGGGCCAATTACTACCCGATTTAAAGCTGAAAGGCAGCGAAATTTGCTTACTTCTATTTCATTTCTATAATATTTCTTTAACAATGATAAGTACTCTATTTGTTGATGAGGATTAATAAAGTTTCCATCAGATTGTTTTAATTTAACCAATTGATCTATGGCTGAATCAAGAGCTTCTAATCTTACTTTTTTAGGCCAAAATGATGACGCGCTATCAATATTCTGTAAATTTGAGGTATCTGTTACAAAAGGTAAATATACAATTTGGATCACTTCCATTTTCTTAAAAAAGCCCACCATTCCGACTAAATCCTGAAGGTTTTTATCAATAATGACGGTATTTATCCCTATAGTCGGCCGGTCATATTTTGTTTTTTTAATTATTACTTTATGCTTAGAGATGCTATTAATACCTTCAATTGCCTTTAAAAAACTACCTGCTTTGCCACGAATTGTATCATTAATCTCAGGATTTAAGCTATCAATAGATACTTGGATATGTCTAATTTTTGAGGAGGCGATATCTCGAGCGGTCTTCTCATTTATTATTGTTCCATTTGTCGTAATGTCTACTTCAATACCTTGCTTAATACATAAATCTACAATATTTATTAAATCATGACGTAAAAGAGGTTCTCCGCCGGTCAGCATAACTTCGGCTATACCCATTTTTTTTATTTGTTCTGCTATGGATTCTAGCTCAGGAGTGGTCAAATTATACTCGGGGGCAGATAATTTATCTCTTTTAGGGATATTAATAATTTCGCAAATTGGGCAATTTAAATTACATTGATAGGTAACATGAATTGTTGCATTATCTGGTATAGCAAAAGGAAAACATAGAATACTAGAAGCATAATATTGTATGTTTTTTTTGAGAATTTTTAACTCTCTCTCGATTTGCTTATCACGATTAAAATATGCACGCCAAAGCTTCCTCAAAAGATCGAAACTGGCAATATTCTCCATATTTGAAGTTAGTATCCTATTTTATAGTTCGTTCGGCTCACTGAAAGAAGAAATTAAACTATCGATTTCACGCTCTAAATTTTGTAAGTTATCTTTATTCGCAATATTTTTTTCCAACATGTTCTTTTTATCAAAAAATATATCAAAAATTTGCCCTCTTACTAATTTTTTAATTTCCGGGTTAGAATTATAATAATTAGACCTTTTCATAAAAATATCCCATGTTTCTTTTAGTTCTGATTCTGGCCTAACGCTACAAAATTGTAAACATGGCTTTGCGCATTTTCTTATTTTATTTCTCTCCTGTTTGGCCACTTCTGAATTCCACATATTTTTCATAGTTTGCAGATCAACATTTCCTATGCTCTCTCCGCATAAAGATGTATTTCCATCTGGAGAAATTACAACTCGAGTATACCCAATATAGCATTTCATATTTTGCTGGGATTGGTTGCCTCTAAAATATTTCTTTATAGCCTCCAAGTGTAAAAACGTATTTCCTACTACAGGCTGCCTCTCATTCCTTTTTCGTTTATAAGTAATTACTTTGTCCACCATTTTATCTAAAAGCACTAATCTATTTTCGGGTATCCACATAGAATCACTTTTATCGTTAAATTTCAAATTTGCATTGTCTATAACAACCGGCTGGAATCCCACAGCAGAAACAGGTAATTTATTCGCCAAGACAACGTATCGCCACATTTCATTTAAGTTATCATTCATAAGAGTAATGGGTATAATTATTAACGGCTGATCTAAACGCCCCTTCCCATTATTACTCTTATGCCTATCTATCATTGTAATTGCGCGTATAACTCTTTTATAGGTACCACTCAAACCGCGCAACTGATCATGTGTCTTCTCTCGCGCACCATCTAAAGAAACAACTAGCTGAGTAAGCGGGGAGTCAACTATAATTTTTGCCATGCTATCATCAATCAATGTTCCATTGGTTACGATGGTAGTCTTTAAACCCTTTGCTCCAGCATACCTAATAAATCTCATTAGGTCTTTCTGTAAGAATGGCTCTCCTCCTAACAGCAATACTTCTGGTACTCCCCATTCTGATGCCTCATCAATAAGTGCAATAATTCTTTCGGGAGTCATCTCTTGATCAACTTTAATATTACGGATATTGCACATTTTACATCTTAAATTACATTTATAGGATAAGGTAATTTGCACAATATCGGGAGGGACTAACGCTTCATCCATAAAATAGGAATAATAAAAACCTATGTTTCTTTTAAATTCGGTTAATGCTTCTTGCAAATATTCCGGTAATAATTCATTCATGATCGCTTTATTTAAAATTTTACTGTTTTCCTTTGAAATGAAAAATACTAGTTCCTAATCGTTTGTAACGATTAGGCGTAACTCCCGGGAAGCATGGCTGCATACAAGGTGTCGCGCAATATTTTATTTTTTTTCTAGCATTATAAGCATTTTTTGAAAACCAGATATCCCTTAGTCTCTCTCTCCTGACATTACCAATAAATTCCATACAAATGCGTACATAGGGCTGAAAGTACTCTTTTTTCTCAGGATTACAGAGTGTAATAAATATGTTTTTAAACCCACCATAGCACAACCATTCTTTTCCTTGTAATTCGCCAAGATAATATTTTACCATCAAGTCTTCAGGAACTTTGATTTCTAAGTTTACGCCCTTTTCCCGCGACAAATTTATCGCATCTTTTAAAATAATCCTTAACTCTTCAGCCTCATTTTTTATTAGCCATAATTTATTCCCCTCAGAAGCATCATTTAGGTCAGTATTATCTCTCAACAAAGGAATAAAATATACACTATCTACTTTTAAATCTTTTGCAATATGAATCATGTCGATTAAGCCTTTATAATTATATTTCGTGATAACTAACCCGATACTTAATGAAATATTTTTTACCTTTCTTGACTCTTGTATATTGATAATCCTCTTAATTCCTTCTGTAGTCTTTTTAAATGAACCTGTTCCTCTTAGATAATCGTGATTTTCCTCTGTGCCGTCTAAAGATATGCTTATGGCGCCTTTAAAATTATCTATCATTTTCTCAGCGAAATCTTCATCTAAAAGTGTACCGTTCGAAATAATTATCGGGAAAATATCCCTTTCTCTCGCATAAGTACAAATTTCAAATATATCTCCCCTTAGTAAGGGTTCACCGCCAGCTATAATAAAATTTTTTACTCCCAAAGCCTTTGCTTGATCAATCAAATCACAAATTTCATCTTTTGATAATTCATCGCTTTCTTTTACTGGATATTTTTTTACGTTGCACATTCTGCAATTCAAATTACATCGATGTGTAAAATCAATTTGTAGAATTTCTGGCTTTACAAATGGGCGCGCAAATAACCAAGAGATATAAGACAGAAAATCGTCGTTATTTTTTTTCATTTTTTTAGTTGAAAACTCATTGCCCTAATCACGGCCTTCCAGTCATAATTCGATAAGGTGGCCTCGTAACAAAGTATTCTATTACGACTGTACCTCACACTCGTAATGCTTATGCAGCTTCATGGCTAATTCCTTAAATCTTAAAAGCCTCTCTTCTCTTATTCTAGGAGTGCTTTCTCTGCTATGCCAACCACCTTCCTTAAAAATAACACCGTACAAATCTACATTATGCCCAAGATAAGAGTCTTCTTCTATATGACAGCCGGTTATTTGGGTAAAACGATGGGTATACTTAGCGTTTTCTTGAATAAAATCCAAAGTTAATTGAAAATCATCCTCTGTTTCAGTAGGATAGCCTATTATAAAAAAACAGTTTACATTAATACCTGCACGACAGGTATCCCTGATAATCATTTTTACGTCGGCTAAATCAGTATTTTTTCTCATATCCTTAAGAATCCTCGACGAGCCACTTTCGACTCCGTAACTTAAATTAGTACAGCCGGCTTTTTTCATCTTTTGTAATAACTGATAGTCCATTTCCTTTCTTAAGGTCGCTTTTGCTGACCAATAAATATCTAATTTAGATGCTATAATCAAATCACAGATTTTCTCTAGGCGCGATATATCACCATTAAAAGTTGAATCTGCAATTTCAAACTCATTTCTCCCATATTGTGTAACTAAAAATTTTATCTCGTCTAAAACCTTTTCGGGAGATCGGTAACGATATATTTTCCATAATGGGCTATCTGCGCAAAAAGTACAACGGTTGATACATCCTCTACTTGTAACTAATGGCAAAGCCCTGCTTGTATATCTTTCGAGGTCAAAATCAAAAAAGTCCGGCGGAGGCAGTATATCTAAATTATGTATTAATTTTCTTAATCTGTTTACAATAATTTTACCTTTCTTTGCATATAAACTGCCTGCTACAGAATAAAAATCGCGTTTCTGTTTAATTAATAATAAAGCCTCTAATAAACTTTCTTCGCCCTCGCTATCGATTAAGAGATCAAACCCATTATCGGCGGTAATCTCTTTATTAATAGGCGTAAATCTCCTAATTCCATCTGATAATACCCTTTTGATCCTTGTTACTTCTGCTCCTCCGCCTATAATTATCAAATCAGGCTTCATCTTCTTTAATTGCTGAGCTAAAAGCAAACTTACATTTACACTTGACATAAATAATGAAAATCCGACCACCTGGGGACTATAATTTAAAATCTGTTCTGCCCAAATATTAATAAAGGGCTCTATGGCAGGAACAATCTTGCTACTAAATAATTCTGGCATTATAAAATATTCCGGATAATTTAAATTCCAATATTCCTTATTGGGAAAGATTTTATACAGCTCAAGATTTAGGTCAAAACATTTCACTTTTAAGCCAAAATTTTTTAAAAAACCTTTTAAATAACTTATGCCTACTGGTGGCTGAATAACGCCCCATCCTGGGCACATAACCAAGGCTAAATCTAAATTGTTCATTATTCTATTTTGTTGAACGGAACGAAGCATTTCTATTGCTTAAAAATAATCCTTTTCTGATACATTCCTGATAACTCAATAAATTCATCCCGAAAGGAGCACCATTGAAGACAAGCAAAATCACATTTTCTAATCTGGGCACGGCAAAATTTGGCCTTTTTAGAGAACCAAAGTTCCCTTAGATTATCTTTCCGCACATCGCCAAATACTGGTTCAAATTTATCTTGTTTCACACAAAAATAAACCTTCCCTTCCTGGACTACTTGTATACGATTGTATCCTGCATAACATGGAATTGCTCGGTGCTTTAATTTACCCCTGAAATACTCTTTTATAAACTTTAGGTGTTTAACGCTATTGGCAATAAAGTTAAAATTTTCCTCATTTGCTACTTTGTATTTTATCAAAGCGTCTATCGCATTATCTAAAATTTTATACCGCTGTGGAGGAACAAAAACTGTGGAGCTAAAATCTACTTTATTCTGATCAGTATTATCACCAACTACAGGCTGAAATATAATCTTAGAAATTTTTAATTTTTTACATAAACTAGCTACTTCCTTTAACTCTTCTAAATTTTGATCCATAATTGTACAGACAGAAACAATATTAGGATAATTTTTTCCCTGTTTTTCCTTGATTGTATTTAGTAGATTGATATTATTTACTATTTTGTTCAATACGTTTTCTCCTCTTATCTTAGCAAATGTCTCTTCAAATGCTGCATCTATAGAAACGCTTAAAGCGCATGTAGACAAATTATTCTCGAATATCTTCTCTATTACCTCATTAGTAAGCAATGTCCCATTAGTAACCAGGGTTACCCCGTTCATGCCACATTGATTAGCAAACGATATTAATTCAAATAACCGTGGCTCTAAAAAGGGCTCTCCTCCAACTAAAATTAGATAACTAACTCCCATTTCAGATGCTTCTTTTATTACCTTTTTTATAGTCTGGATATCTAATTCATAAGGTCTATTTTGTAATTTAAATGATTGCATGCGATCATGCATACTGCACATGCTACATCTCAAATTACATTTAAAGGTGAAGTTTACCTGTAAAGCATCAGGCGCAATTAAAGGATAATCGATTTTACGAGAAAGATAAAAAAGAAAATTTCTTCGAATTAAATAAATCACCCTCTTTTTGTCCATATCTAAACTAATCACAGAAACAAGGTAAAAGGCACGGGCTTTTACAGGCCTTTACCCTTTTTCTTGCTTGTTGGGCTTTTTCTGAACCATAGATCATTCTTAGCCTATTTTTTCTTATATTTCCATAACAGTCAAAGCAGGTAGTAACATCGCCGTTATTAGCGATAAGCATAGTTTTAGTCGCATATTGACAATTAACTTCGATATTAGTTAACAGGCCACGAAAATATTTCTTGTTTAAGTAAAGATTATTTTCTGAATTTCTTACAAAACGGGAATTATGTTTTTTAAATTCAATTAGGGAGTCAATAGTTTTATCTAATACGGGGAGTCTTTCCTGAGGAATCCAATATTTAACTTTGCTTGTTCTTTCTGCCATTATCAGGTTATTGACAAGTAAAGGCTGGAATTGAAGGGAATTTACCTTGAGGGATTTTAAAAAATTAGCTAAGGGGATGAGTCCTTCTAAATTTTCGTTTAAGATTATAGATATAACATTAAAGTTTATATTAGGATGGTCCATTTTCAATTCAGATATACGCTCCATGCCATTCATGGTCTTTTCAAAGCAACCCTTAGTACCCCTGATTTCGTCATGGATTTCTGGAGTCAAAGAGTCTAAAGAGATGCTTAAGGAAAGGGCGTCACAGGTCAAATAAGGCAACAGTTTATTTAAAAAACCGTCGTTTAATACAATCCCATTGCTCAATATGCCAATATGATAATCATTGTCTTTCACAAAATCCAATATTTCAAATATATCATCCCTAACAAAGGGCTCTCCGCCAGATAAAACAAATTCTTTTACGCCCCAATTGATTGCCTGAATGATAAGGTCTTTAACCTCATCCGTCGTAAACTCTTCTTTCGGCCTATCTTTTCTTATTTCACAAATATTACATTTCAGATTACATCTGTGAGTTATATCTAAAATAATAAATTCTGGCTTTGAAAAAACAGCGTCAGCCTTTTCGGGCTTTTTTAGCAATGTATTTTTTTGTAATTTAATGACCCTTCTTCGCTCAGCAATATTACCAAATAAATAGAATATTTTGTGTAAAATAAAATAAACATATATCCTAAATTTTGCATAAAGACCCACTTTTTGGCTCGAAACGATTAAACGTTTCCCCAAATAATAAGCAAAACGAGGTATTTTAACAAAATTTATAATTAATCCTTTAAGAAAGGCAGGGTTATTTTTGGTATAAATTTCTTTCAGTAAAATATGGTCCTGATGTAAATGCTGGACAAGGTAATTCCCTCGGCCATACATATAAGCCTGTTTCAAAAATGATTTAAAGTTAGTGTGACAATCGTGAAAAATCTCTATGTCTGCTTTATAGATAAAATTATGCCCTTTTTTAAAAATCCGCCAGAAAAATTCTAAGTCTTCTCCTGCAGGCAAAAGGAAAGTTTCATCGAATGTTTCTCCGTTTAGATAATTTTTTTTGAGAGAGACGTTACAGGTGGGGAAAAAAATTGTTTTCTCTTCTTTATGGATTTTTGTTTTTATTGCTCCATCACTTAAAAATTGACTCACTGCTGCCTTTATATTATTAGGATCAATGGAGGTTAAGCCTCCTATCGCTATAACATTATCGGATAACCTGTGTGCTTCCATCATCTTTCTTATCCAGTCCTTATCAAGGATGCAATCGTTATCAGTAAAGCCGACGATATCTGCCCTGGCCTCCTTTATCCCAATATTCCTGGCAGCAGCTGGTCCTTTGTGTTCCTGAGAAAAATACCTTAGGTTTGGGTGCTCTTTTAATAATTCTGTCAACATCACTGCTGTTTTATCTTTCGAGCCATCATCTATAACAATAATCTCGAAATTATCTTGAGGATAATCTTGTCTAAAAAGAGAGTCTAAACACTGCCTAAGTTTCTCTTTACGATTATGAGTGGGAATAACAATGGATATATCCATCTAATCCTCAATGGCGATGGTGCCCCTAAAATAAATGTATTCTCCAGCAGAAAATAATTTTTTTGTAGAATTAAGGTGTTGTAATACCCTACCGCGATGATAAATATCCGAATTTATAATGTTAAGAAGCCATTTTGAATTAAGCGTTTGGGGATAGAATTTAACTGCTGGAAGACAAACTTTAGGGGTTTGGATTTTGGCAACGCCAATATATTCAGTATCTTTTTGGCCTAACCGAACACAATCCCAGTCATCATCAACATTTTCTTTAAATGGGGGGAATAAACTTTCTTCTTTATTTGCAATCCACTGCGAATATATTTCTGAAAGCATAAGATTTGTTTGCAGCCGATCGATCTCTATCTCTTCTTCAACTTTCATCTTAACGTTAAACTCAATTAACTTTTCTTCTTTTAATCTAATCTCCCAATATTGGATTATTGGCAATCGTAGCCATCTGCCGATAACTTTAATTATATTCTTATTTCTTTCTTCAATTTTCCATATCGCCGAAGATAATGAATCATACCAGCGGCCTTGTGAGCGCAAAGAGGTGTACAAACTCAATTTCTTGGTCAGTTCTATTTCTTTCCAATAGATGCGCCCGCATCCATTTATAAAGATAAACTTTATTCCTCCCTCCTGGATTGAATTTGAATCTTCAATATAAACTTGTTTGCCTTGGTCTAAATTTAATGTTATCTTAAAGCACGGATATTGACCAATCGAGAATTTTACATCTTTCTCCGGTTCAATCCTGTCTATACGTAAGACTCTGGCTTTATAATAAAAATCTGAATTAAAAATCTTGGCAAAGTTATTTAATTCTTTGGAAAATTTTAAAGAAATTATGGGGAGTTGACTATCTTGACTTTGAAGCCCAACCGCGCCTTGAGGTATACATTTTTGCAATATATCAATTTCTGTTTCCGCGAATTCATCAGGAAACTTATTTGCACCATAATTGCTAAACCAATTCTTATAATCTTGGCTGCACATAACCCAGAAATGTTGCTGTTCGATATTTATTTCTGCATTAACCTGCATAATGACTTCCCATAAAAGGGTGGACTCATCGATAATTTCTATACTCCAAATCTGTAGAAGCGGAAGATTAAACCATGTGCCCTTAGCAATTAGTTTATTTTTCTTTTCTTTTTTAATTTCCCAGTGCGCTAAATTGGAAAAATACCATCTTTCATTCGCATATATTGAAGTATATATATGGCTAGCTTTAGTTAAATTTATACCACCCCATGAAAGAACGCATCGACCTTGATCGAAAGTTAATCTTAATTTATCATCAGCCAGTATGAATGCTTCTTCATGATTCTTTATATAATTATCTACATCCGAAATATCAAGAATTATCTTGCCAGAAAAATAAGCGAAACGATTAGCCTGTGTTGTAGAATAATTATTTAAACTTGGCGTCCTATATTGTAATACCCTACAGTTATTAAGATAGTCGGTATTTAGTATTTGCGCTTGTGTTGGTAATGAGTAATTAGATTGTTCAAAGATTAAAGAAGGGACCTGGCTATTCAGGGCTTTATTTTCCTTTACGCCAATAAAATTTCTAATATTATTGGCAAAAAGCGTATGCCAATTCTTATCCTTGCAACCAATATTTGGAAATTCGCCTTTTTCTAAAGCCGTAAACCACTCTCCATATTCATCATTCAACATGATATTGGTAAAGCCCTCCTGGATTTCGAAAGGTTGTAATGCATCAATTTCTATATCCCATTTGATTTCATAGGGATCGGTTAGTTCTAAAGTCCAGGTCTGCGTCAAGGCCAATTGGTAAAACCTGCCAATGGCTATTAATTTATTCTCTGCCTCCTTCTTAACTTCCCAGTCTGCCTGGAGAGAGCTATACCATTTATTTGCGTTTAACAAAATCGTATGCGCTCCGGAATTCGGGGTGATTAACTTGTCCTTCCAGTTAATGAGAAGACGGCCGTTATTAAATACCAGACTTAAATGTTTTCTCTCCAGTGTCCCTACCCCCTCTTTTGGGCCGATTGCCTGTGTATAAAGGGGAATAACCTTATCTACCGCGTCATCTTTTATAATTCTTCCCTCTCTAATAAAAATCGCTCTTTTGCAAATTCGGCTCAACATTCCTATATTATGAGTAACAAAAATAATGGTCTTGCCCTCTTCTTTCAACTCAAATATTTTCTGAATGCATTTTCTTTGAAAATATTCATCACCAACTGCTAGCGTATCATCGATTAATAATATATCCGGATCCATATGTATGGCTATGGCGAAAGCCAATCGCACAAACATCCCCTGAGAATAGCATTTCACCGGGGCATTGATGAATTTACCGATGGAAGCAAAATTAATGATCTCCTCGTATTTTTCTTCAGCCTGTTTTTGCGTTAAACCAAACAGGCTGGCGCTGAGAAAAACATTGTCTCTGCCTGTAAGTTCTAGTTGAAACCCCGCGCCCAGCTCTAGCAGCCCAGAAACTTTGCCTAATACTTTGATTTCCCCGCGATCGGGTCTGAGCATTCCCGCGATTAATTTTAAAATTGTGGATTTACCCGCGCCATTTTCTCCAATAATACCTACTGTTTCGCCCTTTTCTACCTCCAAACTGATTTCCCTTAAGGCCCAAAAATTATCCCAGGAATCCTTTCCGTCTATAATGAACCTTATCTTATACATCTCCCAAACATCCTGAAATTGTATTATCTTCATTTAAATTCGTTTTAAAAGTTTGGGTTCGTAGCGTGCAAAAACTAACAAGCCTAAGGTTAGGCTAATAAACGTCCAAATACATACAGATCCGATTACAAAAATATCGGGTACTTTCGCAAAGAAGATAACTTCTCGATAATAAATAATAAAAGGTGCCATCGGGTTAAAATTATAGAGCCAGTGAAACTGTGAAGGGATCATATCTAGCGAGTAGAATACCGGGGTCATCCAAAACCAAAACATTAATAAAACACCTAACAGGTGCCCCAGATCACGAAAAAAAACATTCAGAACAGAAAAAACTAAACCCAATCCGAAAATAAAGAATAAGTTTAATAAAAGTACTATGATTAACCACGGGAAAAGTAAGATTATTTTTTGATTAGAAAAGAAAAGTAACGGGTAAATAACCAACCAGCCAATAAGGAAATTGAGAAAATTAGACATAATTGAACTTAAGGGAAAGATCTCTCGGGGTAAGTTAAATTGCCGTAATAGGCTTTGTTGGTTTACCAGCGAAAATGCCGCTTCTGTTAAAGCATTAGAGAAAAACATCCAGGGTAAAATTCCGGCCAGCACAAAAAAAGAAAAGCCTTTGATTTGGGTTTTAAAAACTACCGTAAAGACAAAGGTTATTGCCGACATAATCAAAAGAGGATTTATGATGGACCATGAAACACCTAGGAGAGAACCCGCGTATTTTGCCTTGAGTTGTTTTATGCTTAAATCCCATAAGACGCGACGAAAACTATAGATTTTTTCTATTCTTTCTCTCAAACTTAGAAGCAGCATTCCGCTATTCTTCTCCCCTCTAACACTGCATCCTCCATAGACATATACCGCCAACTGCCGTAACGTCCGCAGGAAATAATGTCGTTTTTATCTAAGAACTCAATAATCTTTGTTCTCGCCATATTATAGTCGCGGTTATAAATCGGGTAGCCGTATTTTATGTCGTTTATATCGCGAACACTTATTAAGTCGCCCTTGGCGAGTATGCCTACATTTTTTAAATCTTCTTCAATCCGCGAAACGATCCTTTTTTTATCCACCGGCCTATATTCTGAATAGGAAACTTCTATATATAGAGAACTTTTATTCGACGGGATAAGACTAGAAGAAAAGTTATGCGGAAAACCCGCACGAAAAAAACAGACAGCTTCTTCCGGAAAATAAACCCAATGTCTTTTTAAAGAATCTTCTCTTTCTATTCCTAAATTGAGGTTAAAAATGGAATTCCATTTTAATTTTTGAAATAAATGAGAAACCCGCTCGGGTATTCCTTTAACTAAAGAGGGGATTTCCGGTAGAGGTATAGTAGAGATTAGAAAATCGAACTTTTCTTTATCCCCAGAGGCTATTGTTATTTCTTTTTTCTTAAGATCTATCTCAAGAATCTGGCTATTTGTATGGATATTTTTAATCTGATTCGATAAAGCCAAGGGAAGTTGACTGATCCCTCCTTTTTTAAGATACCAAAATTGAGCATTGTAACCAAACTGCCTTTGGCAATCATCAACCGTCCCCTCAATGATTTCAGATAAAGAAGGGACAGGTATAAAACCATCTAACCATCCGCAAGTCATATCCTGAGGCGGAACTGTCCAAAATTTAGAATTGTAAGGGACCATAAAATGCCTTGCTATGCCCTTACCAAAAGTTTTGTTTATCCAATCTAAAAACGTCACATTCTTCTTTTTTGCTTTGCCATTTTTAGAGGTTTGGATAAAATCCAACAGGCATTCTTTCATTATTTCTGCAGGCAAACCATGGAGGTTAGCCTGAAAAGGATAGCGGCCATATTGGCCAAAGGCATATATCCAGGCGCTCCTGGCATGGCTGACTAAATTATCCCCGAGCAGGCTTTTAATAAGTTTAAAAGTGTATGGCTGTCTAAAATGTAAGAGGTGCCCGTCATAATCAAATGTGAAACCACCGATCTCTTTGGAACGGCACAAGCCCCCGACTTCTTTCTCTTTCTCAAAAATCTGGCAACTTAAGCCTCTTCTTTGCAGATGCCAGGCCGTACTTAAGCCCGCCAGGCCAGCGCCTAAAATAAGAATTCTCTTATTAGTCATCTGTAGGGATTTTATCCATTTTAATAGTGAGTATCGAGACCCCTATAATCACGGCGATGATGATAGCTGCGCTCCATTGGTTAGAGGCCCTGCTTACTGTTATCCCACAAAAAGAAAAAAATAAACATAAAAAAAGAAGGAAGACCAGGGTTTTGTTTTTTGAATACCCCATTTTTAAAAACCTGGAGGTAAGGTGGTCCTTACTTTTTTTAAACGCGGACCTGCCTTGTTTTATCCGCATCAAGATAAGGAATATTGTGTCAAAAATAGGAAAACCTAAAATCAGAATTGGAGTAAAAAGGGCGATTTTTCTATCTAGCGAGGCGTAGCTAATCATGATTGCTACCGCTGCTAATACAAAACCTAAGAAATGGCTTCCGGCGTTGCCCATATAAATCCTTGCAGAGGGCAAGTTATGCCTTAGGAAAGTAACGCTCACCGCTGCTAACCCCAGAGATAAAAACGCAGCGTTTATATTACCGGTTAAAATTGATATAGAAAAGAATGCTAAACTTACAATTGCTGTTACACCGGCAGCTAACCCATCCATAATATCTAAGTGATTCAGGGCATTCACCACCCCGATAATCCAAAGAAAAGTTATGATAATATTGAATATTTTACCGATATGGATAATCTGTGTTCTGACGCCAAATAAAATCAATACAGCTACGCAGATAATCTGTACTGTGAATTTCGCCACGACAGATAACTCCCGCCAATCATCGATGATACCAAAAATAAGCATAATCAATGAGGCGCTAAGAATGCCGGTTATTCCTTGTGATAAGCCGCTGTTCGCAGCGAAAACAACTAAACAGATAATTAGAAAGGCAAACCCCATCGCTATCCCCCCTATAAGGGGGATGCTGCCCGAAGTCAAAAAATGATACTTAATGGCTAATTTCTGTAAAATAAGTATCAAAAGTGAAGTTAATAAAAATCCGCTAATAATTATAAAAAGATAACTAGTTGGCATACGTAAGCCCTTTTTCGAAAACCAAATTCTCATAACAACGTTGGGTATTGCTGACCATATTCTCAAGGCAAAAATTCATACCTAAATAATTTTTTGCCTTTTGCCCTATCGCTTCTCTTAGCCGCGCGTCTTTTAGCAAAACAATTAATCTCTCTGCCATCTTTTTAAGATCTTGGGGAAAAGCTAAAAATCCGGTCTCCCCCTCAACAATCACTTCCTGGACTCCGCCGGTATGCGTCACAATCACTGGCCGGCTGGCAACCATGGCTTCTAATACTGTTATCGGCAGGCCTTCCCATAATGAATTTAGGACAAACACATCTAGCGCTGATAATATTTGCGGTATATCCCGACGCCAACCGGTAAGAATTACGGTATTTTGCAAATTAAGCTTTGTAATTAAGCGCTCGACCTTACTACGCAAAATTCCGTCACCTATGAGAAGAAACTTTACTTCGGGAACTGTTTGGCGCACTAAATCGGCGAGTTTAATGAAATCTTGCGGAGACTTTTGGGGCTTAAGACAAGCAATCATCCCTACCACCAAATCAGAAGCAGATATACCTAATTCTTTTCTTAAATCTTGCTTATTTTTATTACTAAATTCTCTATAATCTATCCCGTAGCGGATAAGGCAGTAATTGCTTTCTTTACCAATACGATTCTTTAAGCCTTTTCCTCTATCGTGATGCGAAACTACAATGATTCTATCCGTAAACTTCGCACTCAACTTCTCAAGCCAGACAAAAAACCTTCTTTTCGGTCTCGATTGATAATCATGAAAGCTCCAGCCGTGAACAGTATGAAGGATGGCTCCTACCTTGGCTAATCGCGCTACCCAGCGGCCTAAAATACCGGCTTTGGAACTATGGGTATGCACAATGTCAATCTCATTGTTTTTTATGAACCTATAGATCTCCAATGAGGCAAAAAAATCTTTGAAAGGATTTATTGCACGCTCCAAATATATTGATTTTATTAGTGTTAGCCCATTTATAGATAGGGCTTCGGGAATTAATAACCCTTCCTCTGCGGTGAATAAGAAAGGCTTGAATCTCTTTTTGTCTAACTCACGGATAAGGCTTAATAATTGCTTCTGGGCGCCGCCTAACTCTAACTTAGTAATCACATAGAGGATATTTATCTTACGCATCTGGCCTATTTATTATACTATTATATTATAATATACTCAATACAGAAGTTCAAACCACAAGTTCGATCTTTCCCCAACAAACAAGCTTACGCTTATAGATGATCACAGTGCCTAATATGCCTTTGATGGATTTAGCATATTCTGCTGCCTTCTCTAAGCCTGTGGCGTGCTTTACCCGGTTTGCCACAGCAGTAGCCACTGCATCAGCCAAAGTGGCGCTTTTTGAAAAAATAACCGCGGCATCTGCCTGCCCAAAACTCAAAGAATGCCCTATTGTACCCGAAGATGTACATATGCCTAAGGGGGTATCTTTTGGCCTTATTTTTAAACTCAAGTTCTTATATAACTTTTTCTTACCCGTATAGATTCGTATAATGCGGATTTGGCGGCTTTTTAAAAATATATCGCCTCCGTTTTCAATCATTACTTCCCGGCAACCCCTTCTTATTAGATCCATGCCTAGAAACTCGGCAATCGCACCGGCTACGCAGGCCATTGGCCCTACCTCTGCTTTCTTTGCAGCTTGCGCCATTTCTTTCACAATTGGCGAAGTCTTCAGCTCTACTTCTATGGGCTTAAGCGCGGTTAAGAATCTTCTATCCCTACTAATATAATCCTCTATCTGGCGGCGATATAAATGAATTCTTTTTTTTAAAAAATCCTCGCCTACAGGCTTATCGGTAAGAATCTGTAAATCTGTTTCTTTCTCTGCCAGGCGCGTAAGATATAAATCTTTTACATTAATCCAATCTCTATAAAATCGCCTCTGATATTTATTAGTTTTCATTTTCCATTTAACATATTCGCGGCAATAGCTCGCTGGTGAGCATATCTACAATACGCTCTGTACCAAGAATTGTATTCAAGATTACCTTAGCCTTGGGTTGTTTTACAACAGTTCCGATAATCCGCGCGTTCTTGCCTAAGGGGTGCCTTCTTAACAAATGCAATACTCTGTTAGCGCTATTTTCTTTAACCACTATTATCGCTACTCCCTCATTGGCTACATATAAAG
>Ga0209777_10000560_pt1 | contig 60107 bp, 48 predicted proteins | sample FrelakmetHBP12HB_FD_187147 | JGI IMG/M metagenome (GOLD analysis project Ga0209777, IMG submission 187147) | Freshwater lake sediment microbial communities from the University of Notre Dame, USA, for methane emissions studies -HBP12 HB (SPAdes)... | ecosystem: Environmental > Aquatic >...
ATCTGCCCGCCAACTCCGGCTGGCTCGTGCCCCCTGCGTCGCCGACGGAGTTGGCGGGCGCGATCGTGAGCCTCCTCGAGGACCCACGCCGGCGGTGTGCGTTCGGCGAGGCGGGACGGAACCTCGTCGAGACGGAGTTCTCGGTGCGGGCGCTCGGCGACCGGGTCCTCGATGTCTACCGCGAGGCGACCGGGATCGGTCCGGCGTGCACCGGCGCCGCGGGCAGCGCGCAAAAAGACTGAATCCTTTCCGCGGCTCCCGCATCCAATCGAACGTGGTGGGGAAGTCCCCACACGAGTGAAAGGAGCCGTCCGTGGAGCTGAAAAGGCTGTTCGAAAAGAAGACCACTGCCGGGAAGCCGGAACATGTGGATGACGCGGGATTTGCGACCGAGGTCCTCGGTTCCTCGATACCCGTCCTCGTCGATTTCTGGGCGCCGTGGTGCGCGCCGTGCCGTCTGGTTGGCGGACTCCTCGAGGAGATCGGGCCGCAGTACGCCGGGCGCATGCGGATCGTGAAGGTGAACGTCGATGAGTGCGGGCAGATCGCCGCGCGCTACGGGATCACGAGCATCCCGACGATGATCCTCTTCAAGAACGGAAAACCGGTCGACCAGATCGTCGGCGCGCTCCCGCTCAACCCGCTGAAGGCGTGGTTCGAGCGCCACCTCGATCCCGTCACCGTCGATGCCGGGACCAAGATCGCCAAGAAGGACCGTCCGTGACCTCGATGTCCGCGCCGGATGTGGCGCTCGCGCTCGAGCCGTACTCCGCCGCCACCCTCGGCCACGCTCCCGAGCGGCGCGGCGATGGAGCGTTCCACGTGCGCCTCGGGAGGCGCGCCTGGCGGTTCTGAAAGGAAAGCCCGGGGACGCGGGCGCCCGCACTGCCGGGGATGCGCAGGCCGCGTCCGGGGATGGAGCCCTCGTCCGCGCTGCGCTGGCCGGGGATGGGGTCGCACGCGAGGAGATCGTCCTGCGGCACCAGACGATGGTGTACAACCTGGGCCTTCGGCTCACCCGTGATCCGGACGAGGCGGCCGTCGTCCTGCAGGAGACCTTTCTGAAGGTGTTCGCGTCACTCCCGCGCTTCCGGGCGCAGTCCCGCCTCGAGACGTGGATCTACAGGATCGCCGTGAACGAGGCCCTGCAGCGCCTGCGCCGCGCGCGCGCGAAGCGCTTCGTCGAGATGGACAACCTGGAGGCCGATCCATCGCGCGACCTGCGGTTCGTCGCACACACCCTCGAGGAGAACCCGCACGCGCTCCTCGAGAATCGCGAGTTGCGGGCGCACCTTGAGGCGGCGATCGGGGAGCTCCCGCCGAAGCACCGGACTGCGTTCGTGCTGGTCGACATCGAGGGGCTTCCGCTCAAGGAGGCCGCCCGCGCCGCGGGGACGAGCCTCGCCGGGCTCAAGAGCGACATCCGCCGCGCGCGCCTGTTCCTGCGCGACCGGCTGGCTGCCTACCTGGAGGAGAACCGTGGTTCGAGAAGGACCGATGCGCAAGAGCACTAGGGACGCCGGGTCGGGGGACGCGCGCTGCCGTGCGATCCTGAAGCGGATCTGCGCCGAGGCGGGAAGACCGGAGTCCTCGCCGTTCTGCCGTGAGATCGCGGCTCATCTCGAGGAATGTGAAGGTTGCCGCGCGCAGGCGGTTTCCCTGCGGGGCACGCTCGAGCTGTACCGCTGCCTCGATCGGGAGGACGTGCCGGTCGACGTCGCGCGGAATCTTCGAAAGGCGCTGGGGTTGACGGAGCAACCGTCGCGGCGATCGGCTCAGCGCCCGCCTTCCCACCGATAAAGCACGACGTCGGGATTCGAGTAGATCGGCCGGTATGCGGCCCCGCCGGCGCGGGGTATCGCATTCCATGAGGATGCGGGCGTGCCGGCGCTCCGTCGCTTCGCGACGACGATCAGATCGCGCTTCAGTCCCGCGGCGAACGTCCGTTCCTCCGCGCCCAGCGACTCCGCGGCGCAGAGGCGGGCCGTGACCTTCCTGCGGATCTCGACCGAGCCCGGCGCATAACCCGACATGCGGGCCCATCCGGCCTTTCCACAGAGATTGCTCCGCGCCGCCAGAACGGGGGCATCGCAGGATGTCCCCTCCTCGATCAGGATCGCGTCGGGGGCGGTGTTCGCCCGAGCCCACCCGAACGCCTCCGCCTCGAGCGGGCTCGAGCCGCCGCGCGTGGCGAACTCGAATTCCCCTCGGTCGTGCGCATAGGCCCAGAACGCAATCCCCACCGTCGGAATCGTTGCCGCGGCGAGAATCGCGATCACGATCCACCGGCGGATCCCCTGGGTGCGAGCGAGCAACTCGAACCAAGCGACCCCCGCCGGCGCCGACATCACGAAGAAGAGAAGGTTGAAATACTTGCTCTGATTGTTCCCGGTCAGCACGAGCAGAACCGCCGGCAGCGACAGGAGGACACAGAGACCCAGGATCTCGAGGGCCGCATCGTTCCTCGTCCTTCGCCGCGCGAGCCAGATCGTCCCGGCCGGCAGGACCAGCGCGCCGCCCCACAGCCAAGTGACGATCCCCTCCCGCGTGATCCCGAAGGACATCATCTCCTTCCCGCCGAGGATCGTCGCCAGGTACGGAACGGTGATCATGGCTCCCGACGCGACCGCAACGAGGAGGGGAAGGACGGCGCGTCGCACGCGTGGATTTTCGCGTCCGACGGCGCGCACCGCTGCCCAGGCCAGCCAGCCCGCCGCGAGGGCGACGCAGGTGAAGCCGATCACAGCGTGCAGGAAGAGGGCGGCCGCGACGATCCACGCGAGCGCGATCGTGCGCCGCGGGGTCGGGGCGGCGATCAGATCGACGAAGGCGAGGAAGAACGCCGCGAAGATCGCGAAGCCGAGCCCGAAGAAAGTCAGCACCAGGAACTTGCCGCCGAAGAAGACGAGCGAGATGTGGACCAGTCCCGTCCCCATCAGCGACATCGCCCGAGCGATCCCACCGATCATCTGCCCGAGCCCGGCGAGGCTGGGATTGTGCCCCCGGATCCACCACTCCGCGATCCATCCCCACGTGAAGGGAGGACACGCGAGGATCGCGGTCACCGCTGCGGCCGCGATCCCGCCGCGGCCCGCCCCGAGCCGCCGCGCGAGAAGGCAGATCCCGAGAATCGAGGCCAAGGCCCCGCAGAGATTCATCATGACGAGCGGAACCCACACGCCGACCGAGGGGTGGAGCCCGACCCAGAGGGCGGCCCATGCGTGCGGTCCCCAAAAGTAGCGGATCGGGAGTCCCGCGAAGAACGGGCTCTCGCGGGGGAACCCACGCTGAAGAACCTCGAGGGTCACGCCGGCATGATACCAGCCGTCCGAGCGAGGAATCAGGTTGCGGTTCAGGAGCAGCATCGCGCCGATCACCACGGCCCAAGCGATCCCCGCAGTCCAGGCGATCCCGTCTCCCGGCGCATCCGCCGGGGCACCGTCGCCGTTCTCCTTCGTCCTCCAAGCAGAGGCGAGCGAAAGCAGGGCGAGCACGGTCGCGACGATCCGCGCCGAGGTGGCCGCGTCGAATCCGCAACAGATCAGGATCGCTCCCGCGCCGCCGGCGAGGAGCGGGGAGAGCGAGAGGGCGACGAGCGCCCGCCCGGCGCGACTCCATCCCGGAACGATCCGCCGCGCAAGGAGCGCACCCGGCAGATAGCTCAGGACGACCGCAAGAATCGGGATCTCGAACGGATGCGGCAACGCGGGCGGGATCGCCGCGAACATCGCCGCCGCGGCCATCAGGAGGAGTACGACCTGCGAGCGGTTGGCCGGGGGCATCACGGACCCGATCGTGCGGATGGCGGCCCGGCGCCGGCGCGGGCCGCGGCGTCCTTCTGCTCGGACCGGATGCGATAGGATGCCGCGGCGAGACCGATCACGATCCACATCAGATATGGATAGACGTCCCCTCGCTGGTGCTCATCGAGGATCTGTGCGACCGCGAACTGGAGGACCTGCACGTGTCCAACGAGGAGCGCGCCCTGCGCGAAGGGGACGTCGCGGATCTCCAGCTTCCCCCCCGGATAGGACTTGTAGAGGGTCTTGGCGAGGATCCAAACGAACACCGCACAGCCGAACACGCCCGTCGTCCAGAGGTAGAAGAGATACGCGCTATGCGGCCAGTATCGTTCCAGCCCGCCGCCGGGTCCGATGAGGTTGTAGTAGGGTCCGTGTCCGATCCACAGATGCTGCGGGATTTCGCGCATGACGTGTCTCCACACCATCGCGCGCGTGTCGGGTAGGATCGCCTCGAACTGCGTCCCCTGGAAGCGCTGGAAGAGGGCGATCGTTTCCAGGTACCTCTTGTTGATCTTCTCGATGGCCCCGCCCGCCGCAAGGAGGATCGGCGCCAGGAGAATCATGCGCCGCGCGATCGCAGCTCCCCGTCCCCTTCCCAGCCAGAGCACGTAGAGCACGCCGATCACCCAGATGACGAAGCCCATTCGGTTGACCGCCAGGACGATCTGGAAGATGCCCATCCCCATCAGAAGGAGGTAGAAAATCCGCGCGAAGACGTTCTTCGCACGGATGAACAGGAAAAGCTGCATCGTGAACATGATGGCACCGAAATCGGCCGTCAGAATCTGCGAACCGAATGCACCGACGAGGCGATGCCCGCCTTCCCCGAGCATCAGGCCGCCCCCGACCGCCATGAACCGTTTCGGCAGCAGTTTCAAGTGCGGGAACGCGTACTCGGAAACCGCGATGATCCCGACGAGCAACGAGGTCACCGATAGGACCCGGTAGGCGGAGATCAGATCCGATTCCTTCCGCAGCAGCTTCGCGACGAGGTAATACAGCCCGAGGGCGAAACCCAGGAACACGACCTGGCGGATCCCTTCCTGCAGGTCGAACGCGGTCGTCGCGTTCAGGAACGAGACCAGGTGCGCGACGATGTACATCGCCCCTGCCCAGTCGAGGAAGGTCCGCGGCGGGAGGGGCTCCACGCGCAAGGCAACCCGGATCCACCAGACGACCAGCATCAGAAAAATGAAGATCGTGTTCGTCGTGCCCAGGTAGATGAAGGTCGGAAAGGGCCACGCGATCAGAAACAGGAGCAGGACGGCGCGAATCGACAGTCGGAAGAGGGCGAGGACGAAGAGGAGGCCGATCGACGCCTTGATCCAGCGGGGCGGGACCTGGCCGTAGACGAGCATCGTGACGAAGGCCCCGAGCGCGGCCGCGAGCAGGAGATAGAACCAGGGACTTGTGAAGTACTCCTGGATGGTGCGCGGCAGACCGGCATGATCGACCGTCCTACGAGCCATCTGTTCTTTGCCGCCTCCGGTCCCTGGATCCGTTCGGTTCGTCCTCGGATGCGAGCCCCTGCGAGAGATCGTCCCGACATTCTATCGGCAAGATTCGACTGCAACAACAGGACGGGGGCGCCCGCGGGCCGGCTAGCGACCGCGCAGGAGATCCTGATATGCCTTCACGGCAAGCTCGTCGCAGCGCTCGTTTTCGGGATGACCGGCGTGCCCGGCCACCCAGTGGAACGTGATCTCTTTCTGCTCGGATGCAAGCTTGTACAAAACCCGCCAGAGGTCCTCGTTCAGGACCGGTTTCTTTGCGGCGGTCTTCCAGCCGCGCCGGATCCAATCATGGATCCATTCGTTCATCCCGCGGATCACATAGGTCGAGTCGCTCCAGACCTCGACGTCGGACGGCCGGCGTAACGCATCCAAGCCGCGGATCGCGGCGGTCAGCTCCATGCGGTTGTTGGTCGTGTGCGGCTCGGCCCCCGAAATCTCGCGATGCCGGCCGCTCACCGGGTGGACCAGGATCGCCGCCCATCCGCCCGGGCCCGGGTTGCCGGAGCACGCCCCATCGACATAGATGAGGACCCGCCCGGCCGCCGTGGGCAAGGTCGCATCGCTCACGCGCCCCCGGGGCCGGCGCGGCGCCCGGGGTCCATCTGGGGCTACGATTGGGCCTCCCGAATCACGACCTCCGCCGTGATCGGGGCCGCAGCGCGAAGCATCGCCGCGACGGAGCAGTACTTCTCCTCCGAGAGCGCGACTGCCTGCTCAACCGCAGTGCGATCGATCTTGTCCCCGGTCAGCTCGTAGATGATGTGGAGTTTCGTGAAGACCCTCGGATGATCCTGGCGCCGGTCCCCCAAGACCCGCACATGGAAGGCGCTCACGTTCTGGCGCTTCTTTCGCAGGATCGCCATCACGTCCATCCCGGTGCACCCCGCCAGCCCCGCCAGGAGCATCTCGATCGGTCGGGCGCCTGCATCCGCTCCGCCCTGCTCCACGGAGGTGTCCATCATGATCTTGTGGCCGGTCGAAACTGTCGCCTCGAACCGCAGGCCATCCACCAAACGAGCAATCGTCTCCATGTGGAATCTCCTTCGATCGGGAGAGTATCACGATCCGCTTCGATTACGACGATGCGGGACGAGCTCGATCCAGGTCTTCAGGTCCTCCCGGCGGGGTACCAGGATCTCCCGTAACCCCAGCCCCGTCTCGTGCCGGAAGAGGATCGATACAATCAGCATGTGGAACGTGTAGGCAACCGACGATGCCCACGCCGCGCCGACCGCGCCGTGCCGGGGAATCCAGATCAGGTTCAGGCCGATGTTGACGACGAGCCCGACGAAGGCGGCGGTCCCCGTCCAGATCGGCTTCCCTCGTTGCTGGACCAGGTAGAGCGAGATCGGCGAGGCGATGGAGAGCGAGAGAATCCCGGGGAGGAGCCAGAGCATCGGGGGGACCGACGCCGCGAACGCGCGCCCGAAGATCAGCGGCGTGACCGACCGAGCGAACGCGATGATCCCGACCCCGAGGACCACCACCGCCATGCTCCCGAGGCGCGAGGCGCGCGCGGCCAGGCGCGCCGCCGGCAACAGATCCCCCGCGGCGAAGCGCCTTGTCAGGACCAGAGCGAGCGACCTCGGCAGATGCAGGACGACCTCGGCGACCAGGACCGCCACGGAATAGATCCCGACCTCCGCGGCCGGCCGGTAGTGAGCGAGGATGAAGCTGTCCACCCGCAGGACGAGGATCCAGATCAGGTTGACCGCGTAGGTCTGCAACCCGAAGCCGAGGCTCGCGCGCAGGCAGGCGCCGAAACGCCGGGGCCGCGGCGAGGCGATCACGAACGCATAGATCGCTCCGCCGAGCGATCCCAGGAACTGGATCGCGGCCCATAGCAGGACCGCGCTCGTGATCGTTCCGTGCAACGGGATCAGAAGGATCGCCGCACCGACCATCCATCCGATCGACAGGACGGCAAGGCTCGCGTTATAGGCGAGGATCCTGCCGAGGGCGAGAAAGAGCCCGCTCAAGTTGACCCGCATCAATGCGGGGACCACGGCGAGCGCGGTCGCGCCGATCATGAGAGGGGTCAACGGGACGGTCCCGCGAAAGCGCGGCAAGAGGAACCATGTCGCGATCGCGCAGGCGATGCCGGCCGTGAGGCTCAGGAAGCCGGTCGAGGCCGAGATGTCCTCTTTCGTGAAACGGCCCTTGCCGATCAGATAGATCGACGACGCCTGCCCGCCGAGGGCGCCCAGGCTCGTCGCGACGAAGAGGCCGTACCCGAGCAGCGCCAGGATCCCCTTCCCGTCGGGGCCGAGCGTGCGCGCGATCACGATGTTGACGATCGCGCCGGCCATCATGTTCGCGACCTGGAAGGTGAAGGTCGCGGTCGCTTCCGAGCGGACGGTTCCCGAGCGGCGCGGCGGGTCTACCTGGGCGGCCGACACCCGCTACTTCTTCCCCATCAGGCGGTCGATCGAAACCGGACCTGCCCCGCTCAACAACAGGCTCAGGGAGGCGACCGCGAGGGTCAGCGCGTACTCGTAGCCCGGCTTCGGCGCGAGGAAGAACCCGTTGTGCAGGTGGACCTTGAAGATCGCGACCGCCATGTTGCATAAGAGAAAGAAGGCCGCATAGCGCGTGAAGAACCCGAGGATCAAGGCGATCCCGCCGAGGAATTCGGCCAGGGCCGAGGCGGTTCCGAAGACCGGGGCGAGCGGCACGCCGAACCGGGCGACCATCTCGATGTGGTTCGTCAAGTGCGTCATCTTCGGCCAGCCATGCATCGCGAAGACGATCCCGACGATCAGGCGCAGGAAAATGGGGGCGAATCGCGCGCCCCCCGAAAACCACTTGTCGAGCATCCCGAACCTCCCGTCAGGCGGGTCCCCCGAGATGGGGGATCGCGCGCAGCATCTCCTGGTTCGCAAACAGCAGCAGGATCAGCCAGGCGAGCACCGGCAGCAGGACGGCGGCGACCGCGGCCGCCATGCCGCTGCGATGGACGATCGCGAGCCCGCGGATCGTGAGCGCGATCATCCAGATGGAGCCGATCAACACACCGCAGACGGGAAGGATGTTCAGTATCATCGGCGCGATCGCGTACGAGGTCACACGGAACGTCGCCGCGAACGGCCGCTCCGCCCTGCGCATGATCTTCAGGATGACGTGCACGATCCCGGCCCAGATGATCGCGGCCGCCGGGTAGAAGAGGATCGACATCCCGGCGAAGAACAGCCCGTCCCGCAGCCGCGGCGGACTCGACTGGGCATAGCTCTCGGGGAGCATCGATTGCATCTGTTCGAAGGTCCCCTTCATCAGATGCATCAGTCCCACGGAATAGGCGCCATAGAAGATGGCCGTGATCCCGGTCACGATGAGTCCGAACACGAGGGCGGGCAAGATCGTTTCCCCCGCCCCGATTCGACGCGCGTACTCCGCCCCGTCGTCGAACGCGAGCCGGATCGTCCCGTAGAGGGCGCGGAGGAATCCGTGCCGATCCAGCTCTTCCCAAGGGAGGCGCTTCTCCTCCGGGGCGGCGGCGCGCAGGTCGGGCGCCCGCGTTGCTACATCATCGCCTTCCGCGACCTCGCGCTCCCGGACCCAGCGGTCTTCACGGCTCTCGTGGGGAATCGATGCCTCGGGGTCGATCGGCGGCGACGCGCAGGGTTCGGGGTGCGGTTCCGGCGGGGGCTCCGGCGTGCCGTGCCTCTCGATACGGGGCGGCACCGAGCCGACCGGCGCCCACGAGCGGAAGAACTGCAGCTCGCCGGCGGACTTCCAGACCCCGGAGGTCAGGACGTCGCTCCAGACCATCGTCGAAGCGGCGATCCGACCCGCCTGGGTCTCCCGGACGAACTCCTCGAAGGTGAGTTCGCGCTCGCCGCCATTCTCCTGTATCCGGATCATCTCCCCCCCGTTCCTCGTCGTGGCGATTGGAGCCGACCAGCTATGCTATGCTGCCCACGGAAGGAGTCGCAAGGAAGCGCATGACGTTCCAGGAAATCCTCAAGGTCAAGACGTCGCGCCGCCGGGAGCTGGTCGACATCTCGGAAATGGTCCGCGGGATGGTCCGCAAGAGCGGGATCCGAACAGGTATCTGTCATATCTTCGTGACCGGCTCGACCGCCGCGATCATCGTGAACGAGAACGACGATCCGCAGCTCCTCGACGACTTCCTCGACGCCCTGGACCGGCTGGTCCCCGAGGGGCGGTGGCGGCACGACCGGATCGACGACAACGGCGCCGCGCACATCAAGTCCGCTTCGGTCGGACCGTCCGAGATCGTCCCGATCCAAGGCGGCGACATCGCCCTCGGCCGGTGGCAGAACATCTTCCTGGCCGAGTTCGACGGCCCCCGCGCCCAGCGCGACGTCTACGTCACCGTCTACGGAGACGCGTGATGCCCCGCCGTTGGACGCGCGAGCTTCTCGACGTCCTCGAGGAGTGCGACGTCTTCCCCTACAGGTCCTCGGGGCCTGGCGGTCAGAAGAAGAACAAAACCGAATCATCCGTTCGCCTGCGCCACCGCCCGACGGGGATCATCCGGATCGCGACGGAGAGTCGCAGCCAGTCGGCGAATAAGCTCCGCGCGGCCGAGCGAATCCGCGAGGCGATTGAGGCCCGCAATCGGCGGCCGCGACCTCGGATCGCCACCCATCCGACGAGAGCGTCGAGGGAACGCCGGCACTCCGAGAAGGTCCGGGGCTCCAAGCGCAAGCGCTCCCGCTCGCGGGTCGAGATCGACGACTAAGATTCCACAAGCCCGATTGCGGCGCCTTTATCACCGTGATATGAGTGCGGTATGCGATCCATAACGACGGATTTCTACCTAAACCTGGACCGCTGGGAATCTCTCTCGGCCATCGAACGAGCGCGCGGCAGGTGGGAGGCGAGGTCCGACGGGCCGGCGGCCCGCTTGGAGCCGATCCTCCGCGAGGCGCTCTTCCAGGCGGCGTTCGCGATCACGAACCCCGGTGCCGAGGTCACGGAGAAAGCCCGGAAGAAGATTCTGTCGCAGGTCCCCCCGGAGGAGACTGAAGGCGGGCCGACGCTGCAGGCCTGGCGGTACGTTCGCGCGGCGCAGTTCGCGCATGGGTGGCAGAAGGCATTCACGTGGAACGCCGCCGGGATCGCGCAGCTCCAGCGGATCCTGGGCAGTCCCGTGGTCTCAGCGGAGGATCCTGCGGCCGAAGACACCGCGCGCCTCCTTGGCCTCCGGCGGGAGGCCGCTGCCATTGCCGGCAACGTCGGTGGCGTCGGCCTCATTGAAATAGGGACGTTTATTGGTGGGCTACGTCACTATATAAGTGACCAATCCACTAACAAGTGCCTATATCTTCTTGCTCTTCGCCTCCTTGTCCTTCAGAAAGGGTACGTGCAAACATGCTACGCCCCGATCGAGAAGGTCTGGATGTCGATGACGAAGGTGCCCCCCCCTTCGACCCCGCCACGGCCGGTCGCCGAGACAGGCGGGGACGAGCCCCTCGGACTCTGGCTCGACGAGGCAATCGCGATCCTCGTGGAGGTCGGCAGGCTTGCGGACGATGCCTGGGACCGTATGCGTCTTGCGTCGACCCGTTCCGCGCTTCAGGAGCAGATCCTCTCGTTCGCGCAGCGCAACGGGAGGCTCACCGCCGGTGAGGCGATGCGGGCAACCGGGGCCAACCGGAACACGGTGAAGGACAACCTCGCGCGGCTGGTCGAGGAGGGGGTCTTGCTGAAGAAAGGGATCAAGCGCGGCACCGTGTATCTCCCCTGCTGAGAACCCCTGCTAAGATCGCCGCGACAGGCCGCGCATCCGGTTGTTTCTTCCGGCCTCGGTGACACAACGGGAGGGATCCCTTGGACTGGACTCTGAAACATCGCAGCGACTTCACACCGCCCCCCGGGCCCGTTCTCGTCGTCATCATGGACGGAGTCGGCGTCGGTCGCGGCGACGAGGCGGACGCGGTGGCGCTGGCGCGCACGCCCGTCCTCCACCGCCTGCGCGCGACGTGCCCGTACCGCACGCTGCGCGCCCACGGTACGGCGGTCGGCCTGCCGGACGACGGCGACATGGGGAACTCGGAGGTCGGCCACAACGCCCTGGGCGCCGGGCGGGTGTTCGATCAGGGCGCAAAGCTCGTGAATCGCGCGATCGCGGATGGGAGCCTGTTTCGAGGAGAAACCTGGGGAAGGCTCGTCGGGCGCTGCATCGATCGCGGCGCGCCGCTCCACCTGATCGGTCTCCTTTCCGACGGGAACGTCCACTCGCACATCGACCAGCTGATCGCCCTCGTGCGCGAGGCTGCGCGGGTCGGTATCCAGACCGTGTACGTCCATCCGCTCCTCGATGGGCGGGACGTGCCCGAGACGTCCGCGCTCGTCTACATCGATCGGCTCGAATCGGTCCTCGCGGAGTTCGACGGGCACGACGGGCGGCGGTTCAAGATCGCTTCGGGCGGCGGGCGGATGATCACGACGATGGACCGCTACCAGGCCGACTGGCGGATCGTCGAACGCGGCTGGAACGCGCATGTTCATGGGCAGGCGCGGGGCTTCCGGTCGGCGCACGAGGCGATTGAAACCTTCCGTGCCGAGCAACGGGGGGTCACCGATCAGTTCCTTCCGGCGTTCGTGATCGTCGGCGAGGATGGCAGGCCGGTCGGGACGATCGGCGACGGCGCGAGCGTGATCTTCTTCAACTTCCGCGGGGACCGCGCGATCGAGATCAGCCGCGCGTTCGAGAACGATGACTTCCCGTACTTCGATCGAGGCGCCCGTCCGGAAGTCCTGTACGCGGGGATGATGCAGTACGACGGCGACTACGGGATCCCGAAGCTCTTCCTGGTCTCGCCACCGACGATCGACCGGACGATGGGGGAGTACCTCGCGCGGAACGGTATCGCGCAGTTCGCGTGCAGCGAGACTCAGAAGTTCGGGCACGTGACCTACTTCTGGAACGGTAATCGCGGCGGGAAGTTCGACGAGAAGAGCGAGACCTACATCGAGGTCGGAAGCGACCGCGTGCCGTTCGAGCAGCGCCCGTGGATGAAGGCGGCGGAGATCGTCGACGCGGTCGCAGGCGAGTTGCGCAAGCCGTCGCAACCCTTTGCGCGGCTGAACTTCGCGAACTGCGACATGGTCGGTCACACAGGTGTCCTGGAGGCGTCGATCCTTGCGGTCGAGGCCGTCGACCTCTGCCTCGGGCGTCTGGTCGCCGCGATCGAGGAGATGAAGGGGATCCTCGTCGTCACCGCCGATCACGGCAACGCGGACGACATGTACGAGCGGGAGAAATCGGGGGCGTTCCAGATCGATCCGGCGACGGGGAGGCCGCGCCCGCGGACGAGCCATTCGCTGAATCCCGTCCCGTTCATCATCCACGACCCGCGCGATCCCCGGGCGATCCGGCTCCGTGACGATCTGCCACAGGCCGGACTCGCGAACGTCGCGGCGACCCTGTTCCACCTTCTTGGATACGAGGCGCCGGAGGGATACGAGCCCGACTTGATCGCGTAGAGGCCGGACCCGGTCGGGATCAGATCGCGGCGTTCGAAATCCGGTAGATTCGCCGCTCCGAGGTCGCCTCCATTGTGAGCAACCCTCGATCGATCATCCCGCGCAGGTCCTTGAGGAGCGTGGCCCGCGAGACCCCGGGGCAGAGGATCTGGAAATCCTCCACCGTCAATCCTCCTTGCACGAGGGCATGGGCAAGCGCCGCGCGCTGGCGTTGCGAAAGGGGATGCATCCGGGCGATCGCGTCGCGGCGAATGACCTTCTCGGCGCGATCCTGCACGTCGCGCATCTGGCCGGCGAGCATTTCGGCGAAGTACTCGAGCCAGACCGTCAGGTCTCCCTGGCGGTCGCGGGCGCTTCGAACCGCCCGGACATAGACGGCAGGGTCGCGATCGTACGGTTCGCTCAGACTGTACAGCCCCTTCACGTCGTATCCGGAGCTGCGAAGGCAGTGAAGCGAGACCAGGCGGGCGGTGCGGCCGTTGGCATCGTCGAAGGGACGAATCTGGAGCATGAGAACCTGCGCAATCCCGGCGGAGAGGACCTCGTCGGTGCCGTGATCCTGCCCAAGCCACTCGACCAGCTCGGCCATGCGCCGTGGGATCTCCCGAGGCGGCGGAGGCGTGAAGAGCGTCCTGCCGGTGCGCGGATCGGTGATATCGCCAGCCGCCGTTCGATAGCCGTCGTCCCGGCCGCCCGCCGCCTGAGCGGTCCGGTTCGCGCCGACCAGCCGCTCGCGCAGCTCCCGGATCCGATCCGCGTCGTTCACCGCCCCGCCGTACCCCGGCTGTCTAAGCCGCCCGAGCTCCTCGTGACAGGCGACGAGCACCCGAACGTCATGCTCGCTCGCATCCTCGGGGATCTGGCCCGCGAGGATCCGCTCGGATTGGTCCAGGGTGAGACGCATCCCGGCGAGACGGGTCGAATGGTGCGCCTCGACGACGCGGGCCCAGGCCTGCATCGAGGCGACCCAATCCGCCGAGAGGCGCGCGGCGTCAAGGTAGCCGCGGGCGCGCTCGATCCGCGCAAGCGCCGCGGTGAGGGCGGGCGTGATTCGAAACCGGGGGACGAACGTTATCGCACCCCTTACTTCTGCAACAGCATCCGGCGAGTTCGATTCTCACCGGCCGCATCGAGACGGTAGAAATAGATCCCGGCCGGCGCTCGCCGACCGCGATCGTCGCGACCGTCCCAGGTGACCCTTCCGGCGCCGGCGGGCTGTTCATTGCCCGAGGCCAGCGTGCGGACAAGTGCTCCCGCGGCATCGTAGATCGCGAGCGAAAGGGTGGACGCGCGCGGCAGCGCGAACCCGATCGTCGTGAGGCCGGTGAACGGATTCGGCGCGTTCTGCTCGAGAACCAGCGCTCGCCCGTCGGGGAACAGGTCGGCGATGCCGACGGGGTTCGTCGAGCGGAAGGCGCGCACGTCGTTGCCGGTGCCGCACACGACGAGGATTCCCCCCTGCCCGATCAGCGGGCCGCCGAGGTTCACCCCGGAGATGCTCACCGACCACCGCGGTGAGAGGTCCGCGTTGAACGCGAGGAGCGCGCCGTGCGTGAAGCCGCCGTTCGTGAGATAGATCTTCCCATCCGTGTCGATCCCGATCCTCGGCATCATCGGGAAGTCGAACGGGATCGGCGCCGATGTGTTCAATACGCTCCCGGTCGCTGGATCGAGCCGTACGACCTCGTTCGCCCGCGAGTATGTGTAGACGGTCCCGTCCGGGCCGACACCGAAGGATGCGAAGGGGGTGTAGCCCATCGGATACCGCCACTTCTCGACGAAGGATGCTCCGGTGTCGGTCAGCGCGACGAAGTAATCGGTCGCCGGGTTGTTCATCGAGCGCGGCGCGTAGATCGTCCCGTCGGGACCGACCATGAGCCCGATCTGCTGGATCAGGCCGGGGGAGAGGGCAGCGCTCGAGTAGAGCCGCGCACCGGTCCCCAGATCAAAGGCGGTAACTTTCGGCCCCGATCCGCTCGCCTCCCAGATGTACACGCGAGTCCCGAAGACCACGGCGGACCCTCCGTCATCCGTCGGGTTCGAGCGCGCGGCGCGCCAGACGGTCGCGCCGGTGTCCTTGTTGATCCGGAGCAGTTCCGTGAAGTTGCCGATGATGAGATCGCCGTTCGGCGCGAACGCCGCGCTCTCCGTCGTGCTCTCCTGGATCCGGTCGATCGAGCGCCAGAGGATCGAGCCGTCGACGGGGTTCAGGGCATAAAGGTATCCAGGATTCGCCGCGCCACCGGACCGGGTCGCGTAGACGTGGCCGTCTCGGATCGCGGTCACGCGGCTCCTCCACTCGTCGGGGTTCGCGAAGGGGAGCTGGACCACCCAGCGCTCAGCTCCCGTGGCGAGGTCGTGTGCGACGATCCAGTCCCCGGTCGGGATCGTGAAGGATTGGATGCGATTCAGAACGAGAAGGTCGCCCGCGGCGCAGCCCTGCTGCGCGACGAGGGACGGGCGGCTGCCGTGCCAGATCTGATCGGCTCCAGTCGGACCGACGTCGGGTGCGAGGCTGGTGCGCGTCGCGGTGCGGCCAACTCCGGTGTTCCAGTCAGCTTGGGCGCGTTCCGGAGATGCGATCGCGATCAAGCAACTGATTGCCAAGGTGATCGTTATGGCCGTCAGGGTCTTCTGATGGATCATGTGCCCCCCCGTGGGCCTCGGTTCACGGACCTAGGCCCACCCCGATGCGGAATGCCGTGTGATCTCCCTAACGAACGATGATGCAGGGAGCGGAGGCGGTCCGGGCTCCGGCCCGGAGTCGCACGAAATACACCCCGCTCGCCACACGCGTGCCGGAATTGTCCCTGCCGTTCCACGTCCACGTCTGAGCACCCGCGTGCGCGTCGCACATGGCCGCAGTTCGGATGGCTCGGCCCGTGACGTCGAAGACCTCGATCGCCGCGGCGCCGGCCTGGTCCAGCCCGTAGAGAACCTCAACCCCACGCTGCGACATCGGGCGCACACCAGCGATGCCGAACATCGCTGCGCCCGCCGAGGCGTCGTCTCCGACCCCCGCCACACCCAACCCGCGCCCCTGCAGGTTGACGACGACCTGAAGAGCGGACGCGTCGTTTGTGCTGATCGTGAGCGTCGCTAGATACACCTGCACCGCGGCCGGCGTGAACGTCACGTTGACCGAGACATCGCCAGACGGCGGAACGTACAGATGCCTTGGCGCGGCATGAAATACCACGAGGCTCGGCGTGATGTCGCGGATCGAGAGCCAGTCGGCGCCCGAGTTCTGAATGTGCATGCTCCACGTTTCTGTCTGCCCGACGGGGATCCCTCCGAAGTCGTGCAATGTCTCGGGAAGATTCACGTGAACATTCACCGCCCCGGCGATCGTGCACATCATGCTGTCAGTGACCACGTTGCCGCCGACGTCCCCGGCGCGCACGTAGACCCAGTAGTCGCCGGGACTGCAGTTCCCGGTCTGCCAAGACTGGTTGGCGTCCGTGGATTCGATGACGCCGTCGCCGTCCGTGTTCGTGACGATGAAGTAGTAGATCCGGGAGTTGTAGTCCCCCTGCGTCGTGAACGGCGATTGCGTGCTATAGACCACGCCGATCGTGGCGTCGTCCGGTTTCAGGCCCGAGAAATTCACGAAGTTCGTGAACGGGACGGACTGGGTCGCGCCGTCGATCCGGTAATCGATCCTCCAGGGGTTCAGCTTCCACTGCGACATCCCGACGATGTCGTAGATCCTCGATATGATGTCGACGTCGCCCGAGAGCGCCGTTGGGTCGAGGACCGTGGTCGCCTGGTTGCGACGGAACGCGAACTTCGCCCCCTGATATGTCGTCTCGAAAACGGGCGCATTCGGGTCGGTGTTCGGCTCGAGGTAGGTGAGCGGGTTGTCGGTCGCGATGTACCAATTCCAGGGGTATCCGCCCGTCCCCTGCACCTTGTTGAAATGCGTGTGGCAGAAGGTCGCCGGGTTCCAGTATGCGGTCGTCCCGATGTATGCGTTCACCGCCACGGGGTCGCCGACGTCATATTGCCAGGTCGTCGAGGTGATGTGCCAGTAGAGCCAGCCGGTGCCGCCCGCGACCGGCTCGCCGATCATGATTCCGCTGTAGTAGGGATCATTGACGGTCTCGTGGGTGATCGTTCCAGTCGAGACCGAATAGGTCCTCGTGGTCGTGTTCGGGGTCACGAGGTCGATACCGTCGTGGTAGTAACGGCTGCCGCTCCCGTAGTACTGAAACTCATCGTAGTTGTTCCCGAGCCCATGGGTCTGATCAAACGGCGTGTAGGGCCAGGGGATTGCCGATGCCGGGCCGGCGAGAATCGCCGACGCCGCGAGCCACACCAGCAGGCTCAGGCGGATTCCTTGCTTCTTCATCGTTGCCTCCCGGGTCATGGCAGCACCGTCCGATAGACGGCCCGTCGCGTGGTGACGGTCGCGCCCTTTCCTGAGCGGTCGATCAGGACCGTCGGGCTCCAGATGTTCCAGATCGGAAATGTGAGCGCCGCCCGATGCGCGAGGGCGCCCGCGGCGTCGTACGCGCGGATCTCGCCGTCCGGGTGGCGTCGGTCGGTGTCGACCGACGGGCCGAGGTCGCGCGCGACGCCCGCCATCAGCCAGCCGTTCGCGGCGGCGACGTCGACCGAGGTCCAGGACAGGTCGTCCCGTTCGGTGCGCGCCGTCCAGAGCGGCGCGAGCGTGCGGCCGTCGTACACGCGGAGCTCGTGCTTCCCGGCGAGAGCGATGCGGCTGCCGTCGGGCGCGATCGCGATCCGCCGGACGAGAAGATCGTCGAGCGGAATCGTCGCGGCCACCGCGCCGTCTCTCACGATGCGGAGAGATCCCGCGCCCAGGGCTGCCACCGCACGCGCGCCGTCCGTCGCCGCGAAGAGCCGCACGTCCGGAGTGCTCCATGTCTCGACGCCGGTCTGGTCGAACGCGTGCAGGCCGTCGCGCGCGCTGACCGCGAGCAGGACGCGTCCGCTCGGGTCGAACCGTCCCACTTCGAGGTATGGGACAAGGACCTCGGTGACGGTCGCGCCCATCGCCCCGTAGAAGTGGAGTTTGTTGCGTGCCGGGACATTGATGTTCAGGGTCATCCCGACGACATCCCCACTCTTCGAGATCACGTAGGTCACGTCCTCGGTTCTGCCTGTCTTCCAGAGCACGCGTCCATTCGCGTCGCGCAGCTCGAACGTCTCCGTGGGCGCGAAATCCTCCCCGGCCTCCCGGTGCAGCGCAACGCCGACGAATGAGCCGCCGTCCGAAAGGTGCAGGACCTCGCCCTCCTCCGCCCGCGCGATGGATGTGCGGCCGCCGTCCCGCTGGAAAAGGTCGATGGCATCGGCGTGTTGCGTTTCGATTCCCCCGTCCGCCCGCATCACCACCCGCGCGATGTCATCGCCGCCGAGGGTCACGGGCACAAGGGCCAGCTCGGTCGCGAACGCGGCCGCGGCCCAGAAGATAAGAAGCAGAGGTGCCAGGACCACGGCAAGGCTCGGCCCGGCTGATCTCAAACCATGTCGCATGTTTGCCTCCCCCTTTGACGCCGGTCGGCTCTGCCACAAAGGCTCCGCCCGAGGCCTCCCGTAGCATCTCCGCAGAGCCCCACTCCGGCGCCGTCGATTATACGGGATTCGCTCGCCGTACTAAAGGGAACAGATGTACCATCCGTTGGGGAATTATGCACCGTTCTTGCGCGGGCGCGTCGGACGGTCACGATGAACACGGCTCCTTTCGCGCGTTGATCATCGCGGTCCTCCCAATCGGTGTCTCGCGAGGTATAGACTGGAATCTGTGACAGGGTGGTGATGTGGATGAAGGGAGGAAGTCATGAGGGAGAAAGCCTACAACTCGTTCCAAATCGCACAGGCTCAGTTTGACAAGGTCGCCGAACTCCTCGGCCTTGACGCCGCCGCACGCGAGCTGCTCCGCAATCCGATACGCGAATACAGCTTCAGCATACCGGTCCGCATGGACGACGGAAGCGTGAAGGTCTTTCGCGGATTCCGCGTGCAGCACAACGATGCGCGCGGCCCGGGCAAGGGTGGGATCCGCTTTCACCCGCAGGAGACGATCGACACGGTTCGAGCGCTCTCGATGTGGATGACATGGAAGTGCGCCGTTGTGGACATTCCGCTCGGCGGCAGCAAAGGCGGCGTGATCTGCGATCCGCATAACCTGAGCCAGCGCGAGCAGGAACAGATCTGCCGCGGCTGGGTCCGCCAGATCTCCCGTGAGATCGGGCCGATCACCGACGTGCCGGCACCGGACGTCATGACATCCGCGCAACACATGCTGTGGATGCTCGACGAATACGAGTGGATCCACCACGGGCGGTTCCCGGGATTCATCACGGGCAAACCGGTCGGCATGGGAGGCTCTCTCGGTCGCACCGAGGCGACCGGCTACGGCGTGATCTTCACTGTTCGCGAAGCACTGAAGGAGCTGAGAATCGACCCTTCGGCGACGCGAGCGAGCGTGCAGGGGTTCGGCAACGTCGCCCAGTACGCGATCCGACTGTTCCAGCAGATCGGCGGAAAGGTGATCTGCGTCTCATGTTGGGACCAGAGCGAGCAGATCTCGTATGCGTTCCGGAAACTCACGGGGATCGACATGGGCGAGCTGACTTCGATCACGGATCATTTCGGCGGGATCGACAAGACGAAGGCGAAGCAGCTCGGGTATGAGATTCTCCCCGGCGACGAGTGGATCAGTCAGGATGTCGAGATCCTGATCCCGGCCGCCATGGAGAACCAGATCACCCTCGAAACGGTTGCGATGATCCACCCGAACGTGCGCTTGATCGCCGAGGGCGCGAACGGTCCCACGACGCCGGAGGCGGACAAGGTGATCCACGACCGCGGGATCTTCATGATCCCCGACTTCCTCGCGAATGCGGGCGGCGTGACCTGCAGCTACTTCGAGCAGGTTCAGAGCAACATGAATTACTACTGGGAAAAGGACGAAGTGCTCGGAAAGCTCGATGTGCAGATGACATCTGCATTCCTTGCGGTGAGCGAGCTCGCGCGGAAGCAGAAAATTTACATGCGCGACGCAGCGTACGTGATCGCGATCGGGCGGGTCGCTCAGGCCTGCCGCGATCGGGGGTGGATCTAGAGATTGCCGGCTCGGGTGGGCGATGCCCGCGCGCAACGGGCGCGCGGAATTCGCCCAGCGCGCCTGAGCCGACTCGATCCCTCCGTAGCCCGGGCAGGCCGGATCTCCCGAGGAGTGAAGACGGAAAAGACGCCTGACGAGAGGCTTGCTCGATTCGAGCGGAAGTTCTTCGATTCCACCGAGGACTTCACGGTAATCGGCGCCGGTTCCTTCGGGGGCAAGGCGAAGGGCCTCGCGTTCATCCGAAAGGTCATCGCAGAGAGGATCCGTCCGTTCGCGGGAGTCGAGGTGTCGATCCCGCGGCTCACGGTTCTGGCGACCGGCCTGTTCGATCAGTTCATCATGGAAAACGGCTTGTTTGAGATCGCGTTGTCCGACGAACCGGACGATCGCATCGCACACGCATTCCAGAAATCCTCGCTGCCGGTGACGATCGTCGGCGACCTGCATGCCTTGATCGAATCGATCCATCAGCCTCTCGCGGTCCGCTCGTCGAGCCTGCTCGAGGACGCGATGTACCGGCCGTTCGCAGGCGTATACGGGACAAAGATGATTCCGAACAACCAGCACGACCCCGAGGTGAGGTTTCGGAAGCTGATAGAGGCGATCAAGTTCGTCTACGCCTCGACCTTCTTTCGGGAGGCGAAAAACTACATCCGGTCGATCGGCAAGACCTCGCGGGACGAGAAGATGGCCGTAGTGATCCAAGAGGTTGTGGGGCAGCGTCACGGAGATCGATTCTACCCGGACGTTTCGGGCGTTGGTCGATCGTACAACTTCTATCCCTTTGGACTCGCCGAGGCACGGGAAGGGGTCGTGAGCTTGGCGCTGGGACTCGGCAAGACGATCGTCGATGGCGGAATGTGCTGGAGCTACTCGCCCGCCTGGCCCAAGGTCCCACCGCCTTTTGGATCCGCGCGGGATCTCCTGCGCCAGACGCAGACGAGGTACTGGGCCGTCAACATGGGGAAACCGCCGGCTTACGATCCGATCCGCGAAACCGAGTATCTCGTAGAAGCGAACACTGACGAGGCGGAGGCTGACGGGACGCTTCACCACATCGCCTCGACCTACGACGCGCAGTCGGACCGTATCGTTGCGGGAATCGGGTCCGGTGGGCCTCGCGCGATCACGTTCTCGCCGATTCTTGGCCTCGAGGTGTTCCCTATCAACGATCTCGTCCGCGAAACCCTGCATGCCTGCAAGGAGGCGGTCGGCGCCGAGGTAGAGATTGAATTCGCCATCACACTGCCCCCAAACCCGAGCGAGGGCATCACGCGGTTCGGTTTCCTTCAGGTCAGGCCGTTGGTCGTCTCTGACGAATCTGTCGAGATCGGGCCCGAGGACTTGTCCGGTGAGAACGTCCTGGTCGCATCGCAGTCGGTCCTCGGAAACGGCGTCCTCGATGGGATTCAAGACATCGTCTACGTGCGACCGCAGACCTTCGACACGGGTCTCACGCGGGCGATCGCAACGGAAATCGAGGGGATCAATCGGCGGCTCGTTTCCGAACAGCGCGACTACCTTCTGATCGGTTTTGGCCGCTGGGGAACCTCGGATCCCTGGCTCGGCATCCCAGTGAAGTGGGGGCAAATCGGACGCGCGAAAGTCATTGTCGAAACGTACCTTCCGGGCATCATCACGGATCCGAGCCAGGGATCGCACTTCTTCCACAATGTCACAAGCTTCCGAGTCTGCTACTTTTCGGTGAGCCATGATGGATCCCGCGGGGTCGATTTCAACTGGCTCGACCGTCAATCCGCTCTCGAGGAAACAGATCACGTACGGCACGTACGTCTCGAGCGCCCGCTGACGGTCCGGGTCGACGGCCGCGTCGGGCGGGGTGTCGTACTTCACCATTGACCGAAGCGGGTGACACCATGAACCCTTCTGAAACGCCGATCGATAACATCATCCGAGCTCTTCAGGAACGCACGAAGGAGCTCGACTGCCTATACCGCATCGATGAGCTACTCAAACACACAGAGGTTCCGCTCGCGGACGCCCTACTCTCGGTTGTCCAGGCCATCCCCGCCGGGTACCAGTACCCGAATCTATGCCATGCGAGGATCACTTTCGGGGATACGGTCGTCCATTCGCCGACCTTCGTGGAGAGTCCCTGGGTGCAGAGCGCCAACCTGGTGGTCGATTCCCAGCGCGTCGGAAAGGTCGATGTCTTCTATCGCGAGATGGTTTCCAAGGCGGATGATGGGCCGTTCCTCAAAGAAGAGCGGAAGCTCATCAACACCATCGCCCAGCGGATCGACCAGTTCGTCGCGCATCAACGCCTCGAGACCGCCTTTCGGAACCTCGAGACGGCGAAGCAGTCCCTGACCCCGGACTCGCGGGGCCAGTGGCGAATCATCGTCGACTTCCTGAAACGGGCCGATCCCATGCTCCTCGCGCGCATCAGTCGCAAGATGCTGAACCTCCTCTGCCGGATCGGAATCCCCGAGGCCGTGGATCTCCTGCATGCCTTTGCCTACGAACACGACACGGCCACCACGGATCGCCTCGACGCCGGAAGCGACAACCGGCCGATCAGCGGCAAAGCGGCCATGCCCGCGCCCGATATCACCGATGACACCTTCGCGATCGCCGCCGGCCATCTGAACGAAGACGAGATCCTCTCGTCCGTTCAGAAATGGATCCGCGAAGAGCGCGCCCGCTTCCTCGTCAACACTGTCGCCAATCCACACGCATATCTAGACGAGATCGCCGATTCGATCCGGCGGTTCCACCACATTCCGAAGGACGAGGTCGCCTTCTCCCCCGCCGTCGCAAAGGGCCTGCGCGTCTCCCTGATCGAGCATTTCTTCACCGACCAGGCGATGTTCATCGACAGCGCGAAGCGATTCATCGACGTCGACGACTACTCCGATCTGGTGCAGCGAATCATCTTCCCCGCGAAGAGCCGCGGAAAGCTCGGGGGCAAGTCCTCCGGGCTGTTTCTTGCGTCGCACATTCTGAGGAAGGCTCAGACGGAGAACCACGATCTCGGGGACATCAAGGTCCCGAAGACCTGGTACATCACGACGGATGGACTTCTGGATTTCATTCAATACAACAATCTCGACGACGTTCACAACCAGAAGTATGCGGACATCGACCAGGTGCGGTACGAGTACCCTCACATCGTCCAGATCTTCAAGAACTCGCACTTCTCTCCGGAGATTCTGCGTGGCTTATCGATGGTCCTCGACGATCTCGAGGGACGTCCGCTGATCGTGCGGAGCTCGAGCCTCCTTGAGGATCGCTTCGGCGCCGCGTTCTCTGGAAAGTACAAGAGCCTGTTCCTCGCCAATGTGGGCACCAAGCAGGAGAGACTGACCGCCCTGTGCGATGCGATCGCGGAGGTCTACGCGTCGCTGTTCGCGCCGGATCCGATCGAGTACCGCGTCGAGCGGGGGTTGATCGACGTCTTCGAGGAGATGGGGATCCTCATCCAGGAGGTCGTCGGCGTCAGGGTTGACAAGTACTTCATGCCAAGCTTCTCCGGCGTCGCGTTTAGTCGCAACGAGTTCCGCTGGTCGGCCAGGATCAAGCGCGAGGACGGCCTGATCCGCATCGTTCCCGGGCTCGGAACGCGCGCGGTGGACAGGCTGAAAGACGACTATCCCGTCCTGATCGCGCCAGGCCAGCCGAACCTGCGGGTCAACGTTTCCGTTGACGAGATCGTCCGCTATTCCCCGAAGAAGATCGATGTGATCAACATGGAGAGCGCGTCCTTCGAGACGGTCGACATTCGCGAGTTCATGCAGACCGTCGGATCCCAGCTCCCGCAAGCCAGCAACATGGTCTCGATCTTCGAGGAGAATCGGATCCGCCGTCCGATCGGCCGCGAGGTCGACTTCGACCCGGGGCGCCTGATCTTCACGTTCGAGGGATTGACCTCAGGGACCCCGTTCATCCGGCAGATTCGGGCCGTGCTCGACGTCTTGATGAAGGAGCTGGGGACGGCGGTCGACATCGAATTCGCATCCGACGGCCGCGACCTCTATCTGCTGCAATGCCGCCCGCAGAGTCATTCGGAAACCGGAAAGGCGGCGAAGATCCCCCGCGACATCCCGAAGGGGAGAACCGTGTTCTCGGCGCGTCGCTTCGTCTCCAACGGATCGGTCCCGAATATCACGCACGTCGTGTACGTCGATCCGGACCGGTACAACACACTGTCGAGTCTCGAGGACATGAAAGCGGTCGGCCGCGCGGTCGGAAGGCTCAACAAGGTCCTGCCGAAGAGGCAGTTCATTCTGATCGGTCCGGGAAGATGGGGGAGCCGCGGAGACATCAAACTCGGCGTGAATGTGACGTATGCGGACATCAGCAATACGGCGGTGCTGATCGAGGTCGCACGCAAGAAGGGTAACTACCTGCCCGACCTTTCCTTCGGAACCCACTTCTTCCAGGACCTGGTCGAGTCGTCGATCCGATACCTCCCCCTCTACCCGGACGACGAAGGAATCGTATTCGACGAGACATTCTTCATGGGGACGGGAAACGTCCTCGCCGACATCCTCCCGGAGGCGGCTCCGCTCTCGGACGTGCTTCGCGTGATCGATGTGCCGCGCGCGACCGGTGGGATGATCCTGCGTCTTCTAATGAACGCTGATCAGGAAGAGGCCGTCGCCTATCTGGCTCCGCCTCAAGCGATTGCGCAGGACGTCGCCACCGAATCCGAACAGGAGATCCCGAGAAGTGAGAACCACTGGCGCTGGCGGCTTCACTTCGCCGAGCGGATCGCGGCCACTCTCGATCCACGACGCTTCGGCGTGAAAGCCTTCTATGTCTTCGGAAGCACGAAGAACGGTACCGCCGGACCCGGCAGCGATATCGACCTGATGGTCCACTTCGCGGGGACGGAGACGCAAAGGGACGATCTGAGGCGCTGGCTGGAAGGGTGGAGCGTCTGTCTAGCGGAGATCAATTTCCTCCGCACCGGCTACAGGGACGGAGGCCTGCTCGATGTCCATATCATCACCGACGCGGACATCGAGAACCGGACCAGCTACGCCGTTAAGATCGGTGCTGTCACCGACCCGGCCCGTCCACTCCCGATGATGGGGACCGGAGAGAACGGCTCTACCGCCGCTAAATAAGCCGCCGGGTCGCTCCCTCCGGCTCCGCCGGATCGAACGAAACGAGCGCCAGCTCCGGCCCCTCGTGCGCGGCGGTCATGGAAACGGTGGCTCCGAGCTTCGTCTTCCATTTCCCCGTGAGCCGAGCGGCCTCGTGTACGTGGCCGTGCAGCGTGACGAGCGGCGATCGCGTCTCGATGAAGCGTCGCACGGCGATGCTCCCGATGTGAACGTCCAGCGGGACGTGCTCGACCGTCCTGCCGTCGAGGGCAGCGCGGTCGAGAGGGGTCTCGTAAGGCGGGGTGTGAAAGAGAAGGATCGCCCGCGAGACATCATCCGCGCCCGTCAGCTTCTCCAGATCCTTCGCGATCGTGGCATACTTCGACTCCTCGGCGGTTTGTGGGACGGACCTCCGACCCTCCTCGGGCGACAGGCATCCCGGATCGACGAACCGTGAGACATCGTACCGCTCCCAGTCCTTCAGCAGGAAGGGGGTCGGCGGGACGAAAGCATACCCGTATACGGTGAAGTCCCCGAACAGGGTTTTCCGGAAGTGGACATACTCCCAGCACCCGTGGCGTGCGCCCTCGAGGATCGACACCTCCTCGGAGCGCGGATCGTCGTTCCCGAGGAGCGCGAAGACGCGCGGATAGTCCAATCCCATCTTCGCGCGGAGGGCAAAAAAGCGCGGGATCATGTAGCTGTTCACAAAATCCTGGTGGTCAACGCCGATCGCGATCTTGGACATCACGCCGGACGGCAGAAGATCTCCACCGAGGAAAACGCCAGCCGGCCGCTCGGCCTCGATCGCAGAGAGAAGCTTCTCGTATCGATCCGTGCGCCCGTGGATGTCCGTCGCGAACAGACAGCGTCTTCCGGTCACGCGTCCCGAGCCCGCCTACGCCATCGCCCGCAGGGTCCCGGAGATCTCGATCGCGCGCGAGCGGTTGTAGTCGAACGCGAGCCGCTTGTAGGTCACGACGTCCACGATCGTTCCGATCAGACAGATCCCGCCCGTAAAGAAGTAGAGGAGTCCCATTCCGATCTGATCGAGAACGAACCGCTGGATCCCCGAGACGCCGATGAATCCAAGGCACGCGAGCAGCAGAACGGTCCCCGGGTCCCTGCGCCTGGAACGGTAGACGGCGGCGAACTGCGCCGCATGCGCGTCGGTCATCTCCTTGATCAGACCTTGCACAAAAACCATCTCCTCCCCTTCAAGTTCGGGAAGAAGCTCAAGAATGTTCGCCATCCGTCGACTCCTTTCGACCGCGGCGTCTGCGCGGTTCGTGGTTTTCCCGGAGTAGAGTGTGGACCCTCGCGACAAGGATCAGGAGCGCGGGCGCCCCGAGCGGATGCGCCCGCAGCGAGGCGCCGATCTCGCCATGCATCAGGTCGTGGATCGCCGCCCCGAGGCCGCATCCGGGACAGGGCAGCCCCGGGATCAAGCGGTGGAAGAGACAGAGGTCCGGGCGGCCGGGCGAGGCCGGATCGACCAGATACAGAAAGACCAAGGATCCGATCCAGACCATCGCCTCGATCGGGAGCGAAGCGAGACGTTCGAACGCGCTCCACAGTGGAAACGCGCTCGGACGGGGCGACGGGCCGATGATCTCGGGCATGCTCGGCATGGTGAAGAGTATATCCCCGATTCCGTTACCTCGACCAACGGGGATCTTCGCGGCCCCGGACCACGCACCACCGGGCCGCTACATGCGTGCCTCAGCCAGCTCTGTGATCGGCCTCCACGCTCCCGCCGGTCGCTCGATCCGCCCCTACGTGCCTGCTACTGCAAAGGTTTCGGATCGAATCGCCTCAGACGGAGGCTGTTGCTCACGACGGAGACCGAACTCATCGCCATCGCGAACGCGGCGATCACGGGGTTCAAGAGCTTGCCGGTGAATGGATAGAGGACCCCCGCGGCGACCGGGATCCCGAGCACGTTGTAGGCAAACGCCCAGAAGAGGTTCTGCCGGATCGTCCGGAGCGTGCGGCGCGAGAGATCGTAGGCGGCGACGAGGCGGGCGAGGTCGCCGCCCAGAATCGTGGCGCCGGCGCTCTCGATCGCGACATCGGTCCCGGTCCCCATCGCGATCCCGATATCTGCCTGCGCGAGGGCGGGCGCGTCGTTGATCCCGTCACCGACCATGAGGACGCGGCGTCCTTCGGCCTGAAGCGACCGGACGGCGGCCGCCTTGTCCTCGGGGCGTACTTCGGCGAAGACCCGCTCGATCCCCAGCCGCGCGGCGACGGCATCGGCGGTCGCGCGCGCATCGCCCGTTTGCATCGACACGACGAAACCGCGCGCGTGGAGCGCGGCCACCGCCCCTCGGGCCTCGTCCTTGACCGGATCGGCGACCGCAAGCACAGCGCAAACCCGCCCATCGATCGCCGCCAGGAGGGACGTTCGCCCCGCGCAAGCGTCTTCTTCGAGTACCGGCGCCACGCTGTCCCCGAGCGGGATCCCTTCCCTCTCGAGGAGGGCGCGGTTCCCAATGAGGACGCGGCGTCCTTCGACGGTGGCGGCGATCCCCTTCCCGGTCATCGACTCGAATCGCTCCGGCCGCGGGAGCGCTGAGATTCCGCGCGCCCGCGCGCCCTCGACGATGGCCGCCGCAAGCGGATGCTCCGAACGCGCCTCGGCCGCAGCGACCCACCGGAGGATCTCCTCCTCCCGCGCCTCGTCCCCGATCATCCGCATGGCGACGAGCGCCGGCGCGCCGAGCGTCAGCGTCCCGGTCTTGTCCAGCACGGCCGCGTCCGCCCGCCCCAGGGCCTCGAGCGACTCCGCCGAGCGAAAGAGGATCCCCAACTCGGCGCCCCTCCCGGTTCCGACCGTGATCGCGGTCGGCGTCGCGAGCCCGAGCGCGCACGGGCACGCGATGATGAGGACCGCAACGAAGTTCGTGAGCGCATAGGCGAGGCGCGGCTGCGGCCCAACGGCCAGCCACACGGCGAGCGTGAGAATCGCCGCCACGATCACGATCGGGACGAACACGGCGGCGACGCGATCGACGAGATGCTGGATTGGCGCCTTGCTCCCCTGGGCCTGCCGCACCATCTCGACGATTCGCGCGAGCACCGTTTCGCTCCCGACGCGCGTCGCCCGAAATGTGAAGCTCCCCGTCTTGTTCAATGTCGCGCCGATGACTGCATCCCCGGGGCTCTTCTCGACCGGAATCGACTCTCCCGTCACCATGCTCTCGTCGACAGCCGAATGACCGTCGATCACGTCGCCGTCGACGGGGACTTTCCCGCCGGGGCGGACCACGACCAGATCGCCGACAACGACCTCGTGGATGGGGATGTCGATCTCCGCGTCGCCGCGACGCACGCGCGCCGTGCGCGCCTGTAAACCGATGAGTCCGCGGATCGCATCCGAGGCCCTCCCGCGCGCGCCCTCCTCGAGGAGCCGCCCCATCAGGATCAGCGTGACGATCACCGCCGCCGTCTCGTAGTAAACGTGGACCGCTCCGTGCGGACGCATCGCCGGCGGGAAGATGCCCGGGGCGAACGTCCCCGCGACGGAATAGGCGAACGCCGACCCGGTCCCGATCGCGATCAGCGTGTTCATGTCAGCAGCGCGCGCGCGCAACGCCGCGATGAAGCCGCGAAAGAAAGGTCCCGCCGCCCAGAGCATCACCGGCAGGGAGAGCGCAAGCTGCAGACCCTGATTCACCCGCTCCGGGATCGGTCCGTGGCGACCCAGCATTGCGGGCATCGAGAGCGCAAGGATCGGGATCGCGAGCCCGAGCGCGAGGAAGAACCGCCGGCGCAAAGCCGCGAATGCCCTCGCGTGCTCCGCCTCCAGGATCGCCGGATCCTCGCTTGCACGAATCAACCGGGCGTCGTAGGGGCCCGCGGCCCGCACCGCGTCGAGGAGACGCGACTCAAGTCCCGGGGCCTGCAGCCGCACGATCGCAGTCCCTGAGGCGAAGTTGATGCTCGCCTCGGCGACCCCCGGAAGGTCGCGCAGCTTCGTCTCGATCTTGAACACGCACGATGCGCAGCTCATCCCGCTCACCGCGAGGTGCACCGTCTCGACGTCTCCGACATCCGACAAGACGAGTGTTGGAGGCGGCGGCGATTCAACCCCGCGCGTGCGCTGCGATGCGGACTCGGGCTCCGGCGTCTCCTCTTCTTCCGCACCCTCGGGGCAAAGTCGAACCGTGAACTTCGTCCCCTCGAACGCCGCCGCCATCTCCTCGACCCGCGCGCCGGAATGCACCACCATTGCACGACCCGCCAGAAGATCCACCTCGACGGACTGGACGAACGGGATCCCTTCGAGCGTCTTGCGCACGGTCGCCGCGCACCCCCCGCAAGTCATCCCCTCGACGCGGATGTTCATTGTCTTCAGGTCCATGGCCCGATTCTAGGTCCTTTCTACGTCGGCCTTCCGGGGTTCGCTCAAATCAAAGCTGTACCGATCGCGGATCATACTGCCCCGCCCCCACCTCAAGGGGCAGCGCCGACGCCGGCGGACCGGACGGGTGCCTTGCGCGTCGTAATTGCTTGATTCCGTTCATCCACAAGAGCTTAGCGGGACGAGTGACGCTCTCCAAGAACCTGTCCCGGACCACCGCCCCCTGACTGTAGAAAATCCCTCGGTCACCGGCCGGAGTTGGAGAATAATCCCCATTGCTCGGGACCGGCGATTCGGCCGGCCGACCCGCTCGACTTCCCTGTTCCGGGAGGAGATAGGACATGACAGAAGACGTTCGGACGATGCACTACGTGTGCACGCGCCGCGAGGCGGCCGAGATCATCGGCTCGCACGATCGTTTCTGGGTATCAAACTGTGGCTGCCGCGAGGGGCGCGGTTCCAACTGCGCGCGCTCGCGGATCGACGTGTGCCTGCAGTTCCAGGGCACCACTGCCGCGAGCGGTTCCGGCATGAGAGAGATCGCGCGCTCGGATGTCGACGCGATCCTGGCCGAAGCGAAGAACAATGGACTCGTCACCCGTCCCTTCCGGGGGGTTGAAGACCGCTCGGTAACTGAAGGGATCTGTTTCTGCTGCGACGATTGCTGCGGCTATTTCCTGGATCGCGATGAACGCTGCGACAAAGGAGCCATGATCGAATCGACCGACGCGGACACATGCAACGATTGCGGAGCTTGCATCGATGCCTGCTATTTCGGCGCGCGGTCGCTCGATGGCGCTCGTCTCGTCGTGGATCGCGACGAATGCCACGGGTGTGGACTGTGTGTCGATGCCTGCGAGCTCGATTCCATCCACATGGTCGCGCGGGGTAAATGAACGGGCCCCGATCGCGCTCGCTACGTCGTCGCGAGATCGTGTCATGATCTGGCCTGTACTTTGTTTCTCTTCGACTCGGCACGAGTCGCGCCGGACAGCGCTTACAAAGGAGGCATCCTCGATGAATTACCGATCCCTGGGCGTCCCCCCCATCGTCCTGCTTCTCGCGGTCTCCCTTGCGTCCCTCGGAGGGTTCGCGCGCGCCGCGCCCGAGGAGAAGAGCGAGGGCAAGCCAGAGGCGACGCACTCACACGAGCGCTGCGAGCTCCATGGCGGGGTGGTTGACATGACGCAGCAGCACCATTTCGAGACGGTCTTCGTCGCGGACGGGATCCGCATCTACATGTACACGGCGCAGCAGGACCCCATGATGATCGGCAAGGCCATCGCGGGCACCGCGACCCTGAAGCTCAAGGATGGGAAGACGAAGGAGATCCGGCTCACCGTCGACACACCGAAGAAGGGCGAGAAGGCCGTCTACTTCTGCCCGATGCACACCGACGTCGTGCAGATGGTGCCGGGCGTCTGCCCGAAATGCGGCGGGATGACGCTCTTCACGCAGAACCGCTTGTACGCGAAGGCCGATCTCTCGAAGGTCGATCCGGGCTCGCTCAAGGCGGTCATTCACATCACGGGCCTGAAGGGCCCCGAAGCCGAGGTGACATTCACGGAGACGAACGCACCGCCTGAGCCGGAGACCGCCGCGCCCGCCTCAAAGGAATGAGCAGATCCCCGGGCTTCCGCCCGACACATTGCGGCGGCGAGACCACTCTCGGTCCTGCCGCCGAATCCCTCGGGTGGAAAACCCGGCTGGGGCGTTTTCCTTCGCCGGCAATCCACGGCCTTCGGCGGGATTGGCTCTGTTCTCCTTGCACTGTGCCTTCGGCGGCTCGATGATCGTTGGCATATGACTTTGCTCGGCCGGATTCTTCCCGGGATTGCGGCGTACCCCGACGTCCATCCGATGCTGGTGCACTTTCCCGCCGCGCTCTTCCCGGTGGCGCTCTTTTTCGCGGCCTTGGCGGTCTGGCGGTATCCGGACCTGATCGGGACCTCGCGCGCGCTCGTGTTGCTCGGGACCCTGAGCGCCTTCGCGGCGGTGGCGTCGGGCCTCATCGCCGAGGACATGATGGCGCACGGCGCCGGGTCCATCGTCGCCTCACACAAGACTTTCATGCTGACCACGGCGGCTCTCGCGACGGTCCTTTCGGTCTTCGTGATCACCCAATGGCGCAGCCGTTCGGCGACCGGCCGATGGGTTCACCTTGTCGCCCTGCTCGTACTCAACGCGGTCCTGATCCTCGGCGCCGACCGTGGAGCGGTGGTCGCAATCCGCCTTCGCTCGGGTCTGGATCTGAAGCTCCCGCCCACCGCCACGCCCACGCGCGTCTCCGACGCCGCCGAAGCCGACACGGCCCGCGGCCGGGCGCTGTACGCGGTCCTTCGCTGCGCTGAGTGTCATGGTCCCAAGCGCGCGATCGAGGCGCCGGGGGTGCCGCCGACGCTGGAGTACGCCGGGAGCAAGATGCAGACTGAATGGATGAAGGACTACCTCCTGCATCCCCACCGGATCCGTTGGGCCGACGATGAGATCCGGCCGGTCGTGCGCATGCCCGACTACGATCTCGAGGACGGCGAGGCGCGCAACATCGCCGCACATCTGGCGACGTTCAAGGCCCCCGAGCGCTTCCCGGCAGCGCCGGTCGAGGAGCCCTCGCCTACGCGTGAGGAAGCCGACTCCGGACGGGTCTTGATCGGCCAGTACGCCTGCAAGGGATGCCATATGATCGGCGGCACGGGCAACGAGGTGGGTCCGGACCTAAGTTCGGTCGGCAACCGCTTGCAGCCCGCCTTCCTCTTCGCATTCCTGCGGGATCCAAGAGGGATCATCCCCGGCACGTCGATGAAGAACTTCCATCTCGACGTTGCGGAAGCGCGCCGCCTGACCGCCTATCTCATGACCCTCCGCGCGGCTTCCGCCCGGGCGGACTCGAGCCGTGCCGATCGGGATCCATGAGCGCTTTCCCGCACTCGCTCCCGCGCGGGAGGAGACTCTATTCGGACATTGCGATCTATCTGGCTATCGGTGGAATCTCGGTTCTCCACTACGTGTCTCCGGTTCATGCGCCCCACCTCCACGACATCTACCGCCGCCTGTACTATCTCCCGATCATCCTCGCGGCGTTCTCGCAAGGGATCTTCGGGGGCCTTGTCTCCGCAACGGTTGTCTGTCTCGCATACATTCCGCACGCGTTCGGCCACATCTCGCATGACCCGGCCTCGAGCACGCAGAAGGTCCTGGAAATGATCCTCTACTACGCGGTCGGACTCACAACCGGAGGACTCGTCTCGCGTCTGAAGGGGACGCAGTTGCGCCTCCAGGGGACCGCCATGGACCTCCTCCGAAGCCTGGACCAGCTTCGGAGCACCGAGGAACAGCTGATTCAGGCCGCCCGGCTCGCCGCGGTCGGCCGGCTATCGGCCGGTCTCGCGCATGAGATCCGGAACCCGCTCGCCGCGATCAAGGGTTCGGCGGAAATCCTCTCGGACGACTACCCCGCCGAGCACCCGAAGCGGCGCATGCTCCAGGTGCTGATCGACGAATCAGTTCGCCTGAATCACGTCCTCTCGCGGTTTCTTGCGTTCGCCCGGCCGCAGCCCCTCGAGCAACAGGTGATCGACATCCGGCAGGAGATCGACGCCGTCCTGTCCCTTCTTCATGGGCAGAACGAAGTCCGAGCCGTCCGCTTCACGTTCGACCCGGCGCTCTCCCCGATCCGGCTGCGCGGCGACCGCGAGCGGCTGCGCCAGGTCCTTCTGAATGTTCTGTTAAACGCCCTTCAGGCCTCCCGGGAAGAGGGGGCGGTAAGGATCCGGTGCGAGATCGTGAACGGAATGTGCCGGATTGCCGTCCGCGACGCCGGGCACGGCTTCACGAAGGAAGCGATCGAGAACGCGTTCACCCCGTTCTTCACGACGAAGGAACAAGGGACGGGCCTCGGACTCGCGGTCTCCCACCGGATCATCGAGCAGCACGGCGGGACCATCCGCATCGGCAATCACGAAGGCGGCGGCGGTCTGGTCGAGCTCCTGCTCCCCCTGTCCACGCCGACCGCCGGCCTGCCATAGGGGGAATCGAATGGCCAGGATCCTTCTGATCGACGACGACGCGGGGCTACGGGAGGTGCTCCGGTTCGCGCTTCGTGACATGGGCCACGAGGTCGAGGCGGCCGTGGACGGCGAGGGGGGCGTCGCGCTCCTCGCCCCCTTCCGACCCGAGCTAGTCATCACCGATCTCAAGATGCCTGGGATCGACGGGATCGAGGTCCTTCGCCGGGTCCATGAGATCGATCCGAACATTCCGGTGATCCTCCTGACCGCGTTCGGCTCGATCGAAGAGGCGGTCGAGGCGATGAAGCGCGGGGCATACGACTATCTGACGAAGCCCTACAACCGGGACGAGCTGAAGCTCACGATTCACACGGCGCTCGAGCGGCGCAATCTCGTCCTCGAGAACCGAGAGCTGAAGAATCGGCTGAGGGAGCGGTCGCGCTCGATCGATTTCGTGCACGCATCCCCGGCGATGGAAGCGATCATCGAGACGATCCGCCGGATCGCCCCGTCGGACGCGACCGTCCTGTTGAGCGGCGAGAGCGGGACCGGCAAGGAGGTGATCGCCCAAGCGCTCCACGCATGGTCGGACCGCTGGGACCGCCCGTTCGTTGCCGTCAATTGCGCCGCGATCCCTCGGGATCTCATGGAGTCCGAGCTCTTCGGGCATGCCCGCGGCGCTTTCACCGGGGCGGTGAAGGACAAGCCCGGCAAGTTCCAGCGGGCCGACGGCGGGACCCTCTTTCTGGACGAGATCGGGGACCTCCCCGCCGACCTGCAGACGAAGCTCCTCCGAGTGATCGAGACACGGCAGGTAGAGGCACTCGGAACGAACCGCCCGGTCCATGTCGACTTCCGCCTCGTCGCCGCGACGAACGCCGACCTCGACGCGCGCGTGCGCGACGGCTCTTTTCGGAACGACCTGTACTATCGGTTGAACGTGATCCCCGTGCACATCCCCGCGCTCCGCGAACGTCCGGACGATATTCCCGCCCTGTGGAATCACTTCGTGCGGAAGTACTCCGGCGCGGACTTCGTCCAGACCAGCTCGGGACTGATGCACGCCCTAATGTCCCGGCCGTGGCCGGGCAACGTTCGCGAACTCGCCAATCTCTGCCAGCGGATGATCCTCCTCCGGACATCGGATCTGCTGGCCGAATCGGACCTGCCGGCAGACTCGTACGACGAGACCCCGGAAGGCACGGCTCCTCCTCCCAGCTTTCTCGGGGAGCTTCCCGAAGGCCGTCTCTCCCTGTTCGACGTCGAGCGCGAGATCATCGTTCGCGCGCTCGCGAAGCATGCCGGCAACCAGACCCGCACGGCCGAGTATCTCGGCATCCCACGGCACGTCCTGCTGTACCGGATCGAGAAGTTCAGGATCGCCTAGGCCGGAACTCGCTGGCCGAAATTCGCCCACCCCCAGTTCCCCAGGGGGAGCACTCCTGCTGCTCCCGGGTGGTGCTGTTCTCCATGCCTGAGAGTTCCGATCAAGCGGTCCTCCCATCGCGTCCCCTGCGGCGCTAGTTATTACACCATAACCGGTTGACCATTTATCCGGCCCGTGTCGACACCGGCCCTTGGGGATCGGGCTGCCGGGTCGATGGGCCCCACCCTTCCGGTGGCGAGTAGCCGAGCAGCCCCAAGGATCGTCGCCCGGCGGGGGCGCCTGGAACCGGCCAGCGCGGTGGGATCACGGGTCGGCTCGACCTCCTTCACATGCCAACGATTCGCACGGACCCCTCGCGTCCCCGCTGACTTGGCGCGTGAGGAACCATTTCCTCATGGGAGGGGTTCGGCGTGACGAATATAGGGACACGCGCGCCGCCCGTCGGAACATGAGGACGGAGATGGTGTTTCATCCCGTTCCGATGACGACGAGTCTTCATTGCAGTCAATTTGGAGAAGGAGAAGGGGAGATGAGAAACAAGGGTCGCTGGATCGCTTTGTTCGCGTTGTTCGTGGCAGCCTCAATGATCGTGGGCTCTGGAATCGCATCGGCGTCGACACCCGCCAAGGCGAGCAAGGCAACCCACGCGCAGTGGGGCCCCCATCACGGCCGTGTCGTGAAGACGAAGGCCCATTTCTTCGAGACTGTCTACACTCCGCAGGGCATCAATGTGTATGTCTTCAATCTGGATCATTCCCCGATCTCGCTCGCGGCGGGGGTGAGCGGCACCGCGACACTGAAACTTCATGACCGGTCCACGCGGGAAGTCGCGCTCACGCTCCAGGCGGGGGATCAGCCGCATCTGACCGGAATGACCGATGTGCTGATGGCCACGAAGAGGCCCATCATGGTTACGGTCAAGTTGACCGGCCTAGACGGTGTGGAGAATATGGTGACGTTTCGTGAAACCTATAGCCCGCGATCGGTCATCATGAAGCCCGGGGAGGTCGGAAACCCGCCCGCGGGCGTGTCGCCGAAGAGAACCGCGCCGAGGAAGCCGGCGCCGAAACAGGCGCAACCGCAGAAGCCTGCGCCTGGGAACATGAAGCACTAGGTCTCGAAACCCAACAGAACCTGAAGAGCGGCCGATCGCGCAAAGGCGACGGCCGCTCCCGTTTTCCGGATCTTTGATCAGGCCTCTTCGGGTGGAAGGCGTCTCAGGTTTGCCGCACGCAGGTCGCGACAGAGCTGGGCAAGCCCGGCAGCGATGTCCTCGTTCCGAACGACGACGTCCTCGGAGAGAGTGAGCCGCGTCGGCGCGAAGTTCCAGATAGCCTGGACTCCTGCGCGGACGAGTCGGTTGGCGACCTCCTGCGCCTCATCGGGGGGAACGGTCAGAACGGCCAGTCGAACCTGGAAAATGTTCAACACGTCCTCGAGCTGTTCCATCGGCATGATGCGCAATCCGCTGATGAAGCGCCCGTTCTTCGCATCGTCACTGTCGAAGATGGCGACGATCCGCATGCCGAAAGGATGAAATCCCTCATAGGACGCTATCGCGGAACCCAGACGGCCTGCGCCGACAAGGACCGCCGTATTGACCGGCCGCAGGCCGAGGAGATGCTCGGCCACATCGCGAATGTGGCTCGCATCGAGCATCGCGCCCGCGCGGGGCTCGAGTCCAAGCCTCTCCATGTCATCGGTGACCTGCTCCTCCGTGATCCCGAGGGCCGCCGCCAGCTCCGAGATGGCGATCTCGTTCGCGCCTGAGCGCATGACCTTCTCGGTAATTCGGTAGTACAGGGGCAGCCGACCCCGCAGCGGGCGAATCCGCCGCCGGTCGATCGAACCCGGCCCACTCATCTCGGCCATTGGGTACCTCCGCTCGATCAGCCTAAGGGCTGACCCGCCCCCCGATCAAGCGACAGGGGCGGACTTCCTTGTCCGCGACCCGATCCACCCCGACTCCCGATGCTTCGGTTGGCCCAACCCGCCCGTTCTGATAAAATCAGGGCGGCTGCAGTCTGGGCCGTTGCCGGGAGGTCCATTTGCTCGATCGATATCGGCGGATCGCCGCGGTCCGCCTTTTGCTTGTCGCGGTCCTGAGCGCTGTCTGCTCCCCCTCGACCCACGCCGGATCCTGGACGGTCAGCGCCGACGGGTCCGGGAGCTTCCGCAGCGTTCAGGCGGCGGTCGATGCCGCCGCGAGCGGGGACACGGTTCGCGTCACGCCGGGACTCTACATCGGGCCGATCTGGATCGAGGGCAAGAACATCTTCCTGCTATCGACCGGTGGTCCTGAGGTCACGATCCTCGATTCCGGGTCCCTCCGGGGACTGCCCGTCGTTCAGTTCTTCTTCGAGAACGACGTCGGCTCCGTCATTCAGGGCTTCACGATCCGGGGCGGATACTCGGGGATCAACTGCACGTCGGCCTCTCCCGTGATCCGCGGCAACATCATCACACGCAACGAGAGCGCGCTCGGCGCCGGGATCTGCTGCACGTTCACGAGCAACGCCCAGATCCTGGACAACGTGATCGTCCGCAACGCCGTCACGTACCACTGCTGCTTCCCAAGCCGCGGTGGAGGTATCTACACCGACGACACATCCGCCGCGTTGATCCGGGGCAACGTGGTCGCCTTCAATCGGTGCAATGGGGAATGCGTCGGGGGGGGAATCTCCTCCTTCATCGGGACAATCGAGAACAACACGATCGTCGGCAACGAATCGGACGGCCCGGCCGGCGGCGTCGAGCTTCCATCCGCCGGCGCCGTGCTTTCGAGCAACATCATAGTCGGGAATCGCTCCGGAGAGTTCGGCGACGGAATCGCCGTGTTCCGCTCCGCGGACCTCGCGTGCAACGACGTCTGGGGCAACGGGAGCGAGAACTACTGGGGGACGGCGCCCGGGGCCGAAGACTTCAGCGCCGACCCGAGGTTCTGCGGTTTTCCCTCGACAATCGCCGATCCACCGGGCGGTTTTCGGGCCGACATGTTCGATCTGAAAGGCGACTCTCCCTGCCTTCCGGAGAATCAGACGGGAGGGTGCGACCTGATCGGCGCCCGCTCAGAGGTCTGCAATCAGGGAGGGATCGCTGCCGATGTGGCGCCTGCGATGTTCGGGCCCGTGCTCATCCGTGTCTATCCCAACCCGACGCGGATGGCGGTCACGATCGGCCTGGCAAAGGGAATCGCGTCGTCCCCGACTGCGTCTCTGGAGATCCTCGATGCGGGGGGGCGCGTCGTCGCCCGCCTGCAACCCGACGCCCGCGGGACGTCCAGATGGGACGGGCGCACACAAGACGGCAGGCGCGCGCCGGCCGGGCTCTATTTCGTCCGGATCCGCATGCGGGAAGGCGCCGCGGCCCCAGGGTCGGCGCCGATTCTCGTGGTTCGATAGACCTTCTCGTGGCATTCCATGGAGACAGCAAGGAGACCCAGATGAAAAAGATACCGAGACCGGATCGCACGATCAGCGTCCTGGCCCTTGTGCCCCTCGCGTTGTTCGCCTTTTGTCCGACACATTCCGCTTTCGCGGCGGACCGACCGTGGAACCCGGATGCGGAGCTTGCGCGAATCCAGCAACAGATCCAGGCGAACGGCTGGGACTGGATCGCTCAACATACATCCGTGTCCGACCTAACCCCGGAGCAGAAGCACGCGATGCTGGGCAACCGCGTCGACGAGCAGAGGTGGCTCGAAGGCTCAAGCGGCATGGTCATTGGCGGCAACGAGCGCGATCTCCCCTCCTCGTATGATTGGAGGGCCTTGGGCGGCATGACCGGCGTTCGGGACCAGGGAGGATGCGGAAGCTGCTGGTGCTTCGGCGCCACCGGCGCATTCGAATCGATGCTCAAGATCTACGCCGGCGTCACAACCGACCTCTCCGAGCAGCAGGGCCTCGTCTGCAGCGAAGGCGCTCAGGGATGCTCGGGCGGGTGGGCGAGCAACGTCGCTTACGTCCAGATGACGATGGGCCAGGTGTCCGAGAGCTGCATGCCGTACACCGGTAACGATGCGGCCCCGTGTGTCGACGATGAGTGCGACTCGGTGGACCGCATCCGCGGCTACACCTCGGTCGCCTACGACATCACCGCGCTCAAGACGGCGCTCATGACCGGCCCCCTGGCGGTCGCCCTGTACGCGCCCGACGCTCTCTTCTGGTACGGCGGAGGCTGTTTCTCCTACAGCGGAACGGGCCCGCTCAACCACTGCGTCGTGCTCTGCGGCTGGGACAACTCGAGATGCAGCGGACAGGGCGCATGGCTGATGAAGAACAGCTGGGGGCCCGGCTGGGGCGAAGGAGGTTATGCCTGGATCCGCTTCGGCGACCTCGGGCTTGGCTCCAACGCGATCCTGCTCGACTACGCCCCGAAACCGGTTCGTATTGGCTACGACGCGGTTCAGGTGGTTGGCGGCGACGCTGACGGATTCCTCGATCCCGGTGAGACGGCGCAGCTCCGTGTCACCCTGCGCAACTACGGCCGCAACACCGCGACGGGCGTCACCGCGTTCCTCAGCACCACGACGCCGGGGGTCACGATCGTCGACGGCAGCGCTTCTTTCCCCGATCTTCCCGTCGGGGGGGTCGCCGCGTCCGCCGATCCGAACTTCACTGTGAGGGTGGCTCCGGGCACAACCGGCGTGATCGATTTCGATCTCACGATCAACTCCGGGCAGGCGTCCAATCAGTCGAGCAGCTTCCCGTTGATCATCGGCGAGACCCAGGCCTTCTACAGCGCGGGTTTCGAAACAGGAGACGAGGGATGGACACATGGCGGGACGGCGGACGACTGGCGCCGCGCGACCGTCACCGGGACGAAGGCTGGCAAGCCTGACCCGAGATCCGCGGCCCGCGGTTCCTATTGCTTCGGGAACGACCTGAACGAGACGGGCTCGCAGTGGAACACCCTCTATGCGCCAAGCGAGGACAGCTGGCTTCAGTCACCGGTGATCGATTGCACCGGGAAGAGTCACGTGTACCTCGAGTTCCGCCGCTGGCTGACCGTACAACGGCGTCCATCGGACTACGCCAGGCTCTACGTGAACGGCACCGAGATCTTCGGCAACCCGACGATGACCAACTTCGTCGATGACGAATGGGAGGACGTCCTGTACGACATTTCCTCCCTCGCCGACAACAACCCGTCGGTCAGTCTCAGGTTCACCTTGAAGACGAGCGGGAACATCGAATTCGGAGGATGGAACTTAGACGATGTCCACCTCGTCGTTCCGACGGGGAACCCCGCCGGGATCGCCCAGACGATCCTGCCGCATGCGGGGATCGAGATCAGCTCGTACCCGAACCCCTTCAACCCCGTCGTCAATCTCAGGCTGATCCTCCCGGATGGTGGGCATCCCGACGTCCGCGTCTACGACGCCGGCGGGCGGGTCGTCCGCACCCTCGATCTCGGTCAGTTGGGACCCGGCGTCCACCGAACGATCTGGAACGGAGCGGACGAAAACGGTCGCAACCTGCCCGGCGGGATCTACTTCGTGAAGGTCGCCGTGGACGGTCGCGAGGTGCAAAGCCGCGTCGTCATGTTGAAATGAGAGCCGGCGGTCGAGCGCGCACCCAAACGGAAGGTCCCCCGCACCCCGCGGGGGACCTTCCCGTTCGTGCCGGGCGTCTTACGCGTCCCGGAAGAATGCGAAGACCCCGGGCGTCTCCACCCGGGGTCCTTGCATGTCTTATTTATCTCTTGGTATCGGATCGACTCAGAGCACCGTTCGCCCGAGAGATCCGCTCCTCAGGCGCTCTTCCCCTTCCGGAACATAAAGCCCGCGAGCCCGAGACCGCTCGTCAGCAAGAGTATGCTAGCCGGCTCCGGCACTGGATCCGGATCCTTCAAGTTGTCGCTCCCATTCCCGCCTTGATTCCCGCCCTTGACGGGCAGCATCTCGCCGGGGGGCGCATCACCTCTGGCGGAATAGTAGTCGGGAACCGATCGGATGGGCTCATCGCCATTGCCCGTCTTTGACTGAACGGACCCGTTCTGCGACGCCGAGCCGAACGAGGGCGCCGACGGCGGGACAATCACAGAGTGGTTCCAGCTGCCGTAGGAAAGGCCCCAATCGCTTAAGAAGAGCGTGGATGCCCCGGCCGTTTAAGCCCCCAGCGGGAGTAGGATGGATGCAAGAGGAAGAAACCTCTTACCCATATAGACGATCCTCTCCATGGGTACAGCACGGCTGCCCCGATCGGGACCACACTCCGCGTTGCGTATTCCGCAACTCAACGTTAGTATAAGCCAGATTTCACAGTTCGCATATGGACATTCAGCAGGTTTAGATGTTCTTCTCGTCCACGAAACAGAGACAAGCGCTCCTAATAGACTGCCGGTTCAGGCGGTTACGGCCTTTACTTCGCGCACCCGCTCATCCAGCTCCATGAACGCCTCCTCGAGCACGGTCGGCCCCCGGAGATCGATCCCGGCCCGCCCGAGCAGCTCGGTCGGCGACCCGCTCGCACCCCCCCGGAGCAGCTCCAGGTAGCGAGGGAGGAAATCCGCCCCATCCTGCTTCCATCTCCGATACAGTGCCAGGACTACAACCTGGCTCAACGCATAGCTGTAGCAGTAGAACGGGCTGAAGACGAAGTGACCGACCATGGTCCAGCCCAAACGATCGCAGTCCAGAAGGTCAATGTCGGGGCCGTAGTATTCCCGCGTCAGGTCCTCCCACAGATCGCAGAGCCCGTCCGCGGTCAAGGGCTCTCGCGCCGCCAGGTCGTGGACTTTCAGCTCGAACTCAGTGAACAGGAGCTGCCGGAAGACGACCGAGATGAACCGCTCGACCTCCCCCGCGAGGATTTTCAGGCGCAGAGATCGGTCGTCGCTGGATTCGAGAAGCTGATCCCGAAGGAGACATTCGCCGAACTCTGATGCGGTCTCTGCGACCACCTTGCTCATCTGGTACGCCTGCAACAGGGTCTGGCTCTCCCCGCTCAGCGTGAAGTGAACTCCGTGCCCCAGTTCGTGCGCAAGCGTAACGAGCGAGCTCAGGTTGTCAGTGTAGCTCATGAGAATGTAGGGGTGACCTCCGGGGACCGGCGCGCAGAACGCCCCCTGCCGCTTTCCACCACGCGCTCCCGCGTCGATCCGTTCTTCCGCAAAGAACCGCCCGACCTCCGTCGCGATCATTGGATCGAGTCGCGCGAAACTCCTCTCCACGAGATCGCGCGAGGCGGACCAGGGGATCGTCTCCTCTGACGCGCCCGGCAGCGGCGCAAGAAGATCGCTCGTCCGCATGCGCGGAAGACCCAGTTTCTCCCGCTTCCACGCAAAGTAGTCGCGCATCACCGGCAGATACTTCCTTCCTGCGGCGAGAAGCGCCTTCACGACGTGGCCGGGGATCTCGTTCGGGACATTCTCGACCTCGATCGGTTCCGGGAAACCGCGCAACTCGGCTTCGACTCCATGATCCTTGACGATGCCCTGATAGAGGAACGTGAAGATGGGCAGCCCCGTCCGGTACGTCTCGAGAAGGCGCGTCCGCGCCTGAAGGCGCACCTCCGGATCTCGGTGCTCTTGGAGCGCCGCGAGCAAGGCCATCGTCATCTTCTGTTCGCGCCCGTCGACCGTCATCACGCCGAATTCGAGCCGCGCGGCAAACTCCTCCCGGAACCGTACCTGGGCGTCCCGGCCCGCGATGTTCTTCTTCAGGATGATCTGCTCCTCGGCCTCGCTCAGGGTGTGGCGGGCGAGGGCCGCCTGGTACCGCACGAAGTGGCGATATCGCGCGCATGCCGGACTCTTCGCGATGCGGTCCAGGGTCGCGACGGGGAGTCGCCGCAGGCCGAGCTCAACGAATAGGGTCTGCGCCGACCACCGACTGTCCTTCTCCTGCTGGCGCGCGAACAGGGCCGCGAGCCTGGGGTCGCTCTGATCCGCGCACGCGGCGAGCCCCGCGTACGTTCCAAGGCGCGATTGGAGGAACCGGATCGCCTCATAATCCTCGAGAATCCCCGCCACCTCTTCGGGCCTCACATTCGGTCCGCTTAGGCGGTCTCGGTGCGATTGAAAGGCCTCTATCTTGCGATCAACCTCAGCCTCGTCGCGCGCGATCACCGGATCGTCGGGTCCGGCGTACAGGGGCCCCAGATCCCAACGGACATCCGTCGTCATCGATTCCTCCATTCATCATCCGGAGAGGAAAGTTCCGTCCCCTCGCCAAACGCCCCGAGAACCCCGGGCTGGGCGCGCGACACGCGCGCGCCCAATCGTTTGGTCACCATCATGACGGTCAGGCTAGCACGCGGGAGGGGTTTCCGTGACCGCCGCTTAACGGGTAAGCTCAAGAGGGCGCTCATGCGCGGGCGCATGAGCCGGTGGGGAGGGGACGATTCGATCCGGGCAGTCCGGAGGGGAGAGGTGTATGAGCCGCAGCGAAGAGCTGATCCATCTTGCCGACACGTACGGCGCGCATAATTATCACCCGCTCGACGTGGTGATCGAGAGGGCGGAAGGGGTCTGGGTCTGGGATGCCGAGGGGAAGAAATACCTCGACTGTCTCTCCGCCTATTCCGCGCTGAACCAGGGGCATCGCCATCCGAAGATCATCGCTGCAATGGTCGCGCAGGCGGGCAAGGCGACCCTGACCTCGCGGGCATTTCACAACGACCAGCTCGGACCGTTCCTCAAGGAGCTGACCGAGCTCTGCCGTGCCGAGATGGCGCTGCCGATGAACACCGGCGCCGAGGCGGTCGAGACCGCGATCAAGGCGTGCCGCAAGTGGGGATACAAGGTCAAGGGGATCCCGGAGGGAGAGGCGGAGATCATCGTTTGCTCGAACAACTTTCACGGGCGCACGACGACGATCGTCGGCTTCAGCAGCGAGGACCAGTACCGCGACGGTTTCGGTCCCTTCACCCCGGGATTCGTCATGGTTCCGTATGGCGACATCACCGCCTTCGAGCGCGCAGTCACGCCGAACACCGCTGGGTTTCTGTTCGAACCGATCCAAGGTGAGGGCGGCGTCATCGTTCCCCCCGAGGGATACCTGCGCAAGACGTACGAGGTCTGCCGGAAGAATCGGATCCTGTGGATGGACGATGAGATCCAGACCGGCTTCGGCCGCACCGGCAAGCTCCTCTGCTGCGAGTGGGAAGGAATCACGGACCCTGACGTCCTGATCCTCGGAAAGGCGTTGGGCGGCGGGATCTATCCCGTGTCCGCGGTGGTCTCGCGCCGGGACATCCTCGGCGTCTTCCATCCCGGGGATCATGGTTCGACCTTCGGCGGCAATCCTCTCGCCTGCGCGATCGCCCGCGCCGCGATCAACGTGATCGTGGAGGAAAAGCTCGTGACTCGCTCGGCCGACCTCGGAAGCTACTTCATGGACCGGCTCCGCGCGATCAAGTCGCCTCACGTCCGCGAGGTGCGCGGGAGGGGTCTGCTGATCGGCGTCGAGATCCTCCGTTCCTCGAGCCCGGCCCGCCCGTTCTGCGAGAAGCTCCGGGACCTGGGCGTGTTGTGCAAGGAGACGCACGAGCAGGTGATCCGCTTCGCCCCGCCGCTCGTGATCGCGGGGGAGGAGATTGACTGGATCATCGAGCGCGTCGCAAAGGTCCTCGCATAGTCGAATCGGGCCGGCGGGCGCTGTCTGCGACGCCCCGTCGGCCCATCACACAATGCAAGTCGTCCGACGATGAGACGGTGTCAGTGATGGCGGAAGCGCTCGGCCTATCGATCCCCTTGCCCTTGGTCATCGTAGGGCCTGTGATCGTGGTCGTCATGGCCGGGCTCGGCTGGGCGATCGCGCGGGTCCTCTTCGCGATCATCGCAAGCAGTCTGAAGGCCCGCTCCTCGACAACCGAGATCGCCATCGAGGTGCTCCAGGCGCCCATCGCGGTCACTGGCGGTCTCATCGGGGTCTGGCTCGGGTTGCGCGGCCTCCCCCTGTCGGTCGAGGCGGTGCACGACGTGAACCGCGGCTGGATCATCGTCGCAACCCTCCTCCTCGTATCGGTCGCGCTTCGAAGTCTGAACGCCCTGACGAAGGGGATCGCCGAGTGGTCCCCGAACCTCGGTCCCTCGACAGGGATGATTCGAGTCATCGGGAGGATCGCCATTCTGTCGCTCGGCGGGGTGATGCTTCTCCAGAGCTTTGGCATCGCGGTCGAGCCTTTGATCGCGAGTCTCGGGATCGGTTCCCTCGCCGTTGCGCTTGCCCTGCGCGACACCCTCTCGAACTTCTTCGCCGGTCTTTACCTTCACGCGGACCATCCCCTCCGTGTGGGCCACTACGTGAGGATCGAGAACGGCGAAGAAGGGGTCGTCCTCCAGATCGGGTGGCGGTCGACGCGCCTGCGGAATCTCTCAAACAACGTCGTGGTCGTTCCCAACGAGAAGCTCGCGCAATCAATCATGACGAACTTTGATCTCCCCAATCCGACGGTCGCCCTCTCGATCCCGTTCCAGACGAGCGGCGACGTGGATCCGAGCCGGGTCCTCGCGATCCTCCGGGAGGAGGCGAAAGGCGCTGTCCAGGGGCTGCCCGAGCTCCTCGCCGATCCGGCGCCCGCCGCGAGCTTCGGCGGGTTCGGCGAGAACTGGGTGAACTACTCCCTGACGTGCAGCGTGCGGTCGTATACGACCCAGGCCGGCGTCCGCAGCGAGCTGCAGCGTCGGATCTTCGAGCGTTTCCTCCGAGAGGGGATTCGTCTCCGCGGCTGATCCCGCCACGGCCCGTGCCGCTTGCAATCCACCTCGACAAAACGTGAGACTCAATCCATGTCCTCCCCGGTTGTACCCACTCCCTTGAGGCCCCCGAGCCCCCTTGCGGTCGGCCTCCTCTGTCTTTGCCTTGCCGGAGCGCTCAATCCGGGGAACGCTACCGCCGAGACGCGGAGCACGGACACGGGGGCCGGATCGGGGCCCGGTAGCCGTTGGCAACGGGCTCCGCTCGAAGTTCGGCGGGATGCCGACATCCCCAACGACTTCCTCATCGGACTCGAGGCTTCGCAGGCGATCGCCGGCCACTTCGGGCTGATCGAGACCGACTCGCTCATTCAGCGATTGGACGACATCGGCTACCGGGTCGCCCTGAACGCCGGCCGTCCCGACATCCTCTTCACATTCCAGATCCTCGACATGGATGAGCCGAACGCGATGGCCCTCCCCGGTGGATGGATCTTCGTGACCCGGGGGATCCTGAACATCGGTTTGACCGACGGGGAGATGGCAAACCTGCTGGGACACGAGATCTCTCACGTACTCCACCGGGACTTCTCGCGCCAGGGGCGTCTGGACGGCCTTCTCTCGCTCCTGCAGACGGCGGTGGTGGTGGCCGTCGCGATGGCGGGCAACTCCGCCTCACCGGCGGCCCAGGGACCCGTCATCGCCCAACCCGGGACGTGGGACTATCCGCAGAGTTCCGGAGAGGCGGCGCTTGCTGGGACCGAGGTCTTCGGCAGCGTCTTCCACGAGCTCTTGCTGCGCGGCTACAGCCGCAAGCTCGAGATGGAAGCCGACGAGGGGGGCCGCCGGCTCGCTTCGCTTGCTGGGTATCCCCACGAATCGGGGGCTTCGCTGATGCAGAAGCTGCACGATCGGATCTACGAGGATCGGGAGTTCGGCTACTGGCAGACGCACCCCTACTTCACGGATCGCGTCGCCGCGGCGAACGCGGTCCTCCCCGGAACGGACTTCGGCCCCTCGATCGAGGAGGTCGCGGCCTACCGTCTGAGGATCCAGCAAGGGCTTGCGTCCGCAGCGGCCACATTCCGCGAAGAGGCGCTCGCCGACTACCTGTACGAGCTGGCCCTCCGCACGGGCACGACCGCCGGCTCGAACGTCGCGATTCATGCAAAGCTCCTTCACTTCCGTCTCGATCGGATGGAGATGAGGGATCCGCTGCTCCGGAGCTACGGCCCCCTCGAGCAGGACTACGACGAGCTCCTGCAGAACGCGTGCCTCTCCCGAGTGGCGGCCGATCAGATCGGCGAGATCCAGACGATGCGCGACTCGGTCGATGCGATGCGACGGTCCCTTTTGTCGGCGTACCGGAAGGCACTCGTCGGGAAGGGCGCCAGCACGATTGTCCTCGAACATTATCTGAAGAACTTCCCGGATCAGATCGACGCGAACGAGATACGCCTCAAGCTCGCACGCTCGTACCGGTTTTCGGGCCGGTCGAATCTTGCAGTCGAGAAGCTCGGCCTAGTCCTCGCAAACAGTCCTGAACCGAATGGGCGCATGGGCGAAGATTCCACCGATGTCGATCGCGCACGCGTCGAGCTGATGCGCGCGCTGCCGCTGATCTCGGATCCGGATGTGGGAGAGAAACTCTACCGCCAGATGGAGGACCCGGAATTACTGAAAACCGTATCGGATCGGATGATTGACCTCGCAGACACATTGAGCGCCATGGACAAGGTCGGCCGCTTCGTCCAGGCGAATCCAACCTCCTCGTTCGCCCAGCGGTTCCGCCAACGTCTCGCGACACTCGCGGAGATGGAATACAAGAGGGGTCGGCTTGGAGAAGCGCTCGGGGATCAACAGAGCGCGCTCACCACCTACAATCGAATCGTGATCTTGGCGCCCGATGCGCCGGTGACGGAAGAGGCGCGGCGCGGGATCACCCGGATCCAGGCGCTCGCCGCATCGGGTTCGACCCGCTAACCGGCGCGGCCGTTACATCCCCTCTTCTGCGGCGATCTTCCACGGCTCTCCCAGCACGCCTTCCGACGGTGAAGGCAGCGCCCCCTTCTTGTCGAGGTACTCCTTCATGAGCCCCTCGGCCTTGCCGATGCTCTTCTCGACTGCGGCCCGACGGACCGGGTCCTGCTCCTCCTTCAGCACGCCCCGCAGCATCTCAAACCCCCGTTCGGCGTAGTGCGGCGCCTTGATGTAGATCAACCCGAGGTTGAGTCGCGTCCCGAAGCTGTCCGGGTAGTAGAGGAGCATCCGCTCGAACGCCACGGCGGCTTCCTTGTAGCGCTCCTGCTTCATGAGGACGATCCCCGCATGGTAGTTCGCCTTCGCGTAGATCATCCGCAATGCGCGGACATGCTTGGACGCCACCGCGACCGGATCGAGCGTTCGCAGCGCCATCCCGAGATCTTCCTGCCCGAGATATGCGGCGCCGAGGTTCACCGACGCCAGGGGGAAATCCGGCCTCAGGCCCAGGGCCTTCTTGTACAAATCGGCGGCGCCCACGTAGTCGGTCTTTGTAAGCTTCTCGTTGCCCATCTCATAGTAGATCTGGGGATTGTCGGCCCGCACCGCCAGTGACGCCTGAAGCAAGTGGTTCCCGTCCATGTAATCTGGGGTCCGCACGTGCGTCCGGAGTCCATAGAGGACGACGAGGCCTACCGAAACCCCGACGAGAACCGGAGCGATCTCCCGACGGCGCGCCACGATGTACGCGCCCAGAAGCGGAAGCAGTCCCGCGCATCCGACGAGCGCAAGATAGAGGTTGCGATCGCTCGCCAGAGTCCCCGTTGTCCTCGGGAAGACGGCCGCCCCAATCAGAGGGAGAATCGCGAAAAGCGCCAGACCGGTGCGGGCATAGTTCTTTCCACGTCGGAAGGCAAGCCAGAACCCGGCCGCGACGAATGCGATCCCGAGCACTGCCAGGGCGACGACCGCACTCCCCCGCTGAACGAGCAGCCAGGAGTTGTCGTGGTTCAGGCGGATTGGCAGGAGGACCGTCCCGACCTCGACGGCAAGCCCGGCGATCGCCGCCGGAATGAGCTGGAGGAGCGGGATGCCGGTCACCGGATCGACAGCCGGGATCCTCCGGATTGGCTCCGGCAAGGTGGCGAGCGCGACGACACGCCAGATGATAGCCGCGACCGTCGCTGCGGCGAGCGGAAGGCACACCTTCTTCGCCCGCCTCCACTCGATTCTCGATGCGAGGGCCGACCCCGCAACGGCGACGGGCAGGATGTAGCCCACCTCTTTGGAGAGCATCGCAAGGAGGGCAAGGGCGCCGATCGAGACCATCCTCCCGCGCGTCGGTTCTTCTCCCCAGGGGATCGCAAGGAGGCAGCCGATCGAGAAAATCCCGCAGAGGATCTCCGACAACCCCCCGAGATAGAGGACCGATTGGCTCGCCCCCGGATGTGCGACGAACACGAGCGCCGCGAGTCCCCCGCCAAGGGCCGAACGCAACCACCTGCGAACCAGAAGGAAGACGAAAATGCCCGCGATCCCGTGGAGGAGGATCTGGTCCATCTGGTACTTCCCCCGGTCGTAATCCCACGCGGCGTGCTCGACAACCCGCGCGAGAGTCGGGATCGGGCGGACCTGCGGCCTGAACTCTCCCCCCTCCCATACGCCCCGCAGTGCAAGGAGAAGATTGTTTCCCGCAACCGCAGGATTCTGCCAGATCAGGTTATCCTCCTCGGGCAGACGGGAGTGTTGCAGCGCCCCGTGGTAGAGAGAGATCGACAGAAAAACCAGCAACAGTGCGAAGACCAGGCTGTAGACCCGGGGCTTCATGCCCTTGGCCGCCACCTCTTTCGTCGGAAGATCAGCCATTTCGATCCTTCATCTGCTCGGACCCCGAGTTCTCGTGGATCGATTCGGAGCAGTCCAGGCCTACGTGTTCGCCCGGTCCCTCTACCTCGATCGTGCTGTGCTCGATTCCGTAGCGATCATGGAGAAGTTGCCGCGCTGTCGCGCGCCGAATGCGCCATTCCTTGATGTCATGCACGACCAGATGAACCGTAAGGGTATCGAAGTTGGTCCCGATCCTCCAGATGTGCAGGTCGTGCATGTCGACGATCCCTTCGAGCGCCCGCAGCGATTCCTCCACCTCGGGGAGACGGATGTGCCTCGGCACCCCTTCCAGGAGAATGTGCAGGCTTTCGCGGATCAGGTGGACGCCCGACAGGACGATCAGGACCGCGATCCCGAAGCTCACGACGGCATCTGCCTGTGTCCAGCCGGTCACGCGGATGATCACGGCCGCGCCGATCGCCCCCACGCTCCCCACCGTGTCCCCGATGATGTGCAGGAACGCGCCGCGGACGCCGAGACTGCCGTGGCTCTCGCGCCGGAGCAGGAGGATGCCGATCAGATTCACCAACAGACCGCCCGCCGCGATCCAGAGCATCAACGCGCTTCGGATCTCCGGATGCCCTTTCAGACGGATGATTGCCTCATAGACGATCACGATCGCGACCCCGCAGAGGAGGGCCCCGTTGGCCAGCGCCGATACCGTCTCCAGCCGGTGGTATCCATAGCTACGCCGGATATCGGGGGGACGGCGCATCTGAACGATCGCTACCATTGCCAGCGTGAGCGCCGCGACGTCGGAGAGCATGTGACCCGCGTCCGACAGAAGGGCGAGGCTGTTCGAGAAGACCCCGCCGAGGAATTCGACGACCATGAACCCGGCGGTCAGGATCAGCACGCAGCGAAGACGGCCGGTGCCCGGGGATTCCACGGAGTGCGGACGGCTGGCGTGGGAGTGACCGCGGCTCAAGAACAGGGGGTCCTTTTCACCGGTAGGGCGCGATTGATGTCCTCGATGAGATCCTCGGCGTCTTCGAGACCGATCGAGAGCCGCACCAGACCCTCTCCGATCCCCAAGATGCCCCGCTCCTTGGCGGAGAGCATGCGGTGGCTGGACGTGACCGGATGAGAAACCAGGCTCTCGACTCCCCCGAGGCTTGTTGCCAATCGGAACAGGCGCAACCGGCGCATGAATTCGAGCGCCCCTTCGCGTCCCCCGTCCAGATCGATTGCGAGCATTCCCCCGAAGCCGCGCATCTGTCGTGAAGCGATCTCGTGGGCCGGATCCCCCTCGAGGCCTGGATAGTAAACATCCCGGACCCCACTGCGCCGGATCAACCCCCTGGCGAGGATCCCGGCGGTGGTGCATTGGGCCTGGATCCGAACGGCCAGCGTCGCCAGTCCCCGGTTCAGGAGCCATGCGGCAAAGGGATCCGGAGAACCGCCGAAGCTCCTTCGACATTTCTCCATCCAATCCCTATCCTTGGCGTGGCCGACCGCCACACCAAGGACCACGTCGGAATGCCCCCCAAGGTACTTCGTTGCGCTGTGGATGATGATGTCGGCGCCCCAATCGATCGGGTTCTGGAGGACCGGCGTCGCGAACGTATTGTCGATGACGACCCGGGCACCCGCCGCCCGCGCCCGCGCGACGGTCCGTGGCCCGTCGATCAGCCGTACGAGCGGATTCGTCGGCGTCTCGAAGTAGACCACCGCGGGGGATCGCTCCAGCGCCGCGTCGAGAGCGGCGTCGTCGACGAGATCGGCGCTCTCGAAGTTCACGCCCAGACGCGGAAGGATGCGGGCCATGAGGTCCACGGTCCCGCCGTAAAGGTCCTGCGCCGCCAGGAGTCGGTCTCCCGACTTCAGCGTCCCCCAGAGGACCGCGTGGATCGCGGCAAGTCCGGACGAGAAGAGGAGGGCGAAGTCCCCCTTCTCCAGAGAAGCGAGCTTTTGTTCAACGTGGTGGATCGTGGGATTGTCGTAGCGGGAGTAGACATATCCGTCACGACGACCCTCGAAAACATCGATCATCTCCTCGGGCGCATCGAACGAGAATGTGCTGGACTGAACAATCGGAGGAGAAACCGGTATTCCGGCTCGCGCATCGTTGCGATGGCCCGCGCCGTGGATCGCTCGTGTCGAGATGCCTGGCCCGCCGCTCTCAGGCTGATCCATCCCGCTTCCCTTCCGGCCTAAGAGCGGCGTTTCGGCCGGCTCCATCCGTCACGGAGTCGACGTGGTGTCCGTGAAGGCTGTCCGGAAACCGATCGCTTCCGAGGTCGTCGTCGGGTCGGCCGCCCTTCGGGCCGTGACGCGCACGCCGAACGCGCTGTTGAGATAGCTGCCACCGCGATAGACCTTTTGGTCTCCGTCGACGGGTCCCTCCGGGTTGATCTGCTGCGACGCCGGGTACTGGGGACGGTACCAGTCTTTTACCCACTCCGCCGCATTCCCACAGACGTCCAGGAGACCGAAGGGACTGATCGCGCCCGGGTAGGAGCCTCGGACCTTGAGTGACGGTCTCTGGTTGCTTCCATCCCAGTAGTTTGCCTCGGAGGTCGTGATCGTCGCCCCCCAAGGATAGGGGAAGGTCGGATTGTCCCCGCGCGCCGCGATCTCCCATTCGTGCTCGGTCGGCAGGCGCAGACCGCGCGATTCCGCATACGCCTTCGCGCCGAACCAGGTGACTCCGACCACCGGATCATCCAGCTGGCCCTTCTGCGGGTTCACCGCCATGGAATCCGCAAAGGAATCGTAGTAGATCGCCGAGTAGTTCGGGTCGAGAAGCAACACGGGCAGACTGTCAGGATCGACGGGATCGGTCCGATTCGGGTGATAAACCAAGACATCCCTCAGGAGATTCGAGTCCCTTTCGCGCGCGACTAGGGGGAGCCGGGGCGGGACGGCGACCATGGCCTTCTTGAGAAAGCGCAGGTAGAGCCGGTTCGTGACTTCGGTCTTCTCGATATAGAAGCCTATCGTCAACCGTGTCTCGTGAACCGGTCGCTCGTCGTGTCCGGAATACGGCTGGGAGGCGCTGTCGGCACCCACGTGGTAGTACCCAGCGGGAACGAAGACCATGTTTAGCGGCTCGTAGGGATCCGGCACTCCGCCGACGTTGGATACCGCCACGACTACGGTATCCGCCCGACTCTGATCCGGCAGATAATCGTTTCTCGCCTCGACCACGACGGTGTAGTCATTGGAACGCGAATAGACGCAAGTGACCTGATCCAGCGCGTTCAAGTTCTTGTCCCAGTCGTTTTCCCAGACGCCATCATTGTTGAAGTCCCAGCGAACTTGAACTTTCTCGAGATGGTTCTGATAAACGTCATCTGTCGTCAGGGACGCATCGAACGTGAACGGCACGCCGGTGACGCCATGCGGGCTAGTGGGATCGACGAGCTTGATTTTCGGCTTTGGCGGATGCTTCTCGTTCTGGTTGAGGATCCGGACCTCCGCTGCATTGGAACGGGTGACGTTGCCCGCGGGATCGACCGCCTTGGCAAAGATGCGGATCTCCGTACCGTTCCGGATCGCACCAATCTGCCAGCTCCATTTGTACACGTGGGAACGCTCTGTCCGTGGCAAGAGACTCCGCAGCGTATCGGGGACCGCGGTCGAGTCCAGCGGCACGGTCAAGAGCGTGTTGATCATCGTTGGGTCTTGCCGGCTCAGATCCATCGCCCACAACTCGACGCGGCTGACCCCGGTGCTGCCCGTCGCAAGGACATACACGTGCACGGAGTCGGAAACGTCCAGTGGATGTTCCGCTGTGGATGTGGGATAGATCACCCGGACGTCCGGCCCGATCGTCTCTCGGATGGACGTAACCGATTTCTCGGAGCAGGAGGCGAAACCCAACACTCCCGCCAAGATCGGAAGTACCGCCCAGTGAATGCGTCGCATCTCCACCCCTCCATCCACCATCACCCCAACCCCCTGGCGGTGGATTCCACATGCTGGGACCCGCCCGAATGGCGGGACCGATACGACAGGACTATATGCGGCTCAGCTGACTTTCGTCAATCCCACGGGCGGTCGTAGATCGCAGCAGAATGAGGGGCTTGACCTTCCACATCCTCTCCGCAGCGATGTCGAGAAAGTCAGCTCTCGCGTCCCCAACACGCGGCGTTCTCGCTCGTTCAGGCGACGTGCCCGGACGTCCATCCCGCGTGGAAATGTTGTGAAATGCGCCCCTAATATATTGTTGGAATATCAGTTGGAGAACTTCGTCCCGGTCTTCTCGAACAGCCCCGTTTCCGGCGCGCGAAGCGTGTCGCCGTCCCGCAGCAATCGCGCCTCCGCGTCCAGGAGTGCAGCTGCCGCCGCCGCCTTGGCGGTCACGGGTGCTGCGGCAGGACTCATCTGCGCCTGGCCCTGGAAGTAGACCCCCTCCTCGATCACGAGCGATTGAGTGGCAAGATCCCCCTCGACGTGGGCGCCTTTCTTGAGCTCCACGCGACGGTGCCCGGTGATCTTCCCATGAACTCGGCCCATCACGACGACGTCGGCCCCCTCAATATCGGCCCGAACCGACCCCGTCACACCGACGACAAGACGCGCCTTGCACACGAGGGATCCATCGAGCGTGCCGTCCAGCCGGATGTCGTTGTCCGACCTCAGATCCCCACGAATCGAGACCCCCTCCTGGATGACCGACTGCGCCCCGGTGGCATTGACGTCCGTTGCCTTCCCGAACATGATCCCCCTCCTTTGGTATCCGCCGAGACCCGTAAGCCGTGTCTCTGAAAAGCTTCGTGGCGAAGCCGGTTCCTCGGGTCGATCCGCCCCTACTGAACCTGAACCCCAAGGAAATCAAGGAGCCTCTCGAGCTCCTCCTGGTCCGTGTACAGGAATACCAGCCGTCCGCCCCCGCGCTTGCCATGACACAGTTGGACCTCGGTCCCAACCCGACGACGGATTGCCTCCTCCACCCTTGAAATATGCGGGTCCTGTTGCTGAACTGGTTCTTGTGACCCCTGATCCCCTCGGACGATCAGGATCCGGGCGAGCCGCTTCTCCGTTTCTCGAACGGACCATCCGTGTTCTGCGATCCGTCCGGCCCACTGCTCTTGATCGTGAGGACGGGGCAGGCTCAGAACAGCCCTTGCATGCCCCACGCTGAGCTTCCCCTCTTCAAGAAGGGCGAGGACCGCGGGGGGGAGCTTCAGCAGGCGCAGGAGGTTCGTGACGGTGCTCCGTTCCTTGCCGACCTGTGTGGCGATCTCGTCGTGGGTCCTCCCGAACTCCTGCGCAAGGACGTGATAGGCGCGTGCCTCATCGACCGGATTCAGGTCCTCCCTCTGGAGGTTCTCGATGAGCGCGACCTCAAGAGTAGACTTATCATCGAGGGCGACGATTATCGCGGGAACAGTCGTCATGCCGGCACGTTGTGCGGCTCTGAGTCGACGCTCGCCTGCGACGAGCTCATAAGAGTCATCGATCTTTCGTAGTAGCAATGGCTCAAGGACACCATGACTCTGGACCGACCGGACTAGCTCATCCATCCGGATGGGGTCACTGGTTCGTCTTGGTTGCCACGGGTTGGGCCGGATGCGGTCGACCGCCACCTCGCCTCGCGCAACCGTCGCAGGCGAGATCGCAGTAGGGTGATCTGAGGCGGCGGCCCCACCCACTGTCGGCGGCGGAGGCGTCATCGCCGTCCCGGCCCTTGGGATCAGCGCCTCGAGCCCTCTCCCTAGAGCTTTTCTAGTCATGACCCAGAATCTCCTTTGCAAGGCCTATGTAGCTCGCAGCTCCGATGCAATAGGGATCATAGGCTGTTACGGGCTTGCCGAAGCTCGGAGCCTCACCCAGGCGTACATTCCGTGGAATCATGGTCCGATACACCCGGTCCCCGAAGAACTGCCGCGCCTCTTCCGCGACTTGGACCGAGAGATTCAGCCGACTGTCGTACATGGTCAGGAGGATCCCCTCAAGGGCAAGCCGAGGATTAAGAGCCTCTCGAATCCGCTCGATTGTCTCCAGAAGCCGTCCCAGCCCCTCTAGGGCGTAGTATTCGCACTGAATCGGCACCAAGACGGAGTGCGCCGCCGTCAGGGCGTTCAGTGTCAGGAGCCCCAGGGAGGGAGGGCAATCGATGAAAAGGAAATCGTAGCGATCCAACTGTTGCGTCAGCGAACGGGCGAGCACGCCCTCGCGATGCTCGATCGGCACGAGCTCAACCTCGGCCCCGGCCAGGCGGGGATCGGCCGGGAGGATATCAAGGCCAGGCGTCTCAGTGGACCGGATCGCGTCGCCTGCATCAGCATTACCAATGAGGACCTCGTACGTAGTGGGCTCATCAGCGAGCGGGCCGACGCCCACGCCCGAGGTCGCATTCCCCTGCGGATCGGTGTCGATCAGAAGGACGCGGTTTCCGAGGCTGGCGAGTGCCGCCGACAGGTTCACCGCGGTTGTGGTCTTGCCGACGCCGCCCTTCTGATTGGCAACCGCAACGAGTCTCCCCATAGGCCCACTGCTTCCTTGTGGCTGCTACGGTTGGCGGATCGGGTGACCCGTCCGTCGATTGGATCAGTCGACGAAAACTATCACTCGACTTGTGCGCGGTCAAGGATGTTCCACGTGGAACACGCACCGAGGATCGATCGACGCGGGAAGGAGTTCACTGTGCATTGCTACCAGATGTTCCACGTGGAACATTGGAATCGCCATGTGGCGAAAGTACTGTCTCTGGGGATTTGCCGATGCTTTCTGGACGTTCCACGTGGAACGTCCCGGGAACGGATCTAGCCGTTCTCCTTACGGATCTGGAGGATGTGGCCGGGGGCCCAGGGAATCACGAGGACGTCCTCAAGCCGGTAGCGCCCCGCTACCAGAAGTCCTTGCATTCGCGCCTGTTGGACGTCATTGGACCAGCTTGGGCCCTTGAACGTGATGATGCAGCCGCCGGAGCGGACGAGTGGACCAAAATATTCAAGTGTGGCCGTAATATTTGCCACAGCACGGGAATAGAGAATATCGAAGTTCTCGAGCCGTTCCCCCCGTGCGATCAGCGTCTCCACCCGTAGGGCGAGGACGTCGAGCGATCCCAAGTCCAGCATACGGGCTATGTTCTGCATGAACACGCACTTCCGCCGTGACCCCTCGATCAGGACTATTTCTTGATCTGGCGCCCAAATCTTGAGAACGAGGCCGGGGAGCCCTGCGCCGGATCCGACGTCAACCCATTTCGTCCGCGCTTCCGGCTCGACGAGAAGGAGGACGCCCAGGCTTGCCGCCACGTGCTTGCTCAGGACATTGACCACATCCTGCCGCGAGAGAAGTGCGTAACGTCTGTTCCAGGAATAGAGTTCGGAAGCATATCGCTGCAATCGTTCTTTTATTGTGGGGGTCATCTGAAGCCGAAATGGAACGAGGCTCCGCGCCAGATTCTCGATCTCGGCCGCGAACTGAGGGGCACCCTCTCCTTCCCTCGGCCGGCCGGAACGCCATCGGCTCAGCGTCTCTTCCCCTTCTTCTCCGGGCTGCTCTCGGGAACTGCGGACCCGATGGGCACGAGCGCCGGGGTCCCGCCGCGGTTCATCCAGATCTGTTGAAGGACAGTCATCAGATTGCTCACCGTCCAGTAGAACACGAGCCCCGATGGGGTTGTGTAGAAGAGGAACGTCATGAACACGGGCATAATGTACCCGAGGCTCGCCTGGCGGGGATCCGTCGGTGTCATCTTCTGTTGCCAGACCATCGTTGCCGCCATGATCAGCGGCAGGACATTGATGGGGAATCCAGCGATATGCCCCACCGTGTCGGGGGCGGACAGGTCTCGGATCCACAACACGAACGGTTCCTTCCTCAACTGGATCGCGTTCGCGAGCACATAGTACAACCCCGAGAGGACCGGGAGTTGTATAAGCACTGGAATGCAGCCTCCAAGCGGATTGATCTTGTTCTTCCGATAAAGATCGAGAACCTCCTTGTTCTTGCGCTCCGCATCGTTCGCGTACTTCTCGTTGATCCGGTCAAGCTCCGGCTTCAGCTGCTGCATCCTCTTCATCGAATCCATGCTCTTCTTCGTCAGCGGATAGAAGATCAGCCGGATCAGAATCGAGAGGATCAGGATCTCGAAACCGTAGTTCGGCACCCCGTGATGGACGGCCTCAAAAAACTTCATCAGCAATCGCGAGAACGGACGGATGAGCCCGGGCCCGAGGTCTTGCACGCGTTCCAGCCCCACCCCGTATTTCTCGAGTGACGAATACACGATCGGACCCAGATACATCGTGTACGAAACATCGGTAGCTCCGCCCGAAAGCGAGAAGGGCTGGGTCATCATCGCGCCTGCGGCATGATTCGCGCCGTCGTAGCTCGTCGTCACCTGCATCTCGGTCGGCTCCTTCAGAAGAAGCGCGCCGAGGAAATACCGGTTGCGGACCCCCATCCAGCGGAGGGTCCCGTCGTGCACCTCGCTCTTCTCACCGACACTACTACGGGCGCAACCGAAGCCCCCCCCCGCCTTGGTGCGAATGAAGGTCTTGCCGAACAGGGCAACCGAGGAAATCGCCATGTGTTCGCTCCGCGGGTCGCGTTCCAGCAGCGGAAGCCCTTCGAGCCATCCGATCTCCCAGAATCCTTCCTGAACCCCCTTGACGTTGATCTCCAGGCCGCAGTCATAGCGGTCTTCGGGGACACGGAAGGTCTTCTCGATCTCAATGCCGGACGGATCCTTCGCGGTGAAGCGCACGACCGTCTCGACCGGGCTGCGCTCTACCGAGGTCAAGAAGTGTGTGGAATCCGTCCGTACGACGCCCGCGCCCTCGTGCAGTGCGAACCAGAGGTTTCCGGCAGCCCGATTGCGAACCAGGTCAGCGGGAAGCCCGCGCGCGTCCGTGTAGCGGAAGAGCTTCCAGGACCGGATCACCCCGCCAACTGGATCCAACTCGACGTGGACAAACTTCGTGTCGATGCGAATCGTGCCCGTCGTGTCGTTCGTGGCGGCCGGATTCTGCACCTGCCCGGTGCCGGCCACGCCCGTCGGAATCCTGCCGGACGGGCCGGGGGCGATCGACGGCTTCCCCGCGACCTCGGTGGTCATCTGACTGGGCGCCGGGCCCTGCGCGGGGTGCTTGCGGCCGAACAGAAGCGTGTTCACCAGCAGGACAAGGACGACCAGCACCATCGCGAGCAGCATCCGTCGGTCCATTTGGGCCATCCTTCTTTCTCAGAGCGGCGGTTCAGGGGACCGGGTCATAACCGCGGGTGCCCCAAGGGCCGCACCGGAGCAATCGTCGGGCTGCAAGGAGGCCGCCGCGGCGCCATCCATGACGGCGAAGTGCGTCCTCCACGTATGCGGAACAACTCGGATAGTGACGGCACGTGGGAGGAAACACCGCTGACACACCTGTTCGATAAGCACGGACCAGAAACAGGATGAGTTTCGTCACGCTTCGATCAGCTCGCAGCGGGCGACTGTTGCAGCCACCGTCCCGCCTGTTTGTACAAGCCCGCCAACTCGTCGAGGACAGCGTGAATCCCCGCGGTGGCGCACGGTGGGCGGGCAATCAGCACGACATCCATACCATCAATGTTCACATCGGGTCGGAGGAGCCGGAACGATTCCCGTAGTAGACGTTTTGCGCGGTTTCTCACGACCGCGCCCCCGACTTTCTTACTCGCGATGAATGCGCGACGCGTAACGTCTTGATCATTCCGACGGAAGATCAGGACCACTAGATTGCCGCGAACCGCGGTGCCATGACTGTAGAGAATCTGGAAATCCCTTCGGGTTCGAAGGCGCCCTTCGCGGGTGGGAGGGATTAGACCGTCAGGCGGCGGCGCCCCTTGGCCCGGCGCCGGCTGAGCACCTTGCGGCCCCCGGCCGTCCTCATCCGGATGCGGAAACCGTGCACTCTCCGGCGCCGGCGGTTGTGGGGCTGATACGTCCTTTTCAACGAACACCTCCAGGTCCTTCCCTCAGGAGCCTCACCTCATCATTCCGCGCACAGACTGAGAAGCTATCTATTCCCCCCTCGCGATGTCAAGACTCCATCCAGATTGGCGCTGTTTTCAACAGCTTAGCGGCGGCCGAAACCTGCCCGATATCAGCCTATCGCCGCACGATTCAAAGTTCCGGTCGCGGCCACGCGCCAATCCGTTCTATTTCAGTGGGTTATACTTTCTACTGTCATGGACGAAAATCCTCTTGGGCGCCTCGGGCCCCTAGTGCTACGATGCCGGCGCTTTCCGATGTTTGCAAGTCGTCCATGAAAGACCGTAAGAACAACCTGACACCGTTTTCTCGTTCGATAGTTTGATGGGCGGGATGTGGAAAATGTGGAGAACGTTCACGTTGTGGCTGTCGGCTCTGGCCCAAACGGTCCAGTTTGTGATCAGTTACGGGTCGTTCTCGTTTGTGGATGGCTCCTCTCCGCCCGCTGGATGGCCTGCGGAAAACCGCGCCGGCCCGGGACCCCTCTTCTACACATAACCTCCGGTTGTTGTGGATAAACGTGTTGGTAACCTGGCGGGGTCGCCCGCCGGGATGGGGAGGGGTGCTTGTCCGAGAACACGGCCATCGAGCGGTGGGAGAATGTGCTACTTGCGCTGCGCCGGCAGGTCACGGACCAGCGGTTCGTTACTTGGTTCAGGCCTCTGACGCCGATCGAGCTGACGGATGAGAAGCTGGTTCTTGAGGTGCCGAACCCGTTCTTTGTGGATTGGTTCGAGGAGCACAACTTGGCGATCCTGCGGCGGAGCATTCAGGAAGCCTGGGGCTGGGAGCCTGCGATCAGCTTCACGGTTCGGGGAGACTTTCGCGAGAACTTCCAGAAATCTCAGGATCGGGTGGGGGGTGGGGTCTCGATTTCACCCCTCGCCGTCCCGCAAAAGACGGGGGCGGGGCCTTCGAATCTGAACCCCCGCTTCAGCTTCGAGAACTTCGTCGTCGGTCGGAGCAACGAGCTTGCGCATGCGGCCTGC